>JAEIGA010004442.1_pt1 | contig 21714 bp, 18 predicted proteins | sample 9270691 | NCBI WGS metagenome assembly JAEIGA01 (sample SAMN17057246, study PRJNA624740) | gut metagenome | biome: biome; isolation source: fecal sample | host: Bos grunniens | place: China: Xizang | collected 2019 | reverse complement strand
TTGCTCATGCAAAGGGTATGAAGGGTGGGGAAAAGGTGGTCGAAAGGCGGGAGAAGCCAGGCAATCCCCACCCTATGCCCATGCAAAGGATATGAAGGGTGGGGAAAAGGTGGTCAAAAGGCGGGAGTCGTCAGAGAAAGCCCACCCTTCACCCATGCAAAAGGTATAAAGCGTGGTCAAAAGTTGGCCGAAGCCCACAAGCCCGCATATATCACCCTTCCCTCTTCCACGGTCTCCTTTCCTTTCTATAACTCTCCGAATATGGTATAATTTATGGGTTAAACAATAAGTCTTTTGGAGGACTAGATGGGGAAAAATTCTAATTGGGTAAAAAACGCTAATGTTGTGTCATTTAACCCGACTGGAGAGTTTTATTTTACGAAAGGGATAAAGGCTTTTCAGCGCAGGGATTTATATAAAGCGAAGAAATACATGAATCGTGCGTATCAGCTGGAGCCGGATGAGCCGATGATTGCTTGCCAGCTTGCGGTGATTTGCACGGAGCTGGGGGAGTATCAGTTTTCAAACCAGCTGCTATTGAATATACTACAGGACTTGGATCCTTTTATGACGGAATGTCACTATTTGCTAGCTAATAATTTTGCGCATATGGGCTTGTTTAAGGAAGCTTATAAGCATGCGAATGAGTATTTGGAGCGGGATGAGTTCGGGGAGTTTAGCGAGGATGCTGAGGATCTTCTTGATTTGATTACATTTGAGACGGATGAGACAGAGGAAACGCTTGAGTATCAGGATGATTTGATGATGCGCCAGGATGAGGCTCGAAGATTGCTTGAGGCGGGGAATTTCGTGAAGGCAGTTGAGAGGCTTGAGGATATGATTGAAACATATTCGGAGTTTTGGTCAGCGTATAATAATCTGGCTCTGGCGTATTTTTATGTTGGGAAGACAGATGAAGCGTTTGAGACGCTAGACCGGGTGCTTGAGAAGAATCCGGGCAATTTGCATGCGCTATGCAATGGGATGGTTTTTTACCATTATCAGATGCGGGATGAGAAGGTCCGTGAGGTGTATGAGCTTTTGCGGAAGGTTAGACCGTTTCTTGATGAGCATTTATTGAAGCTTGGCGCGACATTTGCGCTTACGGGCTTTTATGAAGAGGCGTATCAATGGCTTCGTGTGCTGGAGAAGAAAGGCTATGAGGGTGATGGGACCTTCTATTATTGGTTGAGTAAATCCGCTTACCAGATTGGGAATGTTGAGGCTGCTCGTAAGGCTTGGAAGAAGGTTGAGGTTCTTAGTCCTGATAAGGAGGGGCTTGAGCCATGGAATGAGCTCACAGAGGATTTTGAGATGAGCTTTGAGGAGCATGCGCCAACAATCTTGAAGAAGCTTGAGAGCGACTATCCGGAGGAGCGTCTTTTTGGCTTGTTCTTATCGAGCCGTTCGAAAGCCTTGCCGATGATCAAGCATCATCCTTTGTATCTGGAGAATGAGAAGTTCCAGCAGGAGGAGTTATTATACAAGAAAAGTATTGAATTTGCTGATCCAACCGTCTTTTTCGGGGGCGAGGTGGCTGAATTATTATATAATCGCCACTATCCAGTCCGTTTGATTGAATCAGGCCTATACTTGCTGTGGTTTTCCGTCTATGTGGAAGGAAAGGAAAATGGCCTAAGGTTCAGGAATGCGAAGGCTTGGGCAGCGGCGATAGAATATGAGTGGCATAAGCTTCGCGGAGAGAAAATTCCGCAAAAGGAAATAGCCAATATGTATGGTGTATCTGTATCCACCTTATCGAAATATGTTAATCAAGTGGCCAATTTGCTGCAATAAGCAAATCGATGGACTGCGCTGGTATAGTTTTATACGATTAATATAAGCTAATACATGTTAAAATAAACAGCGTAGCGTTCGTATATAAACAGGATACAGAATTGAAGTTAGGAGTGTGTCATATGGCTGAAGAAAAAATTTATGATGTGGTCATCATTGGTGCAGGACCTGCTGGGATGACAGCAGCTGTCTATGCTTCTAGGGCTAATTTATCTACGTTAATGCTTGAACGGGGAATCCCAGGCGGGCAGATGGCCAATACAGAGGATGTTGAGAATTACCCTGGATATGAGTCTATTCTAGGACCAGATTTATCGAATAAAATGTTTGAGCATGCGAAGAAATTCGGTGCTGAATATGCATACGGTGAAGTGAAGGAAATCATTGATGGGGAAGAATACAAGACCATTGATGCCGGATCTAAACAATACAAGACACGTACCATCATCATCTCGACAGGGGCTGAATACAAGAAAATCGGCGTTCCTGGCGAGAAGGAGCTTGGCGGGCGCGGTGTATCATATTGCGCTGTTTGTGACGGTGCGTTCTTCAAGAATAAAGAGCTATTCGTCATCGGAGGCGGAGATTCCGCAGTTGAAGAGGGTGTTTACTTAACTCGCTTTGCTTCGAAGGTGACAATCGTTCACCGACGTGACGAGCTGCGTGCACAAAAAATCCTTCAAGAGCGCGCATTCGCGAATGAAAAAGTGGACTTCATTTGGAATTCCACCCTTAAATCCATCAATGAGAAAGATGGAAAGGTTGGGGGCGTGACCTTGATTTCCACGGTTGATGGTACGGAAACAGAGCTTCCGGCTGATGGCGTGTTCATCTACATTGGCATGCTTCCGCTTACAAAGCCATTCCAAAATCTCGGCATTACGAATGAAAATGGCTATATCGAGACAAATGACCGCATGGAAACGAAAATCCCAGGCATTTTCGCGGCGGGCGATGTTCGTGAAAAGCAGCTCCGCCAGATTGTTACGGCAACAGGCGATGGCAGCATTGCCGCACAGTCTGCTCAGCATTATGTGGAAGAGCTGATGGATAAATTAAAGGAACAAATAAAATAAGAAATAAATTACAAATCGTCATCTTTACTTAACGTTGCTGTAATATAAGCGAAATAAAATTGGGGTAGAATTAAAATAGAAATTGACCCCCTTTTATATACTTTTGGCACAGGTTTTTAACCTGTGCCGCTTTTTTGTTTTTGTCGAAAAATATATCCTTTTGAAGAGCGTTTATGTGTGTTTTCCTTACATTGTTCCTGAGTATGGAAAATAGTATAATGGGGATAGACGAAATAAGATGCTTCTCTTGGCAATCATGAGGTGAATGGAATGCAAAGAGTGACCAATTGTTTATATATAATGGATGGCAGAGCGTTAATGCTTCAGAAACCACGTAGAAATTGGTGGGTTGCCCCAGGCGGCAAAATGGAATCGGGCGAATCCATTCGTGACTCTGTCATTCGGGAGTATTATGAGGAAACAAATTTAAGAATTAGCAATCCCGTTTTGAAGGGGATTTTTACAATGGTGAATCTTCGAGGCGATGAAATCGTGAATGAGTGGATGCTTTTCTCTTTCTGTGCGAAGGAAGCCGAGGGAGAGGCGTTAGTAGATACGGAGGAAGGCCGGCTTGAGTGGCACCCGCTCGCTGATATTCCGTCATTGCCGATGGCTGAAGGAGACCGCCAAATATTGGATCATTTAATACATGGCACAGATGTGCTGATGGGGACCTTCCGATACACGGAGGATTTCGAACTCATTGATTACAAGCTGGAAAGAAACGGGGAATAAATATGGAAGATAAGAAAGTGGAGAATGAAACAATGGACCATCGTTTGGTCATTATAACGGGCATGTCAGGTGCGGGCAAGACAGTAGCCGTACAGAGCTTCGAAGATCTAGGTTTCTTCTGCGTGGATAATCTGCCGCCAACCTTGCTGCCGAAATTCCTTGAATTAATGGAGGACTCTGGCAAGAAAATGAACAAAGTGGCTGTTGTCATGGATTTGAGAGGCCGTGACTTTTTTGACCACTTATTTAAAGCTCTTGATGATTTAAATGATTCCAAGACCTTTGTTCCGGAAATTCTTTTCCTTGATTCTGACGATGATGTACTTGTAAGAAGGTATAAGGAAACAAGAAGAACCCATCCGCTTGCGCCATCAGGGCTGCCGCTAGAGGGCATTCGCCTTGAACGCGATTTGCTTGAGGAATTAAAGGGACGTTCCCAAACTATTTACAATACATCTGCCCTAAAGCCGCGTGAATTACGTGAGAAAATCGCGAAGGAGTTTGCGGTTAACAAACAGGTATCTTTCACGATTAATGTGATGTCTTTTGGCTTTAAGCATGGGCTTCCGATTGATGCTGACCTCGTCTTTGATGTTCGCTTCCTTCCGAATCCATTCTACATTGAGCATATGCGCCCGATGACAGGTCTGGACCAAGAGGTGTCCTCCTACGTCTTGAAGTGGAATGAAACCCAGAAGTTCATCAAGAAATGGGTGGACTTACTTGATTTCATGATTCCGCAATATAGACGGGAGGGCAAGGCACAGCTTGTCATAGCCGTTGGATGCACCGGAGGCCAGCACCGCTCTGTCACCCTGGCTGAATTCCTTAGAGATCGCTATAAGGATGAATATGATACGAGGGTAACCCATCGGGATATTAATAAAAGGAAGGTACGCACAGATGACGTCCAAGTTAAGACAACCTAGGATAGCCATTATTGGCGGCGGTACAGGACTGCCTGTGCTGCTTCGTGGCCTGAAAACCTATCCTGTTGATATTACGGCCATTGTCACGGTAGCGGATGACGGAGGCAGCTCTGGCCGTCTCCGGGATGAACTGGATATTCCGGCTCCTGGAGATATCCGAAATGTTCTTGCCGCATTGTCTGAGGTCGAGCCGCTTGTTGAACAGATGTTCCAGCATCGTTTCGACAATGCGGACCATTTGAGCGGGCATGCTCTCGGGAACCTCATCCTGGCAGCGATGACCTCAATTACAGGTGATTTCGTTCACGCGATTCAAGAGATGAGCAAGGTATTAAATGTCAAAGGACAGGTATTGCCCTCAGCAAATCAAAGTGTTATTTTGCACGCGGAGCTTGAAGATGGAGAAATTGTCACCGGCGAGTCCAAGATTCCGTATTCCGGGAAGCGCATTAAGCGAGTATTTCTCAGTCCCGAGGAGATTGAACCGCCAAAGGAAACACTCGAAGCCATCCGGAATGCAGATATGATTTTGATGGGACCGGGAAGCTTATATACGAGTATTCTTCCTAATCTTGTCGTGCCGTCCATTGCTGAAGAGATTGCGAACTCCAAAGCGGCTAAGGTGTATATTTGCAACTTAATGACCCAAGCCGGAGAGACGCTAAACTATACCGCCAGCGACCATTTAAAGGTGCTCAATGATCATCTTGGTTCAAGGTGTGTTGATACGATCCTTGTCAATAATGAGGAGATTCCCCCTCATTTGAAATTGAAATATAAAGAGGAGTACGCACAGCCAGTCATATTTGATATCAAACGGCTGGAGAAAATGGGTGTAAAGGTCATAAAGGAAAATATCGTTTCCATTCATAATAATCGCGTCCGTCATGATACAGTAGCAGTCGCATCAATTATATATAGTTTAATTTATAAAAGTGGCATTCATGTCAGCAGAGTGAATGGCTGAAAGCAAATTGAAAAGATAGAGGTGGAAAAAGGATGTCGTTTGCGTCGGAAACAAAAAAAGAGCTGACGAACTTGGAAGTTAAAGATTGTTGTGCTCGGGCAGAACTATCCGCGCTGATTCGGATGAACGGATCCTTATCCTTTTCAAACCGCCATCTTGTTGTAGATGTCCAAACCGAAAACGCAGCGATTGCCAGAAGAATCTATACATTGCTGAAGAAGATGTATGATCTTCAGGTAGAATTGCTCGTCCGGAAAAAGATGAAACTAAAGAAAAATAACGTATATATTGTCCGTTTTGCCGAGAAAGCAAAGGAAGTACTTACGGACTTGAATATTATAGAAGATGGATTTTCCATGGTACAAAATATTTCTGAAAGCCTCATTGAGAAGAAATGCTGCAAACGCTCCTATTTGCGTGGAGCATTTCTCGCGGGCGGTTCGGTGAATAACCCGGAAACATCTTCCTATCACCTTGAAATCTCATCTTTATATAAAGAGCATAATGATGCTCTATGTGAATTAATGAATTCATTTGGATTGAAAAGCAAGACGCTGGAGAGGAAAAAGGGGTTCATTACGTATTTGAAGGAAGCAGAGAAAATCTCTGAATTTCTCAATATTATCGGCGGGCATAATGCCCTTTTGAAATTTGAAGATATCCGTATTGTGCGTGATATGAGAAACTCGGTTAATCGCCTGGTAAATTGTGAGACCGCGAACTTGAATAAAACGATTGGTGCGTCCTTGCGCCAAGTCGAGAATATAAGATATATAGAAAATACGGTTGGGTTAGACGTCCTGCCGGATAAACTGCGTGAGATTGCCAGACTTCGTGTCGAATATCAGGACGTCACCCTCAAAGAACTCGGAGATATGGTCACCGGGGCTAAAATCAGTAAATCAGGCATTAATCATCGACTGCGCAAAATTGATGAAATAGCAGAAAAGCTGCGAGCCGGTGAGTCGAAATAATATTTTCATGTACCAATTTATTAATTCAAAGTAGACTGGGGGAGGATTATGTCATGATTGAGAAACAAGTAACAGTTCATTTGAAAACGGGTCTTCAAGCTCGTCCTGCGGCACTGTTTGTACAAAAAGCCAGCAGTTTTTCTTCCGAGATCTACATTATGAATGGCAATAAGAAAGTAAACGTGAAAAGCATTATGGGGCTTATGAGCCTGGCCATTAGCAGTGGCAGCACGATTACCTTAGCGGCAGATGGCAGCGATGAAGAGCAGGCCATCCAATCGCTTGAGGATTTCTTGAAGAAAGATTAATTCTTAGAAAACCGTCTCTGAAAAGCCCTTTAAGGGATTTTCAGAGACGGTTTTTTTGTAGTGCTCTAGGGAGGAGGGCGAGCTTATCCCCTTTTCCCATAAGAAAGACCCGGTGCTTTAATAGGCTATCCGGGTCTTTCTTCTATTCTTTATTAATTTTTCTTCACGATAATCTTTCCGACGGATTGGTCTTTGCTTTGTTTGACGACTTCGATTTTCACGCCATAGTTCGGAATATTTCTTCCTGCATCAGGAAGATGAGGATTTAAGTAGTTCTTGCTGTCATCGAAAACAGGATATGCTTTCGTGTCCTTGTCTGTCATTGTCAGGCCGGTTAGGCTTGTGTAATCGACGAACATTTTGTCCGGCTTCGTTAGACGGAAGGCCGCGTCATGAATTTGGAAGCGTGTGGAGGCGATTGAGTTATCGCTCCATTTGATTGCTCCTTGGTCAGCGTCCACTACACCGAGATAGCCTTCGCCTGGGTGAATGCCTGTCCAGTTGTCTGAGTATTTGTCATCGACATACCAGACAACCATGCCGCCATCATATTTCATGAGTGAGTCACCGCGTTTAATGTGAGCGAGGCCGGTGTCGACGCCTTTATGGTTTCTCCACTCGACGAGGTAGTAATGCTCGCTGGCAAATTTCCCTTCATCTTTCTGGAACCCGTTAAATGTGAAGGCTGTGCTTGCTCCATCTGCGTTATCAGCCAGGACTTGCTCGCCATCGGCAGTGATGACGATATCATCTACATAGTAGCCTGTTTCAATCGCAGCGACATCTGTCCAATAGTTAAAGCGCAAATCGATTTTCTTGCCGGCATAGGCCGATAAGTCGAAGATTCCGTCAACCCAGCCATTGGATGAGCCGGTGATGCCGTTTCCAGGGTTTTGCTGATTTGGATTTGCTGTAGTGGTGATGTTGCCGGGAACCGTTACCCATGTGTCGCTGCCATCCTCTTTTACTTGAATGGAGCCGTAATCCCAGTCCTGTTCAATTTGATACCAGATCTTAAAGGATAATTGAGCAGACGATTTTCCGGTCAGATCCAGTGTTGTTGACATGGATGAATCCAAGTTATTGCCTTTGCCGCTATAGTATTCGTATTGTCCGCTATATGGCGTATTCACGGTTGTCATTTTATCCGGCAGATTAATTTTCAGGGCATCCAAGTTTGTGCCTTTTGAGTTGGCTTGGTCAAGCAGGTACTGTGTACCGCGCTTATTCAAATCCGATAGCTCTAGTTCTTCATATTTCAGCCAGTTGCTGTTCTGTTTATCCTGCAAGTATTCTTTCGCATATGGACTGAAACCTGTAGGCTCTGTTCCAGGTATCTTGCCTGCCCAAGAACCGCTTGCCATAATGGACCAGTAGGCAACTGCTTCACCTTGACCTGTGTATTGAGTGTCATACTCATCAGGCAAGCCGAGATCGTGTCCGTATTCGTGGGCAAATACCCCTGCTGCCCCGTCAATTGGCATGACTGTGTAGTCATATGCAGTCATTTTCCCATCCCAGTAGTCCAATCCGGTTTCTGTGTTGCTGATTGGGAAAACAGTGCCTAGATTCCAGCGATGGGACCAGATGGCATCTCCCCCAAGGGTACCGCCGCCGGCTTCTTCCCCGACACCAGAGTGGATGATCATCAAGTGGTCAACCATGCCATCCGGCTCGCGCATGTTTCCGTCACCGTCAAGGTCATAGCGATCCTCTTGGTCATATTTTGATAAATCGACATTTGGGTCTAAAGCGGCTGCTTCTAGTGCTTCTTTAACAAGATCACGCGGATTTTGGTCACTTCCATCAGGAGTTGGATAGTTGCCGCCGTAGTAGGCTGCTGGATGTTTAGCTTGATACCAGCCGGCAACCTCTCCGTCAACTGTGTAGCTGCCGCCGGATTGCTGTTCGTAGAATTGCTTCATGGAAATGAGTTTCTCGCCATTTGGACCTTTATAGCCCTTTTTGCCGAAAACCATGTCCTCATAATGTTCATTGGTATAATCCTCATAATACATATCTGAGTCTTCTGGACGTACATTATTGCGTGCGTAGTCAGGAAACTCAATTGCGAGAACGAGTACTTTATCTTCGAGTACATCCCCGCGGTATTTCTCTTCTTTTACGGGTTTGACAGCCCCGTTATCAGGCTTATGTCCTTTGCCTTTTGAGCCTTTGCCCTTTTTCTTATCATGTTTCTTTTGGAGGGCTTTCAATTCTTTGTCGAACTTTTTGGAGTTGTCCTTCTTCAGGCTTTTCTCCTTGTTCTCTAAGTACTTTTCAAGTTGTGCTTGCTCTTCTTTCCTGGAGGCATTTTTTTTGATGATACCTTCCTTTTTGAGCATCTTAATCAAGCGTTCCTCATTGGCGATGCTGCGATCGAATGGTCCTGATACATGCTCGTGCTGTGTTTGACTTGGTGCAGAAGTGTCAGCGAGCGCTTGTTTTGTCAGTGCCCCAGGTGCCCAGGATGTGAGTGTCAAGGCTGCCGCAAAGGCGGTTACTAATAATGATTTTGCGCGCAATTCGATTCCCCCTAGAAATTTATAATGATGTAAGACTGTTTATATTCGGTATAAAATGTCAGAATTCCTCTAATATTCCAAAAATAGTAAGAAAGTAGGGGTGAGTATGCGTAATCTTTAATCGGAAATGCCCAAAAAAAAAGAGCTATCCCTGTTTAAGGGATAGCTCTCATCAGCGGATTATTGAGATGTATTCTTTTTCATCAAGATTGGATATAACAAAAGGCCTAACACGAAAAGTCCGATGCCGAGGAAGAAGGTCTGGAGGTCCGCTGTCCCGGTTTTGATTACCCATAGGGAGTAAATCAAGGCAAGGACAGTGATAATCGAATCTAGCTTGCGTGACCGTTGGTGGTTTTCGTATGTTTCCCCAGTAATGACTAATTTCAGCTGGTAGATGACAGAAACCAAATAGGGAATCAGGTAGGCCAAGGTTGCGACGACCATCGCGAATTGATAGGCTTCCATGATGGTTCCTGAAATGGTTGCGAATAAGAAGAATTGTGTTAACAGATTGGTCATGGTTAAGGAAAACACAGGACTTCCCTTTTTATTTGTTTTAGCAAAAGCAGAAGGGAACAGCTTGGCTCTTGCCGCCTGATAGGGAACCTCAGAGCTGACCACGATCCATCCAACCGTTGAGCCAAAAAGAGATATCAGGGCTAACCCTGCCAAAATATAAGCTCCGTTTGTGCCAATAGCTGCCTGAAGGGCATCAACAAGCGGCTTTTGAGAATGCTGGAGCTCTTCCTGAGATAGAGCGCCCATCGTTAAAAGGGTGATCCCCACATAGATGGCGATTGAAATGATCAAGCCTGTAATGGTTGCTTTCTTCACATCAGTTTGTGACTTTGCTCTGTTGGACAGCATAACGGCAGCCTCAACGCCAATGAAGGCCCAGAGAGTCGCAATCGCTGCTCCATTTAATTGGCCGAGCATAGAGCTGGTCGTTCCATCGGCATTTACGAAATCCTTGCCATTTAGGAGATTGGTTGAATCAAAGATAAAGATGGTCGCGACGATGAATAAGGTGAAGCCGATTACCTTTGTGATTGTTGCGAGCAAATTCAGTTTCCCGGCACTATTGAAGCTTTTGACCAGGATATATTGGATGCCCCAAAGCATGATGGAGCAGACAGCGAATGTTAAGAAATTGCCAAGCTCCAGATTGAATGAGCCTGTTGACCAAATGATTTTTCCACTGACCATAATTGGGAAGAAGGTCGACATATATCCGGCAAACGAAATGATGACGGATGCGGTTGCGGCCCAGTTTGCAGCCCAGTATCCCCAAGCGATGGCGTAGCCGGCCATTCTGCCAGCCTTTGGTGATTGAAAGAAAGCCTGTGCATAGCTTTGCGGCCCAGTTTTCAATTCTGGCTTCCGGATGGCGAGATTGCCGAATACGAGCGCAATCATTAAAACTCCGAATCCTGTCATTAGCCATGCAAGTGTAGCTCCGGCTGGACTTGCCACTTTTGATAGATTTGCCGGAAGCATGAAGATTCCGCCTCCGACCATATTGCCAACCACGAACATCGTTAAAATCCAGAAACCCCATTTTTTTTGATTCATGATGAATATCTCCTCTGTTTTTGAAAGTAAGCACAAAAAACCATGCAGTCATCCTCCCGCATGGGTCATTATCCAAAGCGGGCACAGGCAAACGACCCTGTACCCATTATTTAAATGAGCATAAGGTCAGCTGTTATGATGATGTCGATGTCGGTATGAAAGAGATAACATAATCAGCACTCCTTAGCTAGTAGAATTAAAGTATGCTTTATCCTAACATAAATCTTTATTATGGTAAAGTGATAAACAATTAGAGAGATAAAATGAGAGTTTTTAGGCGTTAGGAGGATGTTCGAGAAGGGTGCAGGCATCATGTCGCATAAAAAAGAAGCAGGCAGCTAACCGTGTGGTTTTCCGCCTGCTTCTATACATGGGAGATTCCCAAAGTTGGTATTAGTCGTTTTTCTTTGCAGCGTCTGTAACGTTGCGAGTGATGATGCGGTCTACAAGACCGTATTCAAGGGCACGATCAGCTGTCATGAAGTTGTCGCGCTCTGTGTCACGTGAGATTGTTTCTAGTGATTGGCCAGTGCGTTCAGCTAGAATTTGGTTCAAGCGCTCGCGCATGAAGAGAATGCGCTTTGCAGCGATTTCAATTTCAGTTGCTTGACCTTGTGCGCCGCCAAGCGGTTGGTGAATCATGACTTCGCTGTTTGGAAGAGCGAAGCGTTTGCCTTTCTCGCCTGCTGCAAGAAGGAACGCTCCCATGGATGCCGCCATACCGATACAGATAGTGGAGACTTGCGGTTTAATGTATTGCATTGTATCATAGATTGCCATACCAGCAGTGATGCTTCCGCCAGGGCTGTTAATGTATAGGTAAATGTCTTTGTCCGGGTTTTCTGTTTCTAGAAACAGAAGCTGGGCAACGATGGAGTTAGCCACATTGTCATCGATGGCACTTCCGAGCATGATAATACGGTCTTTAAGCAAGCGGGAATAAATATCATAAGCACGTTCTCCGCGGTTTGTTTGTTCAATGACTGTAGGGATTAAATTCATTTGTTTCTCCTCCTTTATGTATTCAAACATATTCACTTCGTATTTTCATCATACACCTTTTGGTCAATAAAGGTCAAACAAAAGACGCCTGATTCGGAAAATCCTTGTTCAAGTCGGTGACTTCCTTCTGAGTTTATGTATATCCGAAAAGGCAAAGGGTAGAGCGATAATGACGTAAAACTTCCTGCTAACCATCTTACCCAAGTTTGAATATTGTAAACCTCGGGGAATAGTTCTTGCCAAATTCGATTGCTTTCATTATAATATATTTTTGTAGGCTAACATTTTGCCCTTGTAGTTTAACGGATAAAACACAAGATTCCGGTTCTTGAGCTGGGGGTTCGATTCCCTCCAAGGGCGTAGCGAAGTACATAAGAGGCTCTTCAAGCGATTGCTTGGAGGGCCTTTTTTCATTTTATACATACCACACAGAAGGCAGGCAAGCACCTCATTGGAAGAAGCTGTATACAATGATGTGAGTTGAAAAAATGAGGTGATTGGGTGTTTTATCATATTAAGGAGCTGCAGTATCAGGCGAAACCAGAAAGGCCGGATCCCCTTTTTGCGAAGCAAATGCAGGAGGTCTTGGGAGGACAGTTTGGAGAGATTTCAGTGGCGCTTCAATACTTATTTCAAGGGTGGAGTGTACGGGGAGACGGCAAGTATAAGGATCTTCTTTTAGACACGGCTACGGAAGAAATCGGTCATATTGAGATGCTTGCCACCATGATTGCGAGGCTCTTGGATGGAGCCCCAGTCGGTGATTTAGAAGAAGCGGCAAAAGATCCTGTTCTCGGTGCCATTTTGGGGGGCATGAATCCTCAGCATGCAATTGTCTCAGGATTAGGAGCCATGCCGGCAGATAGTGTGGGCAATCGTTGGACAGCTGATTATATTGTGGCTAGCGGTAATTTACTTGCTGATTTCAGAGCCAATTTGAATGCGGAATCCCAAGGCCGGCTCCAAGCAGTACGTTTATATGAGGCGACAAATGATCGTGGAGTAAAAGACTTACTTTCATTCTTGATTGCTCGTGACACCATGCATCAAAATCAGTGGATTGCAGCGATTAAGGAGCTGGAAGCGGCAGAGGGAGATATTGTTGTTCCGACAACCTTCCCGCGGAAGCTCGAGAAACAGGAAGTGTCCTACACATTATTCAATTTCTCTCAAGGCAGCAAAAGCGCCCAAGGCTCATGGGCTAAAGGCCCGGCTCCTGATGGCAAGGGAGTGTTCAATTATGTGCCGGAGCCTGTACCTTTTGCCCCGAAACCGAAGCTGAAACCGGCACCGCCTTATATTCATGATACCCCGCCAAGCGCAATCAAGAGCAACACGCAGGATAAGAATATACCGCCTAGTATGATGTGATGATTCTTTAGAACAGTCCCGATTCAGGGGTCTGTTCTTTTTTGCTTAATGGCGATAGGATAATGTTTATTGACACACTCAGTAGATAGTTATTTTTTTGATAACATATTATCCAAATTCAGCCAATATGTCCCTTGCTCATTATCTGCTGATTGACTACTATTAAAGAAAGTACTATGAAGCAGGGGGCGAGGTTGTTGAAGATGGAGATGGGATTATTTCAACAGCAGAGCTTGAAGCTGGCGATGACGCCGGAATTGAGTCAGGCGATTATGCTTCTGCAATATCCAGCTATTGAACTTACCGCATTTATGGAGAGTAAAGCCTTAGACAATCCATTGATTGAGGTGGAGAGCGGATATCAATCGTCAAGCAGCTGGAAGCAAGGAGACATGTCATGGATACATCAAATTAGTGATGAACGTCCTGATTTGCATGCGTACTTAAAAGGCCAGATTCCCTTCAAGGCAATGGATCTGAAAGAGCAAAGAGTCCTGAATTATATGATAGATAATATTGATGATAATGGTTACTTAAGGCTTACATATGAGGAAATCAATGAGGTTTTCCCGGTCCGGCAAGCGGAATGGGAGACCGCAAGAACCATCCTTCATACACTGGACCCTGTGGGGGTGGGGGCGGAAAGCTTGAGTGAATGCTTGATTATTCAAGCGAGAAGGAACAAAAATGAAAGCGCTTTATTAGAGGTTTTGCTGACGGATTACTTCACCTTATTTGTGGAGAAGAAATGGAAGAAGCTGTCGAAAATGCTTAATATACCGGTTGTGGAGATTCAGCAAGTGTTTGACCAAATTCAGCTGTATAATCCTCGGCCTGGAGCTGCATTTGGGTCCGAGCGTTCCCAATATTGTATGCCGGATGTGAGGGTCTGCCTTTCGAAGGGGAAACTTGTCGCGGAAATTATTGAATCTTGCCGGGTGAGAATTAGGGATTTCTCGATTGGCATAGAGGGTCAGCATGATGAAGCGGCTGTGCACTATATACACCAAAAACGAATGGAATATAAATGGTTACAAAAGGCCATCGAGCAAAGGAATAAGACGCTGCTGCATGTGACAAATACGATTATAGAAAAACAAATCGATTATTTCCTGACGGGGAAACCAGACTCTATTAAACCGCTTGTGATGAAGGAGATTGCCGAGATTCTGGATATTCATGAATCGACCGTGAGCAGGGCCGTGCGTGACAAGATGGTGGAAACCCCATATGGGACAATCCCAATGAAGATATTCTTTTCGGCTGGATTGCATACAGATCAGGATGGCGATGCATCAGCCTTAAAGGTCAAGGAGGAAATCGCCAATTTAATCGGAGCAGAAGAGAAGGAGGCACCCTTATCAGATCAGGCGATTGCCGACATTCTGAAACAAGACAAGGGAATTGTCATTTCGAGAAGAACAGTGGCGAAATACAGGGAGCAGCTGAAAATCCCTTCCTCTGTGAAAAGAAGGCGTTATTAAGAGCTGTGCTTTGGGTATATAGAATAGCTAGAAACGAAACAACAGACAGGTGGTTAGTAATGTGAGTGTTCCTATTGTTCATTTTTATACGAAGAAAGATTGCCCTCTTTGTGAGGAAGCAAAAGACTTACTAAAGCTGCTGCAGCGTGAAACATCCTTTACTTTGCTGGAATTGGACATATACGCCAATGATCATTTGCTCGAGCAATATGGTTTGATGATTCCGGTTGTTGAGGTGGAAGGAGAAATTATCCAATACGGAAAAATTGATATTGATGATATCCGTCATGTATTGGCATGATTCAATAAGTTCACAATTTAATCTATTGTAATTCAAGGAAACTCCTGATAAGATATAGGTACATCAGGAGTTATTTTTTTTACATAAAACGGGACGCAAAATGTCTCGCTTGGACAGAAAATGACCTAAGGATAATTAGAGGAGTTTGATTTATATGGATGGAGCTCTCCATTTACAAAAAAAGTTGATTCCGGATATATTCGAGGTCATGCAAAAACGATACAATATCCTGCGGTCGATTCGTACTATGCAGCCAGTCGGCAGAAGAAGTCTTTCCTTGACGCTCAATATTACCGAAAGAACTTTGCGGAGTGAAGTGGAGTTCTTGAAGGAGCAGAAATTGATTGATATCGCAAGCTCTGGCATGACCGTGACGAACGAAGGGCAGGAAGTATTGGATAACCTTGGTGGAGTAATTAGGCAACTTTCGGGTATAGACGAAATGGAGCACCTTCTTCAGGAAAAGCTGAATATCGACAAGGTCGTCATCGTTAATGGAGACAGTGATACTTCTCCATGGGTCATTGATGAATTGGGGCGTGCAGGAGCTGCGCGTATGAAAAGTCTGCTTACGGGGAAAAATATCATTGCCGTAACTGGTGGAACAACAATGGCTGCTATCGGCAAGATGCTGCCAAGTGTTTCGGAACTCCCAAATGTCGAGGATATTCTTTTTGTTCCTGCAAGAGGAGGACTCGGTAAGGGGGCCAGCTATCAAGCCAATACGGTTTGTGAGCAAATGGCCGAGAAGATGAACGCCCGTTATCGTGTTTTGTATGTTCCGGATCATCTAAGCGAAGCGGCCTACAACACATTGACGAGTGAACCCGTAATTGGGGAAGTGCTGGATTTGTTGAAGTCCTCTAATATCGTCCTCCATGGGATTGGCGAGGCGAAGACCATGGCTGAACGAAGAAAAGTATCTGCTGGGGAGCTCAATGAGCTTGAAAAAAATCAGGCAATTGGCGAAGCTTTTGGATATTATTACGATGAAGATGGAAACATAATTCAGAAAGTCCGGACCATAGGTCTGCAATTAGATGATTTGCCGAATATTGAGCATGTCATCGCGGTTGCCGGGGGAGCTTCAAAGGCAAAGGCTATTAAAGCCTACATTAAGATGGCACCGAAGAAACCGATTTTAATTACGGATGAAGGTGCAGCAATTCAGTTACTTAAGGGTTAACGCCCTTTTGAATAAAATTATTTACAGTTTCCAAAAGGAGGAACCTTCTAATGGCAGTAAAATTAGGTATTAATGGTTTTGGTAGAATTGGACGTATCGTATTCCGCGCAGCGTTGAACAACCCTGAAGTGGAAGTTGTAGCAGTTAACGACTTAACTGATGCAAAGATGCTAGCTCACCTTTTACAATATGATTCCGTACACGGAACTTTAGATCAAAAAGTAACAGTTGATGGAGACTACCTAGTAGTTGACGGACACCGTGTTAAAGTTCTTGCTGAAAGAGATCCAGCACAACTTGGCTGGGGCGACCTTGGCGTAGATATCGTTGTTGAATCTACAGGCCGTTTCACAAAACGCGCTGATGCAGCGAAACACCTTGAAGCTGGCGCGAAAAAAGTTATCATCTCTGCACCAGCATCTGACGAAGATATCACAATCGTTATGGGTGTTAACGAAGACAAATACGATGCGGCTAACCACGATGTAATCTCTAACGCATCTTGCACAACTAACTGCTTGGCTCCATTCGCGAAAGTATTGAATGACAAGTTCGGTATCAAACGCGGTATGATGACAACAGTTCACTCTTACACAAATGACCAACAAATCCTTGACTTGCCGCACAAAGACTTCCGTCGTGCGCGTGCTGCAGCTGAAAGCATGATTCCAACTACAACTGGTGCTGCTAAAGCTGTTGCACTTGTATTGCCTGAACTTAAAGGCAAATTGAACGGTATGGCTATGCGTGTACCAACTCCAAACGTTTCTGTAGTTGACCTTGTTGCAGAACTTGAAAAAGAAGTAACAGCTGAAGAAGTAAACGGTGCTTTGAAAGCTGCTGCAGAAGGTGAATTGAAAGGTATCTTAGAGTACAGCGAGCTTCCACTAGTATCTCGTGACTACAACGGAACTACTCAATCTTCAACTATCGATGGCCTTTCTACTATGGTTATGGATGGCAACATGGTTAAAGTACTTTCTTGGTACGATAACGAAACAGGCTACTCTAACCGTGTAGTAGACCTTGCAGCTTACATCGCTAAAAAAGGTCTTTAATTCGAATCCTTTTGGATACTGAACAATTTATATAATTGTCGACTTTAGGGGAAAGGGGAAGATTCCCCTTTCCCTATGTTTTTATTTTCATTCTGTTTTAAGCTTGGGCAGAGGTTTAATGTGAATGAAGCTTGGACAGTTCAGGGCAGAAACTGGTTTCCGGGCACTTGTTTTGATTTTTAAGGAGGTTCATACAGTGAACAAAAAATCAATTAAAGACATTGATGTAAAAGGCAAAAAAGTATTTTGCCGTGTAGATTTTAATGTTCCGATGCAAAACGGGGCAATTACGGATGATACACGTATCCGTGCGGCGCTTCCAACAATTCAATACCTAGTGGAACAAGGCGCAAAAGTAATCCTTGCAAGCCACATGGGCCGTCCAAAAGGTGAAGTGAAGGAAGAGCTTCGCTTAACTCCGGTAGCGGTTAAATTGAGCGAGCTTCTTGGCAAAGAGGTAGCAAAAGCAGATGAAGCTTACGGCGAAACTGTAAAAGCGCAAATCGAAAAAATGAACGATGGCGATGTATTATTGCTTGAAAATGTTCGTTTCTATCCAGGTGAAGAGAAAAACGATCCTGAGCTTGCAAAAGAATTCGCTGCTTTGGCTGATATTTTCGTTAATGATGCATTCGGTGCCGCTCACCGTGCACATGCTTCCACTGAAGGAATCGCGAAACATATTCCGGCTGTTTCCGGCTTCCTTATGCAAAAAGAATTGGATGTACTTGGCAAAGCGATGTCTAACCCAGAGCGTCCATTCACTGCAATCATCGGCGGAGCGAAAGTTAAGGACAAAATCGGTGTAATCGAGAACCTCCTTGATAAAGTTGATAACTTAATCATTGGCGGCGGATTGGCTTACACATTCATCAAGGCTAAAGGCTACGAGATTGGTACCTCCCTATTAGAGGAAGACAAAATCGACTTAGCTAAATCCTTTATGCAAAAAGCAGAAGAAAAAGGCGTTAAATTCTATATGCCAATTGATGCGGTTATCGCTCCTGAATTCGGCGAAAACGTAGAATCTAAAATTGTCGATATCGATGCCATCCCAGCTGACTGGATGTCTCTTGATATCGGACCGAAAACAGTTGAACTATATGCAGATGTTATCAAGAACTCTAAATTAGTCATCTGGAACGGACCAATGGGCGTATTTGAATTTGATAAATTCGCTAACGGTACAAAAGGTGTAGCTGAAGCGCTTGCTAAATCTGAAGCGTTTAGCGTTGTCGGCGGAGGAGACTCTGCAGCAGCAGCTGAGAAATTCCACCTAGCCGATCAAATGTCTCACATCTCTACAGGCGGCGGAGCTTCCTTAGAATTCATCGAAGGAAAAGAGCTCCCAGGCGTTGTTGCTTTAAACGATAAATAAGAATAATTAAGTAAATTACCCTAGTAGGATGTATTTTGACAAGGGCCCTGTTAAAATACAGACGAACAGGAATTTCTTAAATAGGGAAAGGATGTTTTAAATGCGTAAACCAATTATCGCTGGTAACTGGAAAATGAATAAAACCCTTTCTGAAGCCAAAAGCTTTGTGGAAGAAGTGAAAAATGTTATTCCCTCTAATGAGACAGTAGATACCGTTGTTTGCTCTCCGGCTCCATTCCTTGGACAGCTCGTTGAAGCAGCAAAGGGAACCAATGTCGCCATTGGGGCGCAAAACATGCACTTTGAAGAGAATGGTGCTTTCACTGGGGAAGTAAGCCCTGTCGCACTTGAAGACCTAGGCGTGCAATATGTCATCCTAGGACACTCTGAGCGCAGAGAAATGTTTAATGAAACAAATGATTCTGTGAACAAAAAGACTTTGGCTGCGTTTAAGCACAACTTAACGCCAATCGTTTGCTGCGGCGAAACGCTTGAAGAGCGTGAAGCGGGCAAAACGAAAGATTTGGTCGCTGACCAAATCCAAAAAGCCTTCGCTGGTCTTACTGATGAGCAAGCGAAGCAAGCTGTCATCGCATATGAGCCAATCTGGGCTATCGGGACAGGCAAATCATCGACTGCTCAGGATGCAGATGAGGTTTGTGGACATATCCGTAAAATAGTTGCAGAAAGCTTTAATGCTGATGTTGCGGCTGCCGTACGCATACAATACGGCGGAAGTGTAAAACCTGAAAATATTAAAGACTATCTTGCAGAAGAAAACATTGATGGTGCATTAGTTGGAGGTGCAAGCCTGCAACCAGCATCCTTCTTAGGCTTATTGGAGGCTATATCTGAATGAGCAAGAAACCTGTTGCATTAATTATCCTTGATGGTTTTGGCGCTCGTGAGACGGTTCAAGGAAATGCTGTCGCACAAGCTAAAAAACCAAATTTTGACCGCTTTTGGGCAGAATACCCGCATAATTACTTGACGGCAAGCGGAGAAGCTGTAGGTCTTCCAGAAGGCCAAATGGGCAACTCTGAAGTCGGCCATTTAAACATTGGTGCAGGCCGTATTGTGTACCAAAGCTTAACACGTGTGAATTTAGCAATCCGTGAAGGTGAATTCGAAAAGAATGAAACCTTCATTGGAGCAATTAACCACGCGAGAGAGAACAACACTGCCCTTCACTTAATGGGCTTATTATCTGATGGAGGCGTACATAGCCACATCGACCATCTTTTCGCATTGCTTCGCCTTTGCGCTAAAGAAAACTTCAAAAACGTTTATGTACACGGGATCTTAGACGGCCGAGACGTCGGTCCTAAGACAGCTGAGAAATACATTAGACAAACAGAAGAAGTATTTAAGGAGACAGGCGTTGGTCAATTTGCGACCATCTCTGGCCGTTACTATTCCATGGACCGCGATAAGCGCTGGGATCGTGTAGAAAAAACATACCGTTCCATGACTTATGGCGATGGACCTGTATACTCTTCAGCAATGGAAGTCGTAGAAGACTCCTATAACAATGGAATCTTTGACGAATTCGTTCTTCCTTCCGTTATCACGAAGGAAGATGGACAACCTGTGGCGAAGATTCAAGATAACGATTCCGTTATTTTCTTCAATTTCCGCCCAGACCGTGCCATCCAAATTTCAAACGTATTTACAAATGAGGACTTCCGCTCCTTTGATCGTGGAGAAGGATTCCCGAAAAACTTGTACTTCGTTTGCTTGACTCACTTTAGTGAAACCGTTCAGGGCTATGTGGCATTCAAACCAACAAACCTTGACAATACTCTTGGTGAAGTCTTATCTCAAAACAATTTGAAGCAATTGCGTATTGCTGAGACAGAGAAATACCCTCACGTGACGTTCTTCATGAGCGGCGGGCGTGAAGCGGAATTCCCTGGCGAAAAACGCATCTTGATTAATTCTCCAAAGGTTGCAACTTATGACCTTAAGCCTGAAATGAGCGCCTATGAAGTAACAGAAGCCTTAATGAAGGAATTGGATGAAGACAATCATCATGCAATCATCCTGAACTTTGCCAACCCAGACATGGTAGGCCACTCTGGTATGCTTGAGCCGACAATCAAAGCAGTAGAAACCGTTGATGAGTGCCTAGGCAAAATCGTGGATAAAATCTTGTCCATGGGCGGAAAAGCAATCATTACAGCTGACCACGGTAATGCGGATGAAGTCATCACTCCTGATGGCCACCCAATGACCGCTCATACAACAAACCCGGTTCCTGTAATCGTTACAGACAAAGAAGTTGAACTTCGTGACGGCGGTATCCTTGGTGATTTAGCTCCAACGATGCTTGATTTGCTGCATGTAGAACAGCCGAAAGAGATGACTGGGAAATCATTAATTAAGAAATAATCATTAGTGCAGACTAATGATGAAAAACATTCTTTGATTTAAAGGAGATTAATAAAATGCCAATTATTATTGACGTATATGCACGTGAAGTCCTTGACTCTCGTGGTAACCCAACAGTTGAAGTTGAAATCGAAACAGAATCTGGCGCATTTGGACGCGCATTAGTGCCATCTGGTGCTTCTACTGGTGAATACGAAGCAGTTGAGCTTCGTGATGGCGACAAAAGCCGCTACCTTGGAAAAGGTGTTCAAAAAGCAGTTGATAATGTAAACAGCATCATCGCTGAAGAAATCATCGGGATGCACGTTCTTGACCAAGCTGGCATCGACAAAGCGATGATCGACCTTGACGGAACTGAAAACAAAGGTAAATTAGGTGCGAACGCAATCCTAGGCGTTTCCATGGCTGCTGCAATCGCTGCTGCTGACTACCTAAACATTCCTTTATACCGTTATCTTGGCGGATTCAACACAAAACAGCTTCCAACTCCAATGATGAACATCATCAACGGCGGATCTCATGCTGATAACAATGTTGACTTCCAAGAATTCATGATCATGCCTGTTGGAGCTCCTACTTTCAAAGAAGCTATCCGTATGGGTGCAGAAGTATTCCACAGCTTGAAAAACGTACTTCACAGCAAAGGCTTGAACACAG
>JAEIGA010004441.1_pt1 | contig 21716 bp, 18 predicted proteins | sample 9270691 | NCBI WGS metagenome assembly JAEIGA01 (sample SAMN17057246, study PRJNA624740) | gut metagenome | biome: biome; isolation source: fecal sample | host: Bos grunniens | place: China: Xizang | collected 2019 | reverse complement strand
GCCCCCCGGAGCGAGAATGAGAGTAGGTCTCTCGGGTCTGACCATGGCGGAATACTTCCGCGACAAGGAAGGACAGGACGTTCTGCTCTTCATTGACAACATATACAGATTCACACAGGCAGGCTCCGAGGTTTCGGCTCTGCTTGGCCGTATGCCCTCGGCTGTTGGCTATCAGCCCACGCTGGCTACGGAAATGGGCGCGCTTCAGGAGAGAATTACCTCTACCAAAAACGGCTCTATCACCTCGGTACAGGCGGTATACGTCCCTGCGGACGACCTGACCGACCCCGCTCCCGCAACCACCTTCGCTCACCTTGATGCTACGACGGTTCTTTCAAGAAGCATCGCCTCACTGGGTATTTATCCCGCGGTCGATCCTCTTGAATCCACCTCCAGAATTCTCTCCCCCGACGTAGTCGGCATAGAGCACTACGAGGTAGCCAGAGAGGTACAGCGCATACTCCAGAGATACAAGGAGCTGCAGGACATTATAGCTATAATGGGTATGGATGAGCTCTCCGAGGATGATAAGCTCGTCGTATCCAGAGCGAGAAAGATTCAGCGCTTCCTCTCCCAGCCCTTCACGGTTGCCGAGCAGTTCACAGGTATGGAGGGAAGATACGTTCCCGTCAAGGAAACCATCCGCGGCTTCCGCGAGATTCTCGACGGCAAGCACGACAGCCTGCCCGAGTCGGCATTCCTGTTCGTAGGCACCATCGACGAGGCGGTAGAAAAGGCTAAGAAGATTTCGGGCGAGGCTTGATATGAGAGAGTTCAAGCTTGAAATAGTAACTCCCGACGGTCTTGTTTTTTCCGGAAACGCAGAGAGCCTGCTCGTCCACACAGACGATGGAGACGTCGAGATTCTAGCGGGACATATGGACTATATGGCGTCCGTAGCCACAGGCAGAGCGAGAATAATAGTGGGAGGCGTGTCAAAATTCGCATCCTGCTCAGGCGGCTTTCTCACGGTTAACCGCGAGGGAGTCAAGCTCGCCGCCGTCACCTTCGAGTTTGGCGAGAATATAGACGTTGCTCGCGCGGAAAGAGCCAGAGATAAGGCTAAGGCGAAGCTCGAGTCGGCTCGGGACGAAAGGTCCGCGACGCTTGCTAAGGCAAGACTGGAGCGAGCTCTGACAAGAATCAAGGTCGCGAAAATGTAATATCTAATTAAGGAGACGCTTCCCCAGCGTCTCCTTTTCTCATCCTGTGGGCTTGTTGGGGGTGTAGGGTCGAAAGTTTAATTATATTTAAGAAATATAAAGCCCGAAAGTAATTGCCTTTTCGACAGCGGTATGATACAATATATTCGAGAAAAAACGACAATAATCGAGGTTGATATGTTTAATCTTCAGCACATTCTCTATATGGTTATCTCCTTTGGACTGTCAGGTGTATTAGTGTTTTTTGGAAAAAAATATATAAAGACGGACGCAGGTCACGACAAGATAATCCGTTTTCTCGCGGTTATCACCGTGCTTATACATATCAGCACGCTGTGGGTGCACTTCTTCTTGAATGCGGGAGTTGTTGAGGTGGAGGATAATATGCTGATACCCATCTATCCCTGCAACGTTATAATGTGGATGCTGGTTATCGTATCGGCTATGCGCCGCAGGGGAGGTGTCGTATACCGAATTCTTTCTGAATTCACCTGCCTTGGCGGTATAGTGTGCGGCTTTATCGGAATTTTCCTCAACGCCAACTTCGACAGCAATCCTACACTCGCGGACTACGATATTCTGAAGGGAATGCTCAGTCATTCAACTATGCTTCTCGGATGTATCTGGCTTCTCTCGGCGGGTATCGTTAAGATAAGAATGAGAAATGTCCTCAGCGCAGTATGCGGTCTTCTCGTCTTCCTTTTCGACGGACTTGCCGTGAATTCGCTTTTCGCGAAATACGGCATCGAGGAGTGCAATTCTATGTATCTTCTTGAGCCCCCGTTTGAGTCTATGCCCTGGCTGACTACCGTCGTTATGGGCATCGCGGGAGTGAGTGTGGCAATTATTCTTGCCACCGTGTACGAAAAGCTGGTTCTCAAGAAAAAATGGACCGATATTTTTTCCTTATCAAGTATTCTCGGTGACGATATAATCAAGCAAAAGGATACCGCGACTGTCGAAGAAATTAACACGGATAATGATAATTAAGCTTTTGGAGGTATATTATGAGAAACTTTTTTCTGTGGCTTTTTGAAAAGCGAGCTACTCCCTGTGAGATAACGCTTTTCAATTTCTGGCATATTTTCTACTTCGTCCTTATCGTTGGCGCGATTATCACCGCGGGCGTTTTCCTCTCGAAAAAGAGCTCTGAGGTGAAGATGAAGGTGCTTTCCGTGCTTTCTGTGGCGCTGTGCGCTCTGTACGCTGCCGACTTTTTCATAATGCCGCTCTATATGGACACCATAGACGTGGACAAGCTTCCCTTCCATATCTGCACCGTGCTCTGCCCTGTGGTAGCCTTCGTGCAGTTCAACAAGAAATTTGAACGCTTCCGCGAGCCGGTTGCCTTTCTGGCTGTTGTAGCTCCCCTGATGTACCTCGTATATCCCGGAGCAGCGGTTGGCGACCTTTCCGCCTTCTGTTATAAGGTGCTCCAGACCTTTATCTACCACGGAACGCTTCTGTGCTGGGGCTATCTGAATATCGCTACGGGCGTTGTTAAGCCCGAAATCAAAAACTCCTACAAGGCGCTCATTGGCATCTGTATGATTGCCGTATGGGCAATGATAGGAAACCTCACCTACGGTGTTGCCTACAACTACGGCGACGGCGACCCCCACTTTGACTGGTTCTTCCTGACCGGAAGCACCTTCCCCTTCGTTCCGAAGATACTGATGCCTCTGTGCGTTATCGTTGCAGTATTCGGTATGGTGCTTATCATATACGGACTCTGGTATCTGGTTATGAATATTCTCGACAAGAAGCGTGCGGCTTCTTCTGCCGATGAAGAAGAAAAGGAAACCGCGGAGGTATAAGCCTCTCTTAAGCTACCCTGAAATATGGGTAGCTTTCTTTTTTTAATCCTCTTTTTCTGAAAATCGGTTGCAATTTCACTCCTTCTAATGTATAATGGTTTAGAAGAAATTGGCGGATAAGACCCACCGGAGGAATGGTATGATAAAAACCGTTTTTCTCGACCTTGATGACACTCTGTTTGACTTTAAGGCATCCGAGCACGTAGCTATATGCGACACTCTGAGACAATTCAACATTGAGCCAACCGAAAATACTGTGAAAAGATACTCCGAGATAAATATTTCCTGCTGGCAGAAAATGGAGAGAGGCGAGTGGAGTCGCGACGAGGTGTTGTATAAGCGCTTCGAGATGCTTCTTCTTGAGCTTTCGGTAGGAGCAAATTCTCACCTGATGCAGAGCTACTACGAAAAAAGGCTTGCCGAGGAGGTATGCTACCTTGACGGGGCGGAGGAGCTGCTCGAGGCATTGCAGGGAAAATACCGACTCTATGCCACATCAAACGGCACCGCCGCTGTTCAGGACAGAAGAATTGAGCTCTCGGGTATCGGAAAATATCTTGACGGCATCTATATCTCCGAAAGGGTCGGATATCACAAGCCCGCAAGGGAGTTTTTCGACCGCATATTCGAAGAAATCTGCGGCGAGAGATATGAAACCGTCATCGTCGGCGACAGTCTGACCTCAGATATCAGAGGCGGAATTGACGCGGGTATAAAAACCTGCCTATACAACCCAAGAGGAATAACAATATCGGCAGATACCCTGCCGGATTATGAAATAAAAAGCCTCGGCGAATTACCGAAGCTGTTGGAAGGAATATAAAAATGTACTACGGATATAACGTTAGCGATTATACGGCAAATCTTGCAAGGCAAGCGGAGGCTGACTGCGCCGAGGTATTCAGAAAAATAGACGAGAACGCGCTTATCTGCTCGGCGAAGGTGCTGACAGCATTTCAGGAGTGCCGTGTTTCGACCACGGATTTTCTCGAAATAACAGGCTACGGCTACTATGACGCGGGCAGAGATAAGCTCGAGGCGGTATACGCCAAGGTTTTCGGCGCGGAGGATGCGCTGGTGCGCCCGCAGCTTATGTCGGGCACGCACGCTCTGGCGGTTACTCTCGGGGGTCTGTTAAAGCCCGGGGATACCCTGCTCTACATAACGGGCAAGCCCTATGACACCCTACAGAGTGTTATCGGCACGGCGGGAGAAAGCCGCAACTCGCTTTTAAAATACGGCGTTAAGTATGAGGAAATTGACCTTATAGGAAACGAGTTCAACCTTGACGCTATAAGAGAAAGAGTTTCAAAGGGTGATATAAAGGTTGCGGCAATTCAGCGCAGCAGAGGCTATTCTCAGAGAAAGAGCCTCTATATTGACCAGATAGCCGAGGCTATCTCGGTAGTCAAGGCAGCCTCTCCCAACACTGTCGTTATGGTTGACAACTGCTACGGTGAATTCACCGAGGACAGAGAGCCCACCGACGTTGGAGCGGACGTTTTCGTCGGCTCAATGATGAAAAATCTCGGCGCAGGCTTCGCCGTCAGCGGCGGCTACTGCGTAGGAAAAAAGACGGTTATCGAGGATATCGCTGAGAGACTGACAGCTCCCTGCGTAGGAAAGGACCTCGGAGCCAACTTCAATCAGCTCGCCTCCTTCTTCAAGGGCTTTTTCATGGCGCCGACAACAACGGCGGCAACCCTCAAATCAATGGCATTCGCCGCAAGGCTCCTGGAGCTGGCGGGATACAGCGACGTCAGTCCCAGATATGACGAAAAGCGCACGGACATCGTGCAGACCATAGACCTGCATTCCCCCGAAAAGCTGATAAAATTCTGCCGCGGCATACAGATGGGCTCGCCCGTCGAGGCATACGCTATACCCGAGCCGGGTGATATGCCGGGCTACCCCCACCCTGAAATTATGGCGGCGGGCACCTTCGTGACCGGAGCAACGAACGAGCTCTCCTGCGACGGTCCTCTCTGCGAGCCCTATACCGCATATATGCAGGGCGGCCTATCCTACGACTACGGCAAGCTCGGCGTTATGCGCGCGCTCGACGAAATGCTCGACCTTTCACCGAGGAAGGAATAAGGAAGCGGAATAATCCCCGACTGTCACTAAAAATACTCTTGACTTTTAGCCACGGGAGTGATATAATTCAGTTAACCGAACAGAATATAGAATCAGGGGTGCCGAAAGGCTGAGATAGCGATAGCTGAACCCTTTAACCTGATACGGATAATGCCGTCGTAGGAAGATTTTAGTGATTTGCCTTAAATCATACCGCACTGACGCTATGTCCTGTGCGGTATTTTATTTTTTCGCCGACGGCTGTAACGAACCAACGGGCATACCCGTGTAGCCTCTCGGCAGATTTAAGGAGGTTTCTATGAGAAACAAAAAGGTTCTTATGATGGTTGAGTGCGCTGTTATGATAGCTCTCGCCACCACCCTGAGCGTCATTAAGCTTATTGATATGCCTTATGGCGGCTCGGTTACTCTCGGCGCGATGCTCCCCATCGCAATTATCGCCTACCGTCACGGCTTTAGCTGTGGTATGTCCTGCGCTCTTGTCGCATCGGTGCTGCAGCTGCTCTTGGGACTTGAAAACTTTTCCTACGTCACAGGCTGGCAATCTATTATAGCGCTTGCCTTATTCGACTACATCTTAGCCTATATCGCATTCGGTCTTGGCGGAATCTTCAAGAACGCTTTCAAGAACAGAGGCGTTTCGCTTCTGGCAGGCGTAACGCTTGGAAATATCATAAGATACGTATGTCACGTTATTTCGGGAGCGACTGTCTGGGCCGGGCTCCCCATTCCTGACGCGGCGGCGCTAGGCTACTCCGTGAGCTACAACGCCACCTATATGATACCCGAAACGATAATCACAGCGGCGCTCGCCCTGTATATCGGCTCTGCTATTGATTTTGGAAAGGCAATACCCACCCGTGTCAAGTCCGATGGTCGCGACGGCGCATCCGAGCTATCTATGCTGCTCGCGGGGCTCGTGCTTGCAGTCTGCATAGTTATTAACAGCGTTCTTATCTTCAAGCATCTTCAGCTTCCCTCAGGAGAATTTGGCTTTGTCGGTCTTTCGGCAGTTAATTGGACTGCGGTATGTATAGTTTCAGCCGTGTCCGCACTGCTTATCACCACTCTCGTTATATATTCCAGGTACAAGAGAAAAAACAGCTGATAGCACGATTATAATAAAAAAAGAGAGTGGGTTGGGTACCCACTCTCTAAATGCGCATTAATTGGACGCAGCTCCGGAGCTGCCGTTGTCAGATTGAACAGGCACAACTACAGTATCTCCCACAGGAGCCTTCTCACCGGAAGTTACGGGAACACTAGTAGTAATAACATCTTCGACGCAGAGTTCAATTATATCGCATACAGGAACTTCATATTTCATAAAATACCTCCGTATGTTTGTATGTATGAAATAGAAAGCTATTGATTGTATCTAAATTATATCATACACAAAAACAGATTGTCAATAGATTTTTAAAAAATTATTCCTTGGGTCCGCCTTTGTTGTCCGAGCCTTGGCGGCGATGTCCGCCCGGCTTGCGCCTGCGGACTTTTTTTCTTCCCTGCGAGCGCTCGAGTCCGAGCTTGAACTGCTCGAGCTGCTCCTCCGTCGCGTGCGCCACCGTTCTTTTAGCTCGCCAGGTTTCATTAAAATTCCGATGCAGCTTCAGCACGAGGAGCATATCTCCGTCCTTCTGACAGCGGTAGTGATAGGTATATCTCTGTCCCTTCGAATGAAGGGGTCTGTTGGCAAGGCTCATAGGTCGCGAGCAGATCGGACAGAGCGGCTTTTTAACCGCGTCGTCCTCCAGCATCTCACCTATGGTAACGTATCCGTCGTCGCCCGCGTCTGCATCACCGATAACCGATGACTCAAGATACTCTCCCTTATTATCGTTATAGGTTCGCACTCCCTCGGGCACGTTCAGCTTCTGAGCAACGAGGGCAGTGAAATAGGCATCGTTCAGGGCGTCGTGAGCAGGTAGCGTCTGAGGTATCTCGAAATACTCCATAGCATACTCAAGCGAGCGCTGCTTCGAGGCGCCGTCTGTCTGCCTGTTGAAAATCTGCTGCAAATCGTAGGTAACGTCAAGCCAATCTGACTGAATGGAATTGACGTGGAAGTTTTCCTTAAGCATCGGAATATCGTCGGGTCCCCAGGTGAGAAAAGCGAAATCCTTGCCACACCAATTCTTAAATCTCTCAGCCGCCTCCTTCAGGGGCACACCCGCGTCCATCTGCTCCTGAGTGATACCCGTGAGCTCTGACACGTGACGGTGCAGCTTCTTATAATACCTCGGCTTGACTATAACTTGATAGGAGCCGCAGATATTCATATTTTTATCAAGCTTCACAGCGCCTATCTGAATAACCTCGCCGCGCAATCTGGCGGAGAGCTGACGCTGTACGGCAAGCGCTTTCTGGGCGTACGCCTGGTTCCACTCAAGGTCAAGTGTGATATAATACATTCTATAAATCTATCCTTCTATACTTCCCGAGGAGAGGCTCCTCGGTGACATTCTCTACCATTATACGATTATATCACCACCGTCGGGAAAAGTCAATAGAGCGCGCCCGAAAAAAAACAACTTGACATCCCCCTTTTATTCCTATATAATTAATGTATTAATTGTTTTTCACAACTAAGGGGGGACTAATGGAAATGTCGGAGAGAATGTCAGACGTCTTTGCCTCGCTTGTTTTCAGCGAGGACGTGATGCGCGAGCGACTGCCCAAGGATGTATACCGCTCTCTGCTTGACACCATTGCCAACGGCAAGGAGCTTGACAGAGGCATCGCAGACGTCGTAGCGGGCGCTATGAAGGACTGGGCTATTGAGCACGGCGCGACTCACTACACACACTGGTTTCAGCCGCTCACGGGAATTACTGCGGAAAAGCACGACGCCTTTCTGTCACCCGTAGGACACGGAAAGGCTATAATGGAATTTTCGGGCAAGGAGCTTATCAAGGGCGAGCCTGATGCCTCCTCCTTCCCCTCCGGTGGACTCCGCGCGACCTTTGAGGCGAGGGGATATACCGCTTGGGACCCCGCCTCCTACGCATTTATCCGCGACGGCTCGCTGTACATACCCACGGCGTTCTGCTCCTACACGGGAGAGGCTCTCGACAGCAAGACTCCGCTTCTTCGCTCTATGGCGGCTATAAGCCGCGAGGCTGTCAGGCTTCTCGGAATACTCGGTGACAGCGCCACCTCGCGCGTTACTCCCACCGTTGGCGCAGAGCAGGAATATTTCCTTATCGACGAAAAGGATTTTAAGGCGAGGCGCGACCTTTTCTACTGCGGAAGAACGCTGTTTGGCGCACCTGCGGTAAAGGGTCAGGAGATGGACGACCACTACTTCGGCAGTCTTCCTACAAGAGTTTCCGCCTTCATGCACGAGCTTGATATAGAGCTGTGGAGGCTTGGCATCAGCGCGAAAACCAAGCACAACGAAGCAGCACCCTCGCAGCACGAGCTCGCCCCCATATTCTGCACCGCCAATATAGCCACGGACAACAATCTGTTGACTATGGAGTGTATGAAAAAGCTGGCTCCTAAGTACGGTATGGCGTGTATACTCTCGGAAAAGCCCTTCGCGGGAGTGAACGGCTCGGGAAAGCACAACAACTGGTCGCTCACCACAGACCTTGGTGAAAATCTGTTAAAGCCCGGAAAAACACCCGGAGAAAACAAGAAGTTTCTCCTCTTCCTCGCCGCAGTTATTAAGGCTGTGGACGAGTATCAGGATCTGCTCCGCATATCATGCGCCACCGCGGGCAACGACTGCCGTCTTGGCGGCGGAGAAGCCCCTCCCTCTATCATTTCGGTATATCTCGGCGACGACCTCGGCTCTATCGTTGACTCGATTATCGAGGGCTCGTCTATCGCGAGCAGGAAGAAAAAATATATGTCCCTCGGCGTTTCATCAATGCCCGAGATCAGACAGGATACCACCGACCGCAACCGCACCTCCCCATTCGCCTTCACAGGCAACAAGTTTGAGTTTAGAATGGTTGGCGCGTCACAGAATATCGCTCTGGCGAACACCGTTATCAACACCGCGGTCGCTTGCAGTCTTAAGGATTTTTCGGACAGGCTGGAGGGCGCCGATGACCTCGATAACGCTATCGACGCGCTGCTCTCAAGCACTCTGAGAGAGCACAGAAGAATACTCTTCTCGGGCAACTCCTACTCTCCCGAGTGGGAAAAGGAGGCTAAGGAAAGAGGTCTTTCCAACCTCAAGGCGTCTCCCGATGCCTACGAAAGATTTACCGACGAGAAAAACGTCAGCCTATTCGAGCGCTTTGGCGTTATGAGCGAGACCGAAATCCACTCGCGCCGCGAGATTTTCTTCGAGAATTACAGAAAGACGAAGAACATAGAGGCGAGGACGATGCTTGAGATGACGATGCGCGATTTTATACCTGCTGTCAGCAAGTATATCCTTAAGCTGTGCGAGAGCCTCGATGCAAGAAGGCGAGCGCTCCCCGGCGCACAGGGCTTATGTGAGGCTGATCTTGCCGAGCGATTAAGCTCTCTGCTTGATAAGACCTATGCCGCACACAACGAGCTTGCAAGGCTAGTCAACGCCGCTATGAAAAAGTCTGACGAGGATGCGTCCTTCTACTACAAGAATACCGTTATTCCGAGAATGGACACGCTGAGGGGGATTGTCGACGAGATGGAAACACTCACCGCGCGCGAGTATTGGCCCGTGCCAACCTATGGGGATATAACGTTCAAAATCTGATTTAACTCTAAAAACGAAAACGAGCGAAGACTGCAACCACAGCTTCTCCGCTCGTTTTTTATTCTGTTATACAGGTGCATGACGGTTTTTCAGATTCTGTAACCGCTCTTATAAGCGAGGGCTTTTCTCTCTTCCTCGTCGGTAGCGCCCTTTTTCTCGCACAGTCGCTCGAGGTTTTTTGAAAAATCTATCTCTCCTTCATCGACAAGCCGAAGAAGAGCTCTCTCGACCTTCGCTCTGTCATATCCCTTGGAGATAAGCTTTCCGATTATCATCCTCGGGCCTCTGAGATTAACGTTAGCCTCGCGCAGACACGCTCTCTCTATCTGCCTGTTTTCATCAAGGTATCCCATATCCTCACAGCAGTCAAGAGCATATTCCACAGCATCGCGACAGTAGCCAAGCCTTGAAAGCCTGATATACAAATCCCGTCTGCTCTTATCCGAGTAGCCTAAGAGCGAAAGCGCCTTTTTCAAGCACCTGTGCTTTTCATCATCAGCACAGATTAGGGCGAGCATATCCTCGTCCAGAGCGACACCCTCGTCAAGCCCCATTGACATAGCAGTACCCGAAAATGAATATACGCGCCTGCCATCAGAAAGAGTGATAAGAAAAACACTCCCCTCAGCCTTTATTGTTTTAACAGTGTACATAAGCCAAGCCCTTCAAAAAACAAGGCGCGCCACAGAATTATGTAACACGGGTGCGCCTGTTCTATCCTATTAATCGTTCTCGTCGAAATCGTCTATCTCAAAGTCGTCCTCGACTGCCTCCGCGTTGTTAGCGCCCATATTGCTGACGCGCTCGCGAATCTTGACCTCGAGCTTATCCATAAATTCCTTATCGCTCTCGATAAACTTTCTGACGTTTTCCTTGCCCTGTCCGAGCCTGTCGCCCTCGTAGTAGAACCACGCGCCACTCTTCTCGATAATTCCAAGCTGGATAGCCATATCTATAATCTCAGAGGACTTGGAAATACCCGTGCCGTAGAGAATATCAAACTCAGCGGTCTTGAAGGGGGGAGCAACCTTGTTCTTGACAATCTTGCACTTGGTGTGAGCACCGTAGACCTCGCTACCGTTCTTGAGCGATTCAACTCTGCGCACGTCTATGCGGACGGATGCGTAGTACTTAAGCGCCTTACCGCCGGTGGTAACCTCGGGGTTGCCGTACATAACGCCAACCTTCTCACGAAGCTGGTTAGTGAAAATAACGATACAGCTTGACTTCGAGATTGAGCCCGCAAGCTTTCTCATAGCCTGCGACATAAGTCTTGCCTGCGCTCCGACGTGAGAGGCTCCCATATCACCCTCAATCTCCTGACGGGGCACAAGAGCGGCAACCGAGTCAATAACTATAATATCTATAGCGCCAGAGTTGACGAGTGTCTCAGCGATTTCAAGCGCCTGCTCTCCGCAGTCGGGCTGCGAAACGAGAAGGTTGTTGATATCAACGCCAAGCTTTTTGGCATACACGGGGTCGAGCGCGTGCTCCGCGTCTATGAACGCAGCCTCTCCGCCCTGCTTCTGCACCTCTGCTATAACGTGCAGAGCAATAGTGGTCTTACCCGAGGACTCCGGGCCAAAAATCTCGGTAATTCTTCCGCGCGGAATTCCGCCTACTCCAAGGGCGAAATCAAGAGAAAGCGAGCCTGTGGAAACCGCAGACACGTTGAGTGCGCTGCTCTCGCCAAGGCGCATGATAGAGCCCTTTCCGCACTCGCGCTCAATTCTTGAAATAACGCTTTCTACTGCCGCCTTCTTATCTGCTCCCGCTACCTTTTCGGGTGCTTGTGTGGTGGTTGTTTTTTTAGCTGCCATATATATCTCCTTTAAGTTTTAATCGATTTCAGCGCCGTCAGAAAAGACGGCAGGCGCCCACAGGGCGAATATTGAGGGGCATTGCAGAGCCCTTACCAAAAAAAGTGTCGATATATTCAATATACTTATCAAGCTCAGATGTCGGAAGAAAGACCTGTATCGTGCCTGCAAATCCTCCGCCGTGCACTCTCATAGCGCTTCTTTCTGAAAGCCCCTCTCTCTGAAGAAAGCCCTCGGTCAGAGCAAGCGCTAATGAAAGCCCCTGCTCATTAAGGTTCGAGGCGGTATACACGTTCTGAAGATACTCGAAGGAGGAGCGTCCCGAGCGATTGATTATATCAAAAAAGCTCTCGACGGGTGCGTCCATGTTTTCAAGGACTGCCTTCGCCTCCCTGACTCTTTCGTTTTCTCTTATAAAGTGTATAGCCCTGAGAATTGCCCTGTCACCTACCGTCCTGCGAAGGCTTGGTATTTTTTCAAAAAGCTCTTCCTCGGTAGCGGTTGAGAGCACCTCTCTTTCAAGCGATGCCGCCACGGCTCGCATCTCTCTCGGAATCGACTCATAATCCTCGTTTAGATCGGCGTGGTTGCCACCCGTGTTAACTATGCACAACGAATAACCCTTATCCTTCAGGGAAAATCCGATGGGCTCGACCACGGGCAAGGCGGAATTTTCAAAATCTATATAGACGAAGCCACCGACCGCGCACGCCATCTGGTCCATAAGCCCCGAGGGCTTACCAAAATACTTATTCTCGGCGTACTGCGCGATTTTCGCCAGCTCCTTGTTATCTATGCCGCCGTCGTTATAAAGATAATTCAGGATATTTCCTACCATAACCTCATAGGCGGCTGAAGAGGAAATACCACTTCCCTTTAAGACCTCGGATTCCGCGCAGCAGTCATATCCGCCGACGGTATATCCAAGGGACTCAAAGCCACTCACCACGCCTGCTATAAGCGCGGACGAGGTATATTTTTTAAAGCTGTCGGGGCTATGCGTGTCAGAAATAGCCACCCTGTCTGGAGCATATCCCTCTGAGTGAAATCTGATTTGTCCTTCATCGTTTCTCGCCGCCACTGCAAGAACGTCGCGGTCTATTGCTCCCGCCAGGACGCATCCCCGATTGTGGTCGGTATGGTTGCCTAAAACCTCGCTTCTTCCGGGCACGGAAAAGACGTATATATCCCTATCGTTACCGAAAAGAGAGGTGAATTTATCTATCAGGCGAAGAATTCTCTCCCCTGCCTTATCCGCGTTGGGATACAGGTAGGAATAATCTCTCATCGCTCCGCCCAAAATCAACGATTTAATTACTATTGGTTTCATTTTTCTCCTAAGCTAATGATAAAATTTCTCATTATCTCTACAGTCTCAACCGATAGCTGCTCTATGGATTTAATTTTTCCGTCCTCCGTATCGACGAAAATGCGGACGGCGTCACTCTCGTGTCTGAACCAGGTAAGCTGTCGCTTGGCATATCTGCGCGAGGCAAGCTTTATTTCATCAACTGCCTCTTGAAGAGTGCTCTCACCGAGGATATACGCTAAAAGCTCCTTGTAGCCTATAGCCTGAGCCGCGGTGGTGTCTTGGGAAAGAGCTCCCTTTTCATACAGGTCTCTCACCTCGTCGACAAGCCCCTCGCTTATCATAGCGTCAACCCGAGCGTCTACTCTACTGTAGAGCAGGTCGCGGTTATGGAAATCCAGAGTTATCATTCCCACCCTTATATCGGGTGATACCTCGCGGGATAGAATATCAAAATGCGTTTTCGTCATACCCGTCAGCTCGTATATCTCGAGCGCGCGTACAACTCGCCTTAGGTTATTTCTATGTGTTTTTTCAGCGGCGTCGGGATCTACAAGACAGAGCCTTTCATAGAGCCTGTCCCTTCCCTCCTCGGTTTCTCCCTCTCTCATCAGTCTGTCTCTGACTGCTCTGTCGGATGGGGGAGATATAGGAGCGCCTCCGCGTATAACAGTGTCTATATACAGTCCCGTTCCGCCGACGAAAAGCGGTATTTTCCCGCGGGATGTGATATCCCTCGCAGCTATTATAGCGTCCTCTCTGTAATTCTCGGCGCTATAGCTCTCGCCCGGATATATCAGGTCGATAAGATGGTGCTTGACCTCGCTCTGTTCCTCTGCGGTCGCCTTGGCTGTACCAATATCCATTCCCTTATATATCTGCATAGAATCGCAGGAAATGATCTCACAGTCAAGCGCCCGAGCTACTGCAAGCGACAGCGCGGTCTTGCCGGAGGCGGTGGGGCCGGTTATTGCAAGAGCCCTCATTTCACTACACCGTCGAGCCAATTCTTAAGATATTCAAATACCTCGTCGCTGTTGGTTTCGTTAAACAGCTCGTGGCGAGCACCCTCGAACAGCTTAAGGCTTACGTTATCGCGCCCTGCGAGCACAAGGTGGCGAAAGACGTAGGCGGGGCCCTTGCCGTAATTTCCTACGGGATCCATATCGCCGCTGATAATAAGGGTATGCGCCGCATAGGGATATGCCGAAAACCACCTCTTGCTGTTGGAATAGGTTATCATTTTGAAAAGGTCCTGATACGCCGCTGCGGTGAAAATATACGATGTATAAGGATCGGTCGCTCTGTCGCTGACCCTGTCTATATCGCGCGTGAGCCAGGCGTCTTCGCCCTCCTCCTTTGGAAAACGCTTGTTATAAGAGCCGAAGGCAAGCGATTTGATGAGGCGCGACCTGTGCCTCGGTCCCCTGAGAAGGCGCACGAGAGCCGCCACGGCTCTGCCCATAGGAAGAAGCGGATTTGGACCCGAGGTGCCGTGGATAATGACACCTTGCGCGCTGTGAGGATGCTCTTCTATATATAGGCGCGCAAGAAACGAGCCCATACTGTGTCCGAGCAGAACAAGCGGCAAGGCGGGAAACATATCGCGCAGACGGCGATTCATCCCGTACAGATCCTCTATAACCAGCTTGTAGCCGTCCCTGTCGGCGAAAAAGCCGAGGTCGTCTTCTGTAGGTGCGGTCCTGCCGTGTCCAAGGTGATCGTTACCCGCGAAGATATAGCCCACCGAGCATAGATAATCGGCAAGCGCCTTATATCTTCCAACGTGGTCAATCATTCCGTGCGAGAGCTGAACTATACCCTTGGCAGTCGCGTTTTTCGGTGTATAAATATATCCGTGGACGGTGCTTCTGCCGTCCGCTGACGGATAGGTTATTTCTTGATAGTTGTAATTCTGCATTTTCTCTGCCTCGTGTGAAATGCTGTCACTGATAATTAAACGTTTCCTCCCGAAAGAAGAGCCTCGACCTCGGCTGCGGTGGGTATAGACGAGGACGCACCCCTGCGGGTAACCGCGATAGCGCCTGCGGCAACTCCGTATTTCACAGCGGTAAGAATATCCCCGCACTCAAGATAGCGAAGCGTCATTGCCGCGGTGAAGGCGTCGCCCGCCGCGGTGGTGTCAACCGTATTTCCCGCTCTCATAGCAGGTACGAACCTATAATGCCTTCCGTCGTAGACGAAAGCGCCGCGCTCTCCCTGCTTGATAACGAGGTATCTGCACTTGACGCGCTTGTACAGCGAAAGAGCCGCGCGAAGCGAGGAATCCGCGCCCTGCGGCAAAATTCCGGTGTATTCCTTCGTTTCGGTTTCATTCGGCGAGAATATCTCGACGTACGGGAGATTTTCGAGCGCGTGCTCCTTGTCAGCCGGAGCGGCGTCGATAAATACGGGTATACCCCTCGCCGAAGCCATCTTGGCGGCATTCACCGCCACGTTAAAGGGTACCTCAAATCCCAGATAAACCGCATCGGGGTTGCAATCCAGCGCCTCGGTTATGTTATCCAAGGACAGGTGCGCGTTCGCTCCGGGATATACTATGATACGGTTGTTTCCGTTGCTCTCCTTGAGCACCACTGCTATTCCCGTGGGGTTTTCCTTATCTACCTTAACGTACGCGGTGTTAAGCCCCTGCTCCTTATAATACTGATACAGCCTCTGACCGTGCAGATCAGCGCCGAGCTTGGCGGAAAATACACATTCCGCGCCAAGACGCGAAAAGGCTATAGCCGCATTAGCTCCCTTGCCGCCCGGAAGATAGGCAACTCCGCCGTCGTCAATGAGAGTCTGTCCTGCCTCAGGCAGCTTATACATATTCATCGACAGGTCCATATTGGCGCTGCCGATAACCAATATCTTCTTACTCATACTGTTTCCCTTCTATGTTGATGCGGGCGAAAAATCAAGCAATATCCGACGAGCCCGAGGAGAGAGTGAACACCTCAGAGCCCTTGACGAGCTCCTTCGCCAGAGCCGCCTCTCTCGCTCTGCAGGTGAAGATAAAGCTCTGATGTCCCTCGTCCGAGAGATGCGCGAGAGCCTTCATCATAGCGCGAGCGCGGTTGTTGTCCTGATGCGCGAAGCTCTCGTCAAAGCAGATAGGAGGCTTCTCGGTATAGAGCATATCTATGAGCGCGAGTCTTACCGCGATGTAGGCGAGATCTCTCGTTCCTCCCGAGAGGAAGTCGACGCTTCTCTTCTCACCTTCCTCGGTGGTGTAGCTGACCTTCAGACCGTTTGATATATCAAAGCTCGTGTACCTTCTGTCGGTCATAATTCCCATAAGCTCGGTAGCATATTCTCCAAGCCTCGGCGAAATCTCCGCGCGAAGATTATCGGACGCGGTTTCAATGGATTTGGAGGCGATAAAATACGCCTTGTGTCTTGTCTTCAGCTCATTGATGCGCGCCTCGAGTCCTGCTATCTTGACGTACAGCTCGCCCGGGTCGCCTGCTCTCGCCTTCAGCGCGGAGAGCTCGTTTTCAACTGCGAAGGCAAGCTTGTCCTGCTCTACAATCTTAGCCTTGGACGTAGCGATGCCTGTGATTATCTCATCGTGATTTATAGCGGCGAGCGCCTTTCTCTTAATGGGAGAAACCTGCGCTCTTATATCTATCTCGTTCTTGTCCGAGAGTGTGTTTCTTATCTCTCTGACAGTGAGCTCGATGGTATTCTTTTCCTCGAGCAGAATGTGCTTTCTCTCTATAAAGGCGATAGCCCTTCCCTCAAGCCTGTCAAGGAACTCGTTGAGGTCCGAGCTCGGAGGCTCCTCTCCCCATCTGACGATAAGTCGGGTAAGCTCTGCCTTAGCCTCGTCATAATCCTCACGCGCCTTTAAGACAGCCTGGCGCGCGCGCTCGGTGGAGAGCGCCATAGCATCTCTCTTTTCTCTTGCCTCCGCTATAACCGCGACCTTTCCCTTGAGGTCGGCATAGCTCTCGACGCCGAACTCTCTTGCAAGAGCAGAAAGCGCCTTATTCTCGGCAAGACCGCCAAACAAAAGAAGCACGCCTCCCACCGCCGCCGTGGCGGAAATAACGCCGAAGAGTATCTTGAAGGCAACGCCCGCAAGCACTCCCGTAGCAGCTACCATAGCGACGATGCCCGCAACGGTGACAAGAGCGAGCAACGATGCAATCGAGATATTCCTTATAAAGCCTCTGCGATGTACTGCGGCGCTCTTCAGCACCTCTTCCTCGCCGCCGTGGTTGTCGGATATCTCAATAGCGCCCTCTATCTCGTGAGTGATGCCGATAGCATTTCTCTCCTTGGAGTACTCGTCCTCCCTGTCTCTGAGCGCGTGGTAAGTGTCGTTAACCCTGCGACGGGCGCTCGCGAGCTCGTGCGGATAGCTGTCTGTGGGGCAATATCCGTTGTGCGTGTTCTCTGCTATGAAGCTGTTATACGCCTCGACTTTCTCGGCGCACTCCTCCTCCAGCTCGTGAAGGCGCTCGAAGGTATGTATAAGCATAACGTTCTTGTAGCAGCTGTCAAGGTCGTAGAGCTTTTCAAGAAGGTTTTCCGCCTCCTTTTTCTCGCTCTTGATGCGGTGAAGCTCTGCTTCCTTCGCGAGAATCTGCTTGTTGTCCTCGTTGGACCTCTTGAGCCTGTCCTTCAGGTCATTCTGCTTCATAACGAGGTCATAGATAGCGCCGCCGTGTCCACCCTTATGGATAAGTCCCTCCATCTTGTCGCCGATGCGGGAGATAGCTCTCTGATTATTCATTCTCTCGCTGGCGGAGAAAAGGATATTCTCTATCGACTCGCGGACACTGCCCTCGCTGATGGCAGAGTCGCCCATCTGTCCGACGAACGCCGTATTTTCAAACAGCTCACGGGATACTCCGAAGAACACCTCTCCTGCAGGCTGCTTGCCAAAGGCGGTGGCACCCGTTTCCATATCTATGATGGAGGAGTCCTCCTTGTAGGTGAGTCTTGAGCCAGAGGACTCGGTTGGTACGGTAGAACGGGAAACAAGGTATCTCTTTCCCTTGACGCGTACGACCATAGAGCCCTGCGCTACGCCGGTCGTCCAATTAATTCTCTTTTTTCTCTCGCTGAGCACTCCCTCAAGCTCCGCTCCGTCAAAGCCGAAGAGCATATACTTGATAAATGCGGCAATGGTGGTTTTTCCCGCCTCGTTTTCGCCCTCGATAACGTTGACGCTATCCGAAAACTCGAGCGTCATGTCGGTAATAAGACCGAAGCTCCTTATATCAATCTTCTCAATAATCATATCCCGTCTCCTTCAAAATATACTAGCCTTACTTGCCGCTCTCGTCCTCGCCGAAGCATCCGCCAAGGAAGCGGATTGCTCTTTTGACAGAGTCCTTGGAGTTGTACCAAGGCTCCTCATCGTAGCGATAGTCAAACTTCTTACAAAACCAGCTCACGTCCTCCGAAAGCGTCTTTAAGTACCTATCCTGCACGGCATAAGCGCTGTCGTAGAACTCTCGGTAGGTCTTTTTCGGTAGCTTTTTAGACGCGTATTCGAGCATCGCGCGGTAGTGAGGCATACAAAACCAGGTCTGCTCTGAAAATCTCTTTCTGAATCCGTTATAGTCGCACTGCCAAAGATATACCGTGGTGGATATCATAGCAGACAGGTTTCTGTTTATCCTGCCGCAGACGTAGCAATCTCCCTCGAGCTTGCCAAGCGCGCCGAGCGCCGCAGCTCTCTTGTCACCGAGTACTACGGGCCCGTCCAGCATTTTACTGACCTCGGACAGATGGCTCTCCATCATAAGACCCATACCCAGCATACGCCGTCTGCCGAGCATCATATTGTAATGAGTCAGACAAAAGCCCATCTCATTGGTCTTTATACGAATATCCGGCTCCATCATAGATGCGCCGAGTATGATATCAAGCTCGTCCGCCTGCAGCTTTTTATACAGCGAGCAAATCGGACAGCCACACTCAACCTTCCCCGCGCAGGCATCAAAAGCCTCGCTGACAGGAATCATATATATCTGTTCCAAAGGAGCCTCCTTGTCAAAAAAATAAACTAAAGCCGAGCACTTGCAATTATAAATAAAATATGCTAAAATAAAATAAAAAATTTATACATAATTATTATACAACACGCAGGTTCAATTTTCAAGAGGTAAAATAAAATGTTTGTGAAAAAATGGCAACAGATAGAAAACAGGCTCGCCCTCGTTGTAGACGGTCTTGGGCCCTACTCTCTTAGGGACACGATGGAATGCGGTCAGTGCTTTCGCTATGAGAGAGTAGAGGGAGGAATATTTCCCGATGAATATCGCACCGTCGTGGGTGACACACTCATACACGTCGGACAGAGAAGGGTTGGAGAGCTCATTTTCCTTGACATAACCGACGAAGAGTTTGAGGGCGTGGCAAGGGGATATTTTTCGCTTGATACCGACCTTGATATGATAAAGCAGGATATTCTCAGGAATACCGATTCGGAGTGGTTAAGAGAAGCGGCAGAGCACGCCTCGGGTATAGCCATACTGAAGCAGGACCCCTGGGAGACTCTTATCTCCTTCATCATCTCGCAGAATAATAACATCCCGAGAATCAGAAAGATAGTGCGACAGATATGTGCCGAGTATGGAGTAAACCTTTATTTACATACCGAAAATGCGGAAAAATGCCCCCTGTCCCTGATTGACTCCACCCCGTGTGAAGAAAAATGCAGAATGTGCGGAAGATGCTACACCTTCCCCACAGCGAAGCAAATCGTGGACAGGCCCGAGGGGCTTCTGCCCTCGAAGCCGGGATTCAGATACAAATACATTCTTTCAGCCGCCGAAGCGGTACTCTCTGGCGAGGTAAATCTCGATATGATAGCCGCCGCGAGAAGCTATACCCACACCGTCGAGTGCTTAAAGAAAATCTCGGGTGTCGGTGACAAGGTGGCATCCTGCGTAGCCCTTTTCGGCTTTGGAAATCTCGAGGCGTTTCCTATTGACGTCTGGATGAAGAGGGCTATCGACGTGTATTTCGGCGGCGAGCTTGACCCTCTTTCCCTCGGAAGATTCGCAGGCGTTGCTCAGCAGTATATTTTCCACTATATAAGAAATATTGAAGGTAAGAAATAAGTTAAACCCACATCAAAATCAACAGTTCGAACGGATTTAGGGGAGAAATCGTCGGCTGATAATCAAGAACGAGCGAGTCCGTGCTTGCACGAGCGAGCCGTCAAAGATTGCTCCGCGAGTGTTGCGACGGAGTCGCAACCTAACACGAAGTGTGAAACTCCACAGGAGTTTTACTCGCAGAGGAGCACGCGATAGGCGTTAAAGTTGCTGCGCAACTTGATGCACGTCGAGCGAGGAAACGGCGATAGAACGAAAAAACAAAATAAAAAAGGAAGAAATTCGTAGAATTTCAACCTTAACAACCAACAAAGCTATATAAAATTTCAGAGCGAAGATGCCTAAAAACATCTCCGCTCTTTTTTCGTTCGGTTATCCCTAAATGCGACAGCACTAGTTATCTTGCAACCTCTTCCATAATGAACGCCTCAAGGCTATCGCCCTCGCGGATATCGTTGAACTTCTCTATGCCAACGCCGCACTCGTAGCCCGAGTTGACCTCCTTGACGTCATCCTTGAATCTCTTAAGAGATGCAATCTTATCCTCGAAGATAACGATACCGTCACGGATGATACGGATAGAAGCGTTTCTTGTAATCTTTCCGTCCTGAACGTAGCAGCCCGCGATAATTCCAACACCGGGGACCTTAATTGTCTGGCGCACCTCGGCGTGTCCGAGGATAACCTCCTTGTACTCGGGAGCGAGCATACCCTTCATAGCTGCAGCAACCTCGTCGATAATCTCATAGATTATGCGGTGAGTACGGATATCTACGCCGTTTCGCTCCGCGGAGTCAAGCGCGTTCTTATCGGGGCGCACGTTGAAGCCTACTATAATAGCATCGGATGCCGATGCAAGCATAACGTCGCTCTCGGTGATTCCGCCAACCGCGGAATGAATGACGTTGACCTTAACCTCGTCGTTGGAGAGCTTGAGAAGCGATGCCTTCACAGCCTCTGCGGAGCCCGCAACGTCTGCCTTGACAATAATGTTGAGAGTCTGAACGCCCTCGGATATACGGGAGAACAGCTCGTCAAGGTTGACGCGGGAGTTAGCCGCGAGTATCTCCTGACGCTGCTTCTCACGACGCTGATCCGCGAGGCTTCTCGCCATCTTCTCGTCCTCAACAGCGTTAAGCTCGTCGCCCGCCTGAGGAACGTCGTCAAGACCTATGATTTCTACGGGAATAGAAGGACCTGCAGACTTAACAGTCTTGCCCTTGTCGTCAACCATCGCTCTGACTCTACCCGTCGAGGTTCCTACGATGACGTAGTCACCCTGATGAAGAGTACCGTTCTGCACGAGAATGGTAGCAACAGGACCGCGTCCCTTGTCGAGCTTGGACTCGATAACGATACCCTTGGCTCTCTTGGTGGGGTTAGCTCTGAGCTCCTTGACCTCCGCTACGAGCAGAACGCTCTCGAGAAGGTCCTCGATACCCATCTTGGTGTGCGCCGATACGGGAACGGTAATAACATCGCCGCCCCACGCCTCGGGAACAAGCTCGTACTGAGTGAGCTGATTGAGAACGTTGTCGGGATTTGCCGTGGGCTTATCCATCTTGTTGATAGCCACGATAATATCAATTCCTGCCGCCTTCGCGTGATTTATAGCCTCAACGGTCTGGGGCATAACGCCGTCGTCCGCAGCTACAACGAGAATAGCTATATCGGTAGACTGCGCGCCTCTTGCACGCATTGCGGTAAACGCCTCGTGTCCGGGGGT
>JAEIGA010004440.1_pt1 | contig 21716 bp, 23 predicted proteins | sample 9270691 | NCBI WGS metagenome assembly JAEIGA01 (sample SAMN17057246, study PRJNA624740) | gut metagenome | biome: biome; isolation source: fecal sample | host: Bos grunniens | place: China: Xizang | collected 2019 | reverse complement strand
ATGATTCAGATTTTTTTTGTACTTTTGCAGTCTAAATTAAAATGGAGTACTATGTTTGACAATTTATCAGAAAGATTAGAAAGGTCGTTTAAAATTCTCAAAGGTGAAGGTCGTATCACCGAAATCAATATCGCGGAAACGGTCAAGGATATCCGTAAAGCATTGCTTGAAGCCGATGTTAACTACAAGACGGCTAAGCAATTTACAGATCAAGTGAAAGCCAAAGCTCTTGGTCAGAATGTGATGACAGCTGTCCGCCCTGGACAACTTATGGTCAAGATTACCCACGATGAGTTGGCTAATCTCATGGGTGGAGAAGCTGCGGAGATTAACCTAAAAGGTTCACCTGCGGTCATTCTTATGAGTGGTTTGCAAGGTTCGGGTAAGACTACTTTCTCTGCAAAATTGGCAAACTTCCTCCAAACCAAGAAGAATAAGAAGGTGATGATGGTTGCTTGCGATGTGTATCGTCCTGCGGCTATTGAGCAACTTCGTGTTCTAGGTGAGCAAATCAACGCCAAAGTATATACAGGCGAAGGCGAAGCCAATCCTGTTGTAAAAGCGCAAAAAGCCATCCAAGAGGCCAAAGTTTACGGTTACGATGTTGTGATCGTAGATACTGCTGGTCGTCTGGCTGTGGACGAGCAAATGATGCAAGAGATTGCTGCTATCAAGCAAGCTATCAACCCACAAGAGACACTCTTCGTTGTGGATGCGATGACTGGTCAAGATGCTGTGAATACAGCCAAGGAGTTTAATGATCGACTTGATTTTGATGGAGTTATCCTTACTAAATTAGATGGTGATGCTCGTGGTGGTGCGGCTCTCAGTATCCGATCTGTAGTGCAAAAGCCAATCAAGTTTATTGGTACCGGCGAGAAGATGGATGCTTTGGATGTCTTCCATCCATCTCGTATGGCAGACCGTATCTTGGGTATGGGTGATGTGGTGTCACTCGTAGAGCGCGCACAAGAGCAATACGATGAAGAAGAAGCACGCCGTATCAGCAAGAAGATTGCAAAGAACCAGTTTGATTTCAACGACTTCCTTTCTCAGCTTGCTCAAATCAAGAAGATGGGTTCAATGAAAGAACTTATGGGAATGATTCCAGGTATGGACAAAGCCCTCAAGGGGGTAGAGGTGAGCGATGATGCTTTCAAACCAATCGAAGCAATCATTTCTTCTATGACTCCCGCGGAGCGTGCTAATCCGGCACTTCTTAATGGTAGTCGCAAAAATCGTATTGCCAAGGGCTCAGGAACTAGTATTGTGGAGGTAAACCGCTTCCTCAAACAGTTTGAGCAAACTAGCAAGATGATGAAGAAGATGCAGCAGTTCCAAGGAATGCGTCGCCGCTAATGTATATCACGGAACTTCTAAATTCCTGAACATCTGAACTCTTAAACAATTAAACCCATGACTGTCAAGGAAATCTTCGATCTCCGTCGTGAGGGCAAGGTAGAAGAGGCATACAACGCCATTTTGCCGATGTATAAGGTCCATCATGGTAAATATACTAGTCTGGCGATGTTCTGGTGTGCGGTAGATATGATGAATTTGCTTCTAGGGAAGGCCGTTGATCAATCGCAAGAATCGCTCAACGCGTTACATGAGGCAGAGAAAATCTATTTAAGTTTGCAGCGTCTTGCGCCTAAGATCTATGATGAGTCAGGGGCTTGCCACCAAGCTGTTCTTAATCTTGGCGAAGCGCTTCAATCCACGCAAGTGAGATGTAATCAATTATAAATAAAAGGAGGTTCCAACCTCCTTTTATTTTTTTTCTAATAGATATTTAATTCGTATATTGTTTCGTAGGTTTTCCATCCAATCTTTTCCCCTTCTTGTCGATTGATGGCAATATCATCTACAAAGTAGAATGGCAATTCGCATTTCCATGTACGCAGTTGATTATCAACTTCTTGGTAGATTTGAGGATCGGGTTTGCTTTTGTGCATTAGATGGGATGCAAAGCAATACTCAAACATAGACATATTATATAGTGAGAGTATATGATGCCAATGCAAATCGTTGTTATTGCTTAGTAAGAAGAGACGATGACCAGCATCTTTCCATGACTGAATCAATTGCAATCGTTCGGCTGGAATACCGCCGTGCATAGCATTCCATGCAGCAATGATTTCTTCGCGACAAGTAGGGCGTTGAGCATGTTGCATAATACCTTCTATGAAGGCATCTGTGGATATATCTCCACGCTCGTATTGCTCCATTAGACTATTGGCGGTACCTTCGCCATTGGAGCCAAGTCCAAGTATTTGCTTCATCGCTACTTCGCCTAAGATATCGGTAAAGCGAGCTATACATTCGGGCATGTTATGATTCATCAGAACCCCGCCCATATCTAGGATGATAGTCATAATGTTATGTAGTATAGTGTAGCGATGTTTAGTATTGTCTTTCTCCGAAAATGGTGGAGCCAATACGAATCATTGTGCTACCTTCCTCAATTGCCATGAGATAGTCGTCCGACATACCCATACTTATCTCTGGCGATGAGGCCATAGGCGAAAGGTGAGAGGCTAGGGATTTGATTTCGCGGAAGCAACGGCGCCATTCTTCCTGATCTTCAGTGTTTGTTGCCATACCCATAACTCCGCATACTTCTATGTAGTTTAGTGTTGATAGTTTAGTGTTTAGTGACAAAAACTCTTCTGGTGTAAATCCAGATTTGGTTTCTTCTTTGGCTACATGTACTTCCAGCAACACTTTGATACGGCGTCCGATCTTTTCTGCCTCTTTGTTGATTGTTTCCAGCAGGCGCACACTATCCACGGAGTGAATCATATGTACGAACGGTACAATCTGTTTCACTTTATTAGTTTGCAGATGACCAATGAAATGCCAACGAATATCCTTTGGGAGGGCCTCGTACTTAGGTAGAAGTTCTTGTACGCGGCTCTCTCCAAAATCGCGTTCGCCACAAGCATATGCCTCCATAATAGCTTCATAAGAATGAAACTTGCTCACGCAAATCAAAGTAACTTGTTCTGGTATACTAGTGCGGATAGAGGCAATATGTTGTTGAATGTCCGTCATTATACGGCGCGGAAAACTTCGAGAATAGGAGAACGGGTTATGCTGATCACTTCGCAATCCAAGTTGCCAACGGATTGGTGCAAAGATTTATTAGCTTCGGTAATGTTACCTGCTTGTACATAGATGGTTACGGCTTTGCGTTTCTCTTTGCCATTATCCTCTATTGTAATCATTTCTACGCGCGCCTTATACCATTGATCTCCTTCTGGATTAGGGATGAGATCATAGAATTGTACTTGTTTACAACTCTTTGTTTCCCACTCTCCGGAGATGTATTTTTGTATTTCACCCAAAAGGCGTTCTTCCACATCGGCTGCGGTCAAACCCTCAACGAGGTAAGTTTCTTTAACTGCTTTTGGATTATCTTCGCCGGTCTGGCGAGTGTAACTGATTTTAAGTTCGTAGAATATCATAGTGTTGTTTGTTTTGAATTACTTGTTTTAACGAAGTATGAGTGATTTAATATCTGTTGCGGAATGTTTTCCTTCAGGTATTGTAATATATCCTCCGGTCCAATGGAATACTGGAACTGTAGGATGACCTTGTATGACGCAATCATATAAAGTGTTTTCATCAATCTCCAATTGCCAATTATCCAGCAATCTGAAATATACATCTCCTGCGTGTTTGCGATAGATTGAGTGCTTATCGTCAGAAGTAACTGCTTCATAAATGGGGTAGGCCACTTGTACACCTTCAAAATCCATAAGGAAATTAGCTACCTGTCGTTGAATAGTTTCAAGCGACATTTTCTTTTTTTCTATCAGCATACGATTAAGATAGATGAATGGGCCGTATCCTCCATCTACCCAACGCTCATGGCCATATATAGCCATTAAGTATGTACTTACCAGCGCTGCGGCGCGATCGGGATTAAAGCGTGATATAGGGTAGTTTGCTTTTTGTAGCGTAGTCGCTGAATACCCTTTAACAGGGCGTCCTATAACGAGTAGTTGATATTGATTTTTACCAATGCGTTTGTTCAGTTGCTCAATTAGAATTCCTAATTGATAGTTGAGGTCTAAGTACATATCCTCTTGTTCTGCCATTTCAATAACATCAGACTTCGCTTGCGGAGTCAAAGTGTTGAGTTGAAGCAAAAGAAGGTCAGGCGTATAGTCTGTTCCTAACTGTTGTGATTCTTGTTCGGCTAGGGCTAATTCTATCACCAGTTTATTAGCAATGGGCGATTGTAGTAGATATTGCTGGTTTTTATAGTTAAATGGACGCTTTCTCTCTTCTTCTGTTTGGAATTTATATAGTGCAATGTCCATCAGTGGTTTCCAGTCTTGTTCAATTAGTATATCGATGTGTCCGCTCATGTTCATTTGATCTGCTGCAATAGTGAGTCCCTTAGGGTAGAAGGCGGTACTTACCCATTTGCAAGATGTTTGGTCCAACCAACTACATGCATCGGCAGCATGTCCTGCCATTAGAATAGTAGCCTCTGGCTGCAAGCCAATAGCGTATATCTTTGCCTCCGCACCATATCGTATACGCCATTCGTCTGTAATAGTTGTTGCAGGTAATGATCGAGCTGACAATGTTCTACTTGTTCCGAGACCAGGTGATGATGGATCTTCCAATATAGAGTGAGGCGTGCGCTCCTTACGATCAAAATAGGAGTTGCTCATTATACTATGATATGCAGGAGTAGTACCTGTCATTAGTGTAGCCATTGTCTCTTGACCACCATAAACTTGATGAGGGAAGTAGGCAGTAGATTTGCTGCCTATTTCATTCAATAGACGAAGCCCTCCTGCTGTCCAATACGGTTGCATGGCCGTTAAATTTTCTTGTGTTAGTCCGTCAATGACAACTACTACAGTCAATCGTGGTTGTGCCTGTAGTACTGAACTGAAAAGTAGAAGGATCGTTATTAACGAAATATGTAAATAAGTCTTGTGCATATATGAATTAATGGGAATAGTAATAATCTCCAATTAAATCCCACAAGTGGGTGACAGGAGAAAAATGTTAGAAATACTACGATACCAATAAGGAGGATATAAATGATGCCTAAAACTAAATCAACACCCCAGGTCAATTTACCGCGTTTCCTGTCGTCTATGGACAACCAAAACATAAGAATGGTAAATATCACGATACCCACCCAACAATTGGCATACCACGATACATGAGCAGGAGGGAATGGCATAATATGTTGCTCCTTAACCAATGGTGTGCCATCTGAGAGAGTAGCATGAGCTAGGTAGTTCATGAGCTCTTCTGGTAGGAACAAGCGCTGATGGTTCGTCATCGGTTGATCTGCCTTACTACCAAAGATAAGGTTAATTCCAAAGTCAGCCCATGAATTTTTGCCAGTGTAGTGAGTTATAGCACTACGAAATGTGGTTCCCGTGTAGCCGATATAATCTGAATTGATACTATCTTGCAAGGCCTTTTGTATTAGATAGAAAGGCCTTGTAGCGCAGTTGTCAAATACAAAGTTATAAAGGTAGAATCTGTTTTCTGGTCGATAATTGATGAGCAAATCGTCAAATATTCGTTGCTTTTGGTTTAGTGTTAGATTTAATTCTTGCCAATAGGTAATTCTGCCGATGCTGCTATAAAAATCGTCAAAATAATCGTATCGATCAATGCCTAATTGATAATATGTTTCGCCTCGCAAGAACTTGATATAGAAATTGTCTGCCAATAAATCAAAAATACCGTAGTTGAATACATAATCAATGTTGTTGTTAGTGTCTATTACGCGAATTGCGCTATGTCCATATTTAGCCCATAGTTGATCACCTGGGGTACAGGTCAACAACTGAATCTTAGCGCTATCGCTTAACACTAAATTGGCTGCACTGAAAATAGAGTTCAGGCAGAGCAATATCAATAGAATGAATTTACGCATATGCAAATAATAATGTTGGTGTAAAAATTGATATTAATCCCAATAGAAATCCACAAACTACTTGCATGGGTGTATGTGCATTGAGATATAATCGCGCATACATTAATAATAGTGCAAATAAGAGTATAATCGCAATAATTGGCGTGATTGATTTAGAATAATGAATAGCGTAGCTACATATTCCACCTGCCAATCCTCCTATTCCAGTAAGGTGTGCTGATATTTTCCACCAATGATTGATGATTGTGACGGCCAAAAGAGCGATCATAGCACCAATGATTACCCAAAACAAGAAGATAGGGAGGTGCAAAATGCATTTTGAAAAATATGCCCAAAATCCGTAACAAACAAGTGTGTAAATATAGGGGATTGTTCGTTGTTTTGGGTTATCAATGTGTATAGAATCAATGTATTTCTTTCGAAGTAAAAACAGTAGTAGAATAATCGGAATGACAAGGGTGAAGATTGCAGTACCTAGAATACATATCCGGAAGTAAATGGGTGGTAATCCAGGTTTGGATGTATGAAGGGCATAGCAATATAATATTATACCATATAGCGGCATAAACATGGGATAGAGTGCTATACTCCAAATTTTTGCCAATATGTCTAATGCTTTATTCATTACTAAAAAAATTGTCGACGCGAACGAGCCGTCAATATTCCCAATTGTTCGCGGTATTTGGATACCGTGCGGCGAGCAATGTGATAACCCTCATTTTGCATGATTTCTACCAATTGATCATCTGTGATCGGATTGGTCTTATCTTCTTGCTTAATGATATCGCGTAATTTTTCTTTGACCTCGCGCGTGGATATCTTCTGGCCCTTGCTGTTTGTGATTTTGTCAGAAAAGAAATATTTGAGCGGGAAAATGCCAAATTCTGTTTGTACATATTTGTTGGAGAAGGTTCGTGATATGGTTGATATGTCATATCCCGTGCGCTCTGCAACATCTTTTAATGTGAGTGGTTTGAGATACACGCTATCCCCATATGTAAAGAATTCGTGTTGGAGTGCTACCAATACCTCAATAGATCGCATCATAGTTTCATTTCGTTGGCGTATAGCGTCAATGAAATATTTGGCACCATCAACATTTGTTTTTATGAATTTAGCCGTTTCGCGTGTTTGTGCATTGGCTTTTGATGTGGGCAGAGAATACTGTTCCAACATCTGTTGATAGTCTTTTGACACATGCAATTCTGATATATTTCCGTTGCTGAGCGTGATGATGAAATCATTTTCGCCTTGCTCCACGATGAAGTCAGGAATCACAATGGATTGAGCGCGATCTTCCGAAGTGCCCATCCATGCATTGCTTGGGTATGGATTTAGGTGCTTTATCTCATTATAAGCCTGTTTGAACTCTTCTTCTGTGATGCCTAATTTGCTGTAAATCTTGTTAAATTGATGATTTTGAAAAGAGGCAAGGTGGTGTGTGATAATTTTAATAGCAAGTTTCACAGATGGGCTTTGTGTGCGTTTTTTGAGTTGTATGAGCAAGCATTCTTGTGTGTCGCGAGCTCCTACTCCTACTGGGTCAAATTCTTTGATTTGATCGACGATTTCTTGCATCTTTGCATCACTGACTATTAAATTTTCACGGAAACTCAAATCATCCACCAACTCTTCTACTGTTCGTCTCAGATATCCGTTATCTTCAATGTTGCCGACTACAAATTTTGCAATATGTCGGTCGGCTTTGTTCATCTTTGTGAGGTAGATTTGAGATTTTAGATACTCATGAAAACTGATTCCCATGGAGAATGGGATGTCTTCATGGGGACGGTCATAAGTGCTACCTTGATAGTCGGTTGGTTCGTCGTCTTGTATGTAAATATCGTAGTTAAAGTCCTTGTTTTGTAGCGGGTTCTCGTATTCTTCTTCTCGCTCGTCGTATCCAGTGTCGTTGGTCTCCTCATTGTAGTCTTTCCCCTCTTCTAATGCAGGATTGTTTTGCAACTCTTCGTTTATACGCGCTTGTAACTCGCATGTAGGAATTTCCAACATGCGCATTGCTTGTATCTGAGCAGGTGACAACTTGATTTGTTGTCGTAGACTAGTGCCGAGGGTTATCTTGGTAGCCATAGAGCTTAACCTTTCAATGAGGATATTGCATTGAGTACATGCGTAGTGATGTATTCTAATTGTTCGTTGTCTAATTCAGTATGCATTGGCAATGAGAGCACACATGATGCTAATTTTTCTGCTACTGGGAAAGCACCTTCTTGATAGCGTGAGTCTTGATACGCTTTTTGCAAATGTAGAGGTACTGGGTAATATATCATAGCAGGTATGTCGTGCTTTGCTAGTGCCTCGCGCAACGCATCACGATCTACTCCATCTAAGCGCAGAGTGTATTGATGGAACACATGCGTTGACTGTTGCGAACGAGCAGGAATTAGGATGTTAGGATGGTTAGCAAACGCTTTGTCGTAATATGCAGCGGCAGCTTGACGAGCTGCGATGTATTCGTTTAGATGAGGCAATTTGGCATCTAATACTGCTGCTTGAATACTATCTAGGCGTGAGTTAATACCTACTGTGTCGTGATAGTAACGCACTACCATACCGTGGTTGGCGATAGCTCGCATCTTGGCCGCCAGCTCGTCGTTGTTGGTAAATATAGCACCTCCATCACCATAGCAACCGAGGTTCTTGGATGGGAAGAAACTAGTACAGCCTATTTCGCCCATAGTAGCAGCTTGCTTCTGTGTGCCGTTAGAGAAGGTGTATATGGAACCAATGGCTTGGCATGCGTCTTCTATAATGACAAGTTTGTTCTCTCTTGCAATCTTCATCAGTGATTCCATGTCAGCACACTGACCAAATAAATGAACGGGTACAATAGCTCTTGTTTTAGGTGTGATAGCCTTGCGAACGGCCTCTATGGAGATATTCATTGTATCCCAATCCACATCTACCACCACGGGCTTTAATCCTAATAGTGCTACCACTTCTGCTGTGGCTATAAAAGTGAAGGTAGGAGTAATCACCTCGTCTCCGGGTTTCAAATCCAAAGCCATCAATGCGATTTGTAGAGCATCGGTTCCGTTGCCCACAGGAATAACATGTTTAGCTCCAGAGTATGCTTCTAGATTGCTCTGGAAAGACGCCACAGCTGGGCCTTTTATGAAACTTGCCGAGTCAATCACGGCTTGAATACCGCGGTCAATATCTTCTTTGATGTGTTGGTACTGCGTTTGCAGATCTACCATTTGAATCTTTTTCATATTATCGTTCTATAATATATTCTACTGATGAAGGGGAAATGCGAATGTTATATATGTATGGTTTAGTCGTTTTTACTTGCAGAAGTAGCGCTTGACAATCATGTTCAGGATATTGACAGAATAGTTGTATGTCCTTAGCTTGTAATGCTGTATAATTAGAAATGCCTACCCGAACAGTCACATCGGCTTTTTGTGGGAATAGGCGTATCCTTTCGCCTTTTGGTAATCCGACAACTTTAATGGGTAACTTAAAAGATTTCTCTGTAAAAGGTTCTGCATGCCATTGTGCAGAAATTTGGTTAGGTACCACGCGTACATTTTGTGGAGTTACGAGTCCAGTAGTTATGCACACAGAGTCACGCAAATCTCGTACGATAATGCTGTCGGTTGCTATGTAGAGAATACTATCTATCACTTCATTCGCGCCAAATATCCGTACGCTGTCTTGTGATAATTCTACATCTCCAATCATTTGGTGCTGTGGCGCTACATCTACATCGGCCTGTATGTGTACGGGCACCAACTTTGTGTGTTGAATATGATATGTAAAAAATATTTCTTCTGGAAGAATCTTCTGTATATTCGTAGAGCCTGGTAATAGGTCCTGGATTCGTGAACGAAGAATATCAGTCGTCAAGTGGACTTCTCCATTGGCTTGTTGTATGAATTCGCCTAGTTGAAGTTTCGTTTGGATGTCGCTGCGAGATATTTGACGCAGGCGTTTACCATCATCACGAACAACGATAGTTAAAGTGGTGGGCAGTTCTTCGTTAATCACAATCTCCTCAGAAATGCCGCTGTAGATAATAGGTATTTTGATGGTCATATCTCTTGATGAGGACATCACGTGTCCCCACCAAAAGATAGTTGTTAGTCCCACAAATAAAAGGAAGATGAAGGCATCTTTTCTCCAAAGCAAAAGCCAAAGATTTTTTGCTTTATTGCGGAATATGTTAAAGTTGAGTCTCAAATCAGTTAAAGTGTTACTTTGTTTGTTGTTCTTGTTGTGCATCCTCAGCAGCAACAAACACGCTGCCTTTGTCCACTTTAATAGTCACATCCTTAGACACTTCAATCAAGAAGGTAGTAGCTTGCACATCTTTAATGTTTCCGTAAATACCGCCAGCAGTTACTACTTTATCTCCTTTTTTGAGTGCATCGCGTTGTTTTTGCAACTCTTTTTGTTTCTTTTGTTGTGGGCGAATCATGAAGAAGTAGAATACCACAAAAATGGCAAGTATCATTAATAGGCCACTCCAATTGTTCGCTGGTCCTGCTTCTGGGTTAGTGCTAGCAGGAGCTAATAATAAAATGTAATTTAACATAATGTTGTAGTTGTTATAAATTGGTTAATGTTTTAATAATTTGAATAATTGATTTTCGTTGCGTAGATCTGTCACAATCTTGTTGAGCACGCCATTTACGAATACATGACTCTTGTCGCTAGAATATTCTTTGGCGATTTCGATGTATTCGTTCATGGAAATCTCCAATGCGATTTCATTGCAGCAACGAATTTCTGCTAGCGCTACGAGTAGGATGATTTGATCCATATATGCTATACGATCTGCCTCCCAGTTTTTCAGCGATTTAGCGATTAGTGCTTTGTTTTCCTCTGCTTGTTCAATGCTCCATTGTAGCAGATCTTTGGCAAATGTAAATTCTTCCTCAGAGGCAAACATGTCCAATATTGGTAGTTCGTCGCTGTCGCTCTCTTTGAATCGCTTGACTGTTTTTACGACATAGGTTATCACCATGTCAGCATCTATGGTCCAACCTTCTTGGTCTAATGCAACCTCCATCTCGTCTAGGGCAGAGTATAGTACTTCATTACTGAGCAATATGTTGCTATATATCTTGCGCCACAGGGTTTTCTCGTCTTCGTAAGTAGGGCGCTCTATCTCCATGAACTCCTTGTAGAATGGAGCTGCAATAAGTTGTTTGTATGCAGTTTCAATGGCAGACATACCAGTGTCCCAACGCAAATGCTCGTTCTCCATGTAGTTGCGCAAACGACGATTGTTGAATAATTGCTGAGCTACTCGGTTGTTGACGAAATTCAAGTTGGCGTTATACACTTGGTGTAGTACGGCAGCACGCTTCTTGTTTTCGTTGATTTGCTCTTCCGCATAGGTGGTTAACTCATCTGCGAAATTTAGCATCATCATGTAGAGACTGTAAGTGCTGGAGAATTTGTTTAGCAAGGTTTTGCGGGCAGATAATACAGAGTGATCATTGCCGCTTTGGTGAGCAAAGAGTGTCTGAACGACTTTGGTTCTAACTAATGTTCGATTAATCATATATAATGTTCGCTTTTACAGGCTGCAAAGTTACTCATTTTTTTTTATATACACAAATCTGCCGACTTTTTTTTGTCAAAATCATAATTTTATTTGTACAATTAAAAAAAATATATTACTTTTGCAGAAAAAATAGAAAAAATCAATAATTGTAGAGATGGAAAATCGTAGATTTGAAGGAAAAAATGAGCCAGAGATCGTGTATTCTCGCGCAGTTAAAGCCGGAAAGCGTATCTATTATTTGGATGTAAAGAAAGCTCGAAACGAAGATTTGTATCTGTGTATTACAGAGAGCAAGCGCAAGCAAACTGGCGAGGCTGAGCCACCTCAATTTGAGAAGCATAAGGTCTTCTTGTATAAAGAGGATTTTGCGCACTTTACAGAGGGGTTGAATGATGTGATCTCATTTGTGCAAAGCCAATTGGGCGTGATTGAGGATCGCAAAGAGTGGGCTCCTGAGATAGAGGAGTCAGTTGCTCAGGCTACTGTTTCAGAAGATAACAAGGAGGATAAACCTAAGCGCGGTTTACTCTCTCGTTTGATTAATTAATAAATAGGGGTGAGTTTTATTGATGCTCTATGATGGCATCAATGATAGATTCAGCGACCTCCTGCTTTGAAAGAAGTGGGAGGTTATTTTTTGTGCCGTTCTTGTGCAGAATAGTCACTTTATTGGTGTCTACTCCAAATCCAGCTCCCTTGTCTTGTAGAGAGTTGAGGATGATCATGTCTAGGTTTTTGCTTTGCAACTTGCGTTCTGCATTTGCAAGTTCGTCATGGGTTTCTAAGGCAAAGCCTACAAGTTGTTGCTTCGCGGTTTTGGTTTTACCCAAGGTGGCCGCGATGTCTGTGGTTGTTTTCAGCTCAACGCACATCTCGGTTTGTCCTAGTTGTTTTTTGATTTTTTTATCAGCCGTGTCTTTTGGTGTGAAGTCTGCTACGGCAGCGCACAAGATAGCAATGTCAGTCTGTGGGAATTCTTGTGTAGTAGCCTTGCACATGTCTTCGCTAGATGTTACATGGTGGATGCTTAGTGGGCAAAATTCTTTCCAAGTATCGAGGGATAAATGTGTAGGTCCGCTGACAAGTGTTACTGCGGCTCCCTTGCATAGGCATGCGCGTACGAGTGCATATCCCATTTTTCCAGTAGAGGCATTGCTGATATAGCGTACGGGGTCTATGGCTTCTTGTGTGGGGCCTGCGGTGATGAGCACTTGTTTTCCAGATAAGGTCTTGGGTGTGAGCGCGTATTCTGCTGCTGCGGCTATCACATCAATCTCTTGCATCCTTCCTTTGCCGCTGGTGCCGCAGGCTAGCGGACCATCTGCGCAATCCAACATAGTTATGTTGTCCCATTGTGATAGGGTTTGTATTGCTTGCTGCGTGGCAGGGGATTGGTACATCTTGTCGTTCATTGCAGGAGCAATTACCACTGGCTTGCGCATGGCGGCAAAGGTGGTGGTCAGTGCGTCATCGGCTATGCCGTGTGCCATTTTTCCTAGTACATTAGCGGTGGCTGGAGCCACGATCATAAGATCGGCCCAATCGGGTAGGGAAATATGCTCTGTACTATGTTCGTTGATGGCTGCAAAAACATCCGTATAAACCTTGTGGCCGCTAACGGTCTGTAATGTAAGGCAAGTGACAAACTCCAAGGCATTCTTGGTAGTTGTCACTTGTACATCTGCGCCAGCTTTTTTTAGAAGGCGTATCAGCTCTGGAATCTTGTAGGCGGCAATGCCGCCGCTAACTCCGACTAAAATATGTTTACCTGCTAATGACAGATGAACGCTGAATTAGAAATTCTTAATTATTTTAGCACATCATCACGATTGCTGCCACGATAGATGAGTTTGTCTTCAACAAACTCTTGGGTAGCAATCAATGTTGCCTTAGGAAGTTGCTCGTAGCTTTTTGAGATTTCGATTTGCTCTTGGTTTTCAAATGTCTCGTCAGCAGAGTCTTGTGGAATTGAGAAATCTTGCAACTTAGCATCCAACTCTTTCTTCATAGCCGTGCTAATTTGGTTGCTGCGTTTGCCGAGGATGGCTACTGCCTCATACACATTTCCAACTTTCTCTGCGAGCTCGTTCATGTCCCTTGTGATAGTGGTTTTTGGAGCGGTAGTTTGTTTGTAATCAATCATATCTGTTAATGTTTATTTGTTCAATATTTTTTGGATGTCTTTGTGAATTTTCTGAGCCTCTCCAATTCGTTTGGAGTTGGGATACTCTGTGATGAAATTGTAATATTCATCCTCGGTCTCTCTTGCTCGATCCTCTTTTTTATCGTCTAGCGAGTTGATCGTTTGTTGGTATTTTGCTTGCAGGATTATCCAACTCAACTCTTCTTGATATTTGTTTGTTGGGTAGTCTTTTAGAGCGTTTTTTGCAATAATTTCAGCGCTTAGGTAGTTGTTGCCTAGGTATGTGCCGAGGTTGTAGTATAGTTTTGCATTTAGCAACTCTTTTTGCGCCAACCTGTTATATAGTTCTCCCATTTCTTGATATGCTTGTTCTGCATATGGACTATCGGGATATAGTTCTACGAACTGCGTGAAAAACTCAATTGCTTTCTTCGTGTCACTTTGGTCCAATCTAGCATCGGGTGACTCTAAGAAGTAGCAATGTCCTACTTGGAAGTGTGCTTCAATGATATAGCGTCCTTTGGGGTAGTTTCTAATGTATGCTTGGTAGTACTCCGCCGCTGATAAATAGTCCTTTTGCCCTATGTAACTGCGTGATAGATATACCAATACCTCTTGCGAGCGGTCGGTTCCCCTATAATAACTGCTAACTTCGTCTAGCAAAGTTTGGGCTTTGACATATTGTTTGCTTTCAAAATAGGTCAAAGCCTTTTGGTATTTTAGGTCGGGATCCTTTGATTTGAGAATCTGTTGGTATTCACCACAAGCCACGAAGAAAATTGTACACCATAGTATACAAATCATACGCCCTATTTTGTGCAACGAAATACTCATATTCTATTAAACATTCTAAGTCACATTACAAATCAGCCGACAAAGGTACAACTTTTTTTTTAATTACACAAGAATATAGCTGTATTTTAACAAAAATTTGTATGTAAGCATGTTTTTTAGTATCTTTGCAGAGCAAATAATAAGAATTTACGAGAATGAAGAAGATCGTGATAGCTTCAGATGCGTTTAAGGGCTCGCTGAACTCTTGGGAAGTGGCGAAAAGTGCGCAGCTTGGTGTGTATGAGGTTTTTCCTGACTGTCAGGTGATTGTTTTGTCTGTGGCTGATGGTGGTGAGGGGATGGTAGATAGTTTGGTGCCTCCTTTGGGTGGGGAGATTGTTTGTGCCGATGTTCATGATCCGTTGGGGCGTCTTGTCAGCGCAAATTATGGTGTATTGGGGGATATGGCTATCATGGAGGTGGCTTCGGCTTGTGGTTTGTCGTTGTTGAGCGCTACGGAATATAACCCTTGGCTGACCACTAGTGTTGGTGTAGGGGAATTAATCAAAGATGCTATTAATCGTGGCTGTCAGCGATTCTTGGTGGGACTCGGTGGTAGTGCTACCAATGATGCTGGTGTGGGTATGCTGCAAGCTCTTGGATATCGTTTCTATGATATCAATGACTCGCTGATAGAACATGGCTGTGGAGCTTGTCTGCAAGATATAGTTCGTATAGACGATAGTCTGGTGTCTATTGAAATTAGGAGCGCTACTATCGTAGTGGCTTGTGATGTGGATACGCCTTTTTGTGGTCCCGAAGGTGCTGCGCCTGTGTTTGCTCCTCAAAAAGGTGCTGATTCAGAGATTGTTAATCGACTAGATGCGGGAATGGCTTCGTTTGCCAAAGTGATAGCAGATAAGTATTCAGTAGATATTATTTCTATTGCGGGAGCAGGCGCTGCAGGTGGGCTAGGAGGTGCATTCCATGCATTCTTGCGTGCGGACCTGAAAAAAGGTATAGAAGTCGTGTTGGATGCCATTGATTTTGATGCTATGCTCCAAGGTGCAGACCTTGTGATTACAGGTGAAGGAAAGTTGGATTTTCAAACGGCAAAGGGAAAAACTGCCGCAGGTGTGCTAAATCGAGCAAAAAAACAACACATCCCCGTGATTGCCATTGGTGGATGTGTTGAGATGTGTGATAGTTTGCGTCAAATGGGTTTTGCAGGTATCTATCCTATTTTAGAAGAAGAAGTGCCCTTGGAGGTTGCTATGAGGCCTGATTTTGCAATGAGTAATATAACGACTACTGTCGCTCGCGTACTCAAATCATTGCCATCGTGAGGAGGTGATGATATTTAAACTATCTCCGTGAGCTGTAATAAAGTAGCATGCAGCATCAGGCGTGTTTTCAATCATATGGAATGCTTGTTCTGTGCCTAGTACCATACATGCTGTGGCTAGTGCATCGGCTCGCATACAGCTGCTGGCAGTTACTGTGGCGCTGAGTAATGAATGGTGTACGGGATGTCCTGTACGAGGGTCTATTGTATGACTACGACGCTCGCCATCCACATAATAATACTGCAAGTAATTGCCTGATGTAGCCATACATAGATTTGTACTTTCGATTACTTCTTGTAGTTCGTTTTCCATTCCGCTGGCATCTTGTTTAGGTTTGCTTATACCCACGCGCCAGGGGGTACCTTGGGCGTTTACTCCTCTGAGTACAACTTCTCCACCAATATCTACCAGCAGATTGTCGCAGTTGTTCTCTCGGAGCAGATTGGCTATTATGTCGCAGGCATAGCCTTTGGCTATTGCGCTAGCATCTAGTGTGATACGGTGGTCGTCTTTCTGTATGTGGTGCTCGTGCAAGCGCACTTTTTCATAACCTACGAATGCTTTGATACTATCCACATTGACGCTCTTGGCTCTTGGCTCTTGGCTTTTTCGTCCAAATCCCCAAGCGTTGACTAGCGGAGCTACTGTAATATCAAATGCACCATTGGATAGATTGCTGATAGATTGGGCTTCGTGGTACATCGCTTCAAAGAGCGAATCGGTGAGGATGCTGTCGTTGCGGTTGATATGACTTATTACGGAGTTTGGGTTGAACATACTTAAGGATAAGTCAAACTCCTTCAATCGTTGTTGAATAGCCGCGTGTAGATCCTCCGATGCTTCGTAGCGAATATTGTAGTAGGTGCCAAAGATATTACCTTGGTTGTGGTAGTATTGTTTCTTACTATCATTAGGCAATAACAGCAGCAAGAGTGCTGCTGTTATTGCAAATCCGAGTGCAATCCACTTTTTCATCTCTCTCTAAACTCTAAACACTAAACTCTAAACAATTATTAATTGTTTCCAATATAGAGACTAGCGCCTATATTCCAATTGAATCGTTGGTCGGAGTTGTCACCGATTTTTTTGATTACATTGGTCTTGTCTATGCCGTAGCAGTTAAGCATACATTGTGCCCAAACTCCCAACTCAATACTCCTCAAGTCAAAATAGCGTTCTAGCTTGAGGTTTATGTTGTTGATTGCCACTGTCTTGGCGTTTGTCCATACTTCTTCGTAGTTGGAGTAGTATCCTTTCCAAGGGGTGACACCAATGGTGGTGTTCAGCATAATGTCCAATGGCAGTTCGAATGTATATCCAAGTTCGATGTATGTAGACCAAGCGCGTTGCCAATTGCCTAGTTCGTTGATATAGCAGTCACCACCATAAACAATTGTGTACCAATCTATGCATAGAGGTACGCTCTCAATGAGGTCGCCTAAATGGAAACCAATGTGTGCTTCAATACTACTACTTACGGAGTCTGGGTCGCAATTGGGTTTAAAACCTCCTTTTGGAAAATAGTCTTCTCCTTCAAAATAATAGAGGTGTGTAAGATCTGCTTTCAAACCATAGTTGTCATAACCGATGGTGATGTCTAACTCTGGGGCTAATTCTTGAAATTTCCAATTGTCGGCACCAATATTAGCCCATCCGCTGAGATATAGACCTCCCCAACCTAAACTTACGGATGGTTGGATAGATAGTCCTCCCAAATTATAACCACGCCATATGTATGAACTGACCACATCGGCTCCTACTTCAAAGGTGAATCCGAGTCTTTCAGTTTCATTACTTGTCTTGGCGTATGTGTTGGAAGTAAAAGCACCAGCGCATAGTAGCGCCAGTGCCAGTGTTATATATTTTTTTGTCATAGTTCTATTAAAGTGCGTTCTTGCTAGCCCAAGCGAGACGAAGAGCAACTTCAAGAATTTTGGTGTCTTCTAATACGACAATACCACCATCAGGTCCTGGCTCAATATGATATCCGGTAGTAGCGGTGCCGTTGAAATATGCGCGAACATCATCAGCTGCAATTCCTAACTCCTCAGCAATTACAGCTGAACTACCTTTTGGAAGGCTATCCTTCACTTCTCTTACCTTGTTAAATGTTGTGCGAATCATAGTAACTAATTATTTAAATAGTTAATAAATTATGTTGTTTATTTGTTTTCGTTTTGTTTTCTGGGTGCAAAGTTACAAAATAATTTTTATTTATGCAAATTTTTTCGCAATTCTGTTGAAGAAATTTCAAAATAAGGTGCCCCTTCTAATATGCGAATTTCTTTGATAGATTCCTGTTGCAATTGCGTAAGCATCTCGCTTGCAGTCGTTTGACTCCCTTTGCGTGGGTAGACAAACACTCGATAATTTTCTAAAATATATTGGTATTCTCGCCACTTGAAAAAAATACAGAGGTTATCTTCGCCAATGATGAGGGTGAACTCGTGTTCAGGATATTGCTCCTTCAGTTTTCGTAGTGTGTTGGCTGTGTAGTTGGTTTTTGGGAGCGAGAATTCAAAATCCGATACCTTAATAGCCTCTCGCCTTTCGCCTTTCGCCTCTTGCCTCTCGCCTAATCGCCCAATCGCCTCTTTCGCCTCTTTCAGCCGCACTTGCTCGTCTGCCAATATCGATGCATCTTTCAGAGGGTTGTTAGGGGATACCATCAGCCACACTTCGTCTAAATCGGTGTGCTGAATCACCCATTCTGCTAGTCCAATATGTCCAAAGTGTATTGGATTGAACGACCCTCCGTAGATCCCGATTTTCATACTTTCCAGTTGGCAATTTCGTAGTCTAATTGCGCTTTGGCTGTCTCTAGATTATCGTTGACCACTACGCGATCAAAATGTGGCGCATCGGCCATTTCGATTTCAGCTTTCGCCAGACGTTTTTGGATCATCTCTTCGCTGGTGTCGCCACGGCCGTGTAAACGGCGTGATAACTCTTCCACCGAAGGTGGAGCCACGAAGATAGATAAGGCCTCATCTCCAAAGATACGCTTCAGATTAATACCTCCCTTGACATCTATGTCAAATACGATGGTGCGCCCAGCTGACTGAATGCGCTCAATCTCCGATTTTAGGGTGCCGTAGTACAAACCTTCGTACACTTGCTCGTATTCCACGAAGTCGTTGTTTTGAATATGCTGTTCAAACTCTTCACGGGAGATGAAATAATACTCCTTGCCGTGTTGCTCTTGTCCGCGTGGAGCACGAGTGGTGGCTGAGATGGATAGCTCGTATTGGCCTGGGTAAGTTTCCAATAGATGTTTTACCATTGTTGATTTGCCTGACCCGCTAGGTGCACAGAGGATAATAATCATAATCTAAATGTATTAAAATTCACTTGTAAAGTGGAATTTGATATTCTTATAGTCGTTTTGTGCCATTTGTAGTACATAGCCGCTATCTGCCATAAAGACATCGCGTCCCTCCTTATCCTTGGCCATATATTGCGATTTGCGCTTCTTGAACATTTCTAGTTCAGCTTCATCGTCGCTTTCTATCCAGCAAGCCTTATACATTTGCAATGGCTCCCAGCGGCATTTTGCTTGGTACTCGTGCTCGAGGCGGTGTTGGATCACTTCAAACTGGAGTTGACCGACAGTACCCACAATCTTGCGGCCATTGAACTGGCTGATAAACAGCTGTGCCACACCTTCGTCCATAAGTTGGCTAACACCTTTGTCGAGTTGCTTTTGCTTCATTGGGTCTGCGTTCTCGATATACTTAAACATCTCAGGAGAGAAGGATGGCAATCCCTTGAAGTGTAGCATTTCGCCAGCAGTCAAGGTGTCGCCAATCTTAAAGTTGCCTGTATCTGGCAAACCTACAATATCGCCTGCAAAAGCTTCGTCCACGGTCTCTTTGCGTTGTGCCATGAAACATGTAGGTGCAGAGAAACGCATTTGGCGATTCTCGCGCACGTGTTTATAATAGGTGTTACGCTCGAACTTACCGCTACATATCTTGAAGAAAGCAATGCATGAGCGGTGGTTTGGGTCCATGTTGGCGTGGATCTTAAAGCAGAATGCGGTGAATCCCTCCTCCATAGGCTCTACCTTGCGCTCTACGGCCTCCACTGGTCGTGGCGATGGTGCGATCTGCACGAAACATTCCAGCAACTCTTTCACACCGAAGGTATTCAATGCAGAACCAAAGAACACAGGTGCCAAATCGCCTGCTAAATAATCCTCTTGGCTAAATGGGTTGTATACGCCCTCAATCATTTCGAGATCCTCTTGGAGTTTGAGCGCGTCTTGTTCGCCGATGAGCTGCGCTATCTGTGGATCGGTCACATCGTCGAAGCGCAATGACTCGGTAACTTGCGTTTTGTTTGGCGTATAAAGATCGAGTGTTGATTGGAAGATGTTGTACACGCCTTTGAATCGCTCGCCGCTGTTGATTGGCCATGAGAGAGGGCGTACATGGATACCGAGTTCGCTCTCTACTTCGTCCATGAGGTCGAATGGATCTTTACCCTCGCGGTCCATCTTGTTGACGAACACCATCACAGGGGTTTTGCGCATACGGCAGACTTGCATGAGTCGGCGAGTTTGCGTCTCCACACCCTTAGCAGAGTCAATAACGATGACTACTGAATCCACGGCTGTTAGCGTGCGGAAGGTGTCTTCGGCAAAGTCTTGGTGACCAGGGGTGTCAAGGATATTGATGTGGTAGTTGTTGTAGTCAAATCCCATCACGGATGTAGCCACAGAGATACCACGCTGTTTTTCGATCTCCATCCAGTCGGATGTAGCTGTTTTGCGAATCTTGTTGGATTTTACGGCACCTGCCACATGGATTGCACCTCCGTAGAGCAGGAGTTTTTCGGTCAGCGTCGTTTTACCCGCATCAGGGTGCGAAATAATCGCAAATGTGCGGCGACGCAAAATTTCTTGTTGTTCTGCGTTACTAAGCATTGTTTAGTATAGTTCTGTATAGTTTAGTTTTGTTAAATTCGGCTGCAAAGGTACGATTTATTTTGCAGATATGCAAATTTTGTTCATAACTCATAGTTCATAGTTTATGCTTCATCCGGCATACATCGCATGTACCACAAGCGGCAGCATCGTGCTCGCCGAAGTAGGAGAGCAATAATTGCGAGCGGCAGTATTGCTGGTTATCAGCATACTCCACCATAGCCTTGAGTTTATCTACATAGTAGCTCTTGCGTTGGGTGTAGAAGTCTTCTGGGATACGAATCTGAGTCTGTCGGTTGACCGTGAATCGTAGCACATTAGCCACCGTGCGTGAGACATAGTGTATCACGCCCTTCTGCGCCAATGATACGAGCAATTCGTGCATCTCATCTCCTTTTGCCTTTTGCCTTTCGCCTTTCGCCTCCACCTGTACATACTGCAACTCGGTGAAGATGCCTGTGTATTCGCGCATCAGTGACTCTAATATAGCGGATTGTGCTTCGTTGAGGTTGTAGTTGTCCAAATCTCTGCGAGCTACGCGTATCATCACTCGTGGACGAATCTCTTGATCCTCTTCAAAGGAGAAATAGCCTAGCTGGCTGAGCATATGCAAAGCCGAATAAGTGGGTATGATAGGCAGGTGCATTTTAGCACAGAGGTCATACACATTGAGGAAGAATGTTGCTCCTTGTCCGCTATCGGCTCCTACGCCGAGGTAGTTGCAAGTCTTGTGATAGACATTGCTGACAAAATCGGGGTCAGGGTAGTTGTCCGCCACGCGTTTGCGGGCTTTGGCTTTGTCGGTAGATGGGTCGTAGAGTAGTACGGCAAACGCCTTTTGTTCGTCGCGTCCTGCGCGTCCTGCCTCTTGGAAGTATGCCTCTATTGTATCGGGCAGATCATGATGAATCACCACCCGCACATCAGGCTTGTCGATACCCATGCCAAACGCATTCGTCGCCACGATGACACGGGTGGGGGTAGGCGAGACTTTGCCTCTATTGAGAGGTTCAGCTGCGCTTTGCGCTTGTTCAGAAGTCACCCCTGAACCCCTGAACTCCTGAACT
>JAEIGA010004439.1_pt1 | contig 21718 bp, 18 predicted proteins | sample 9270691 | NCBI WGS metagenome assembly JAEIGA01 (sample SAMN17057246, study PRJNA624740) | gut metagenome | biome: biome; isolation source: fecal sample | host: Bos grunniens | place: China: Xizang | collected 2019 | reverse complement strand
GTCAGTTGAGGGGGTGTCATGTGTTAAACAAATACTTGCTGTAAAAATTTATTAAAGGAAATAACATTATCAATGTGTGTGAAGGGTGTTGGAGGTGATGAAATCACTTAATTCATGTGTTGTTGGTGTTTATTATTTTTTTATTTGGTATTTAATTAAGTACAATGTCAAGATGTGGCAAACATGGTATTTACATGTATTTCAGAGATTGTGAAATTGAAAAATATAAACCATCATTTACTAAATTAGAAGCATTTGATGAAATTATTCATAATCATTCACTTCAAGAAATCAGAGAATATTATAAATACAAGAACAATAAAACTCCAAAATATCAAGATATAGCAAAATATGTTCATAGAATATGTTATTTGTTTTAAAAATTAAATGATATAAATATGGTAATATTACATGTAATTCAATTCAATTTCATAATTAAATTCAACATTCTTATCAATAATATTATCATATGATGCTATAGCATGAATTGGAATATGAAATGATTTAAATTTATATTTTTCACTATCTGAACCTGTTAATGATAGATGTAATTTTGCTGATTCACAACTAAATAATCTTGATGTACTTGGCACACACATATGACCTGTATTTAAATAACATACAAATTGACCATTTTTTGAATCTTTAGTAGAAAGTAAAATATAAATACCACAATCTCTTTTAATATTTTCATCAATAAATGTATGTTTATATAATTTACCTTTTAACATCACTTTAATAAACAATTTACCCATTTTTATATTTTAAAAATATAAATTTATTATTACATTTCATTTTATTACATTCTTAGATATAATAACAATAATAACATACAAGTTGTATATTTTTATATTTTTCTTTAACTTCATTAGGTATTTTAAATTTATACATGTTAAAGCCATAATCAAAATCTAATATAGAAGCATTATTTTTCATTTCAACATCATTATGATAATATTTATATTTTATGTTATTTCTTATTAAATCAATTTTTTCAGTGTTATAATTATCCAGTTGATTTGATAAATATATTAATTTATTATTTGATAATGGTAAATTTCTAATGTTTAATGTTGCTATGTTTAATGCTAAATCAGTAATTTGTGAATTAAAATGTGGTAAATCATTTTTAGTTATTTTAGCTTCATCACATTTATATTTAACTTTTATACAATTACATCTAGCCCAAACAAAACTTCTATCTAATTTAATTGATAACTTCTTATCATTTATACAATCATTCATAATATTAAAATGATATCCTGGTAAGAAATCAGATAAATCAAATTCATGGTTTTTTGGTGTTTTATGTTTTAATGTAAATAAATGAGGTATATTAGTATTTAAAGCAACTGTTTCACCATTATATGTTACAGAAATATTTTTAAACAATTCACTTACATTTGGTTCTATATCTGGTTCTTTTGAATAATCAATAATAAATTTAATGTCATTAGAATCAATATTGCCAGTATGATTAAAATTAAAAACAATTGATGCTCCAGTATCAATTTTACCTCTATAATCAATAACTGGTAATATAACACAATCTTTAATTGAGAATGAAGCCATTTATTAATAAATAAAATATTAAATAATTATTTAAAATTTTAAAAAATATAAAATGAGAGACTTACACACACCAATTTCACAATTATTAGATAATTCTAATTTATTTTATTCTTGGTGGCATTCTAGAATACCTATTCAAGATTCATCACTTGATAACATTGATTTATATAATAAAATAATTGAATACATAATGATTAAACATCCTGAAATGAAGAAAGATTTTAAAATGATTAGTAATATTGATAAATCAAATGAAATTGAATTAAATATATATACATATACAAATAATAATTATAGGCCTAAAATACAAATATTTGATGATTTAAAATTAGATTTTGAAAGAGATTGGACTTATTATAATTATATTGATATATATCAATTTATTTATAAAACTCATCAAGTTAATTCATTTAATGAAAATGGTTGGAGATTTATAAGTGATAGACATAAAAAACAATTAATTAAATACTTTTATTACATCATGAATCATATTTTAGATTATGCTATTTCACATCCATTAGTATTTGATTTATCAAAAGTAAATATTAATGATATATGTAATTTTGTACAATCATTGAGTGTTAGAGATGAAAGCTCATTATTTACAGGTAAAAGCAGAGATATAACAATTAAAAACATGAAAACATTATTTGATTCTAATACATTCACAGGTAAAACAAATTTCATGAATGGTCAATTATACCAAGACATAATACTTGAACAATTTGATAAATTTAAAGATGAATACATAATAACTAATTATTCTGCTTGTGATAAAACAATTTATAAAATAATAAAATGAACAGATATTTTAATGAAAGTTCAAGTTCTGACACATCAGAAGGAGGAGAATTAGAAGATGAATTGAATGAAAATGATTTTGAAGAGAATGAAGACTTCAAACAACTTGAAACCTTAAACCTTGATAAACTATTAAAGATTAATGAAAATAGAGAACCAAATAAATTTAATTTATACAGATTGAATTGTTTAATTGTTGGTAAAACTGGAAGTGGTAAGACAACAACATTATTAAAAGCATTATTGACTGATGCTATTGATGATTTTGATATTTTAATATTCATAATTCCTAGAGAATCACTTGAAAGTGGATTTTATAAATCATTATTCACACAATCAAAGAATATACCAAAACAAATTGTATTTATTATAATTGGTGAAGAACCATTACCAACAGTTGAAGAACTTAATGATATTTCAAAACATAATAAAGCAAGAATAGCTTTAATTCTTGATGATTTCATTAATGCTTTCAAAAAGGATGATTGGTTAGTATTTAAGAGGTATGTCACCCAACTTTCAAGGGTTGAATTTGGTTGTTCATTGTTTGTATTAACTCAAAATCTTCTTGAATTTCCAACAACATATAGGAAGAATTTTAATTGTTTTTGTTTGTTTGTCAATTCATTAACAATGCTACAATTTAAAGATATTGTGAAATCATATTATGATTATGGTAATTTCAATAAATTACAGCTTGAAGAGCTATTTAACACATTTAAAAAGAAAGCACATACCCCATTATGGCTAATTAATACACCTGATGAGAATAAATCAATGATGTATGGTTCAATTTATATTAATCCTAATTCATTGTTTTAATCCCACAATTCACTTTTTATTTTTGAAATATTTATTTATTTTATTAATTATTAAATTAAAATGGAATTATATAACACCCTCACCCAATCATTACTTAAGAAATATACACCTTCACAAGTAAATGAATATATGAATTGTGGAACATCTGGTGTTTATCTTGCTTTATGTGGTGAAACTAAATCATATTATTCATTCAAGCCAGGCATTACAAATACAAATATATTTGATGAATCATTGTTTGAAGATAAAGAAATGTCAAATTATTATCTTTCAACATTAAGACAGATATTTAAGACATCAACAAAACCACCTTCAACATCAAAAGAACAAGATATTTTAAAGCAATTCAAAAGCAGAAATGGAAAACCAGGACCAACAAGCATAACAAATATTTATGAATCAAAAGAACATAATTTACCAATCATTCAGAGATATAAAACATCAATACCTAAAGCATTATTTATTGAATCATTAATAACATTAATTAATTCACAATCAATAACATTTTCAGTTGATAAATCTGAAATTCTTGATGATAAATATTATTTATTAACTTATAATGGTTATGCTTTAAAATCATTGTATCCTTCAAAATCAGGCAATATTAATGAATCAGTATTATTTCATAAAAGAGATAGATACCATTTAAAGTTTAAAGATTTATTGCTTAATAAATTGAAAACACTTGAAATTGAAAAATATTCACACCCACAACTTGATGAAATTGATAAATTAAAATGGAATAAATATAATTCTTTCTATTCTCAACACTTTGAATATTCAATTAATTTCCCTAAATTCATTTTATCAGTTAATTATGTTCTCCCACATGAATTTGATTTAAATTTCAGTGAATTATTCATTAAATCAGAAAATAGATTTTATTTCAACAACTCAAAAGATATTCTTTTAAAGATATTGAAGTTTTACCCTAATAAATGTGATACATTTTACAATTCAAAAGTAAATTATGAACCATTAATTTCAAATTCAATCATTAAAGAACATCTTGACATGAATTATTCACAAATGATTAATAATAATGTTAAATCATTACTTTCTCAGAATTTAACCAACTTAAAAAGATTAATAAGTTATTACAAAATAACATTTGAGAATGGAAAAATTAAGATATTGTGAAAACATGGAACAAAGATTAAGCTATTAAAGAATGGAAGATTATATATTTTTTTATTAATTAAATGACATTTCATGGTTTGTCATCACCTGATGATTTAAAGCAAATGTGGAGAGAACTTAAACATGATTCAGATTTAAAAGATATTAATGTAATTTGGGATTATACATCACCAGAACAAATACAACCAGGACCAAACATATTAAACATTCTTTATTCACCTGAAACACCAAAAGAAACAGGCCATTATGTATTAGCTTATTTATTACCCATTGATAAAGGAAATAAATTAATATATTTTAACCCAGTAGCATCACATACATTAGATGAAATTTCAGTTCCAAAATTGAAACAATTAAATGAATATTTCAAAAATAATGTATATGTTGATATGTCAGGAACTCAACCAATGAATGGAAAAGATAGTGATTCATGTGGTTATTATTGCTTAACAAAAGCATTTAATATTTATAATTCATTGCCTGTAATGTCAGGCAAATTACCAGCTGAACCAACAACAAAAGATTATTTAGCTGATATTCTTAAAATGTTAAGAGCAATATATTTTAGAAAAGTATTTTCATCACCTTCTTCAGATTTCAAAGAATATATGGGGAAGCATGAACCCAGGAAATTTAAGAAGTCTAAGAAAGAACCAAAAGAACCAAAAGAATTATTGGGAATACCTAAACCAAAAACAGAACCAAAAGGTGAAGGTTTATCAGATGATATGCCAAAATCACAATCAGAGAATATAACATTCTCAGAACTTAAAAATGAAGTTGAAGGAGAAAAAATTGAGATTCTTAAAGTAAATGAAATGGGAACACCTGGAGCAAAACTTAAGATGCCTGAAATAATTCCAATACCAATTAAAGAAAGTAAATATAATTCAGATGGTATAATTGATGATGATTAAATTAAAATATAAGTGAATAAAATAATTTATTTTTTGTTTAAAATGATATCATTTGATGATTATGGAGGAGGTGATGGTGGAAGTATTAATTTATCACCAATTTATAATTCTTTATCAACTATCAATGAATATATTTCAACTTTAAGTAATAATGTAGTCAATAATTACTATACAACATTTTCTTATGACTCAATCATTAATTCAGGTACTATCATGAGTATTAGTAGACCATATTTACAAGATTTTACACCAAGTGATGGCACATATCAATATAATATTTCAGGTAATCTTGATGTTTCTAATTTATCATTTTCAACTGATTTTAATGTTTTAGGTGCTATTTCTAATGTTTCTGGTACATTGACTGAAACAAATACAATTGATTTAAAGATTGATAAATTTGAAAATTTCAGTGGTGTAAAAATTGATAATGTTCTTAATAATTTTAAATTATCTGGGGAAAATATAATAAGTGATACAATTTCATCAATAATAAGAGGTGAAATAAATGCTGATAATATTAGTGAAATAGCATTAAATGTAGATGATTTAAATGTTTCAGGTGTTTCATTTATATCTAATACAATTACTAATAGTAGATTAGTTAATTTAAATGTTAATTCAATTCAAAAGAATTTATTATCAGGCAATGTATATTTCATTAATGAAAATGCTTTTATTGATAATACTTTTAAGGGTGTTAATTTATATAATACAGGTACCAATTTTGTTGAAAATTATATTTCACAATGTAATTTCTTAAAAGATGAAAATAGATATAATTATAATAACCTATATTCTTATTTAACTATGGCTAATATATTTTGTGATACTTTTGAATCAAACAGAATGTCCAATGTTGATAGAGTTAATCTAGATGCCATGACTATTTCTAAAAATGTTTTCACTACAGCAAATTATATGAATGTATCATGTGTTAATTTTACACAAAATACAATAACTACAGGTAAAATATGGAATTTCAATTGTGATAATATTGCTAATAACTTAATTCAATCAGGTGCTATTTATGATATTAATGCCAATGATTATAAAACAAATACTATTAATTGGGCTGATAGATTTTCATTTAAGGGTATGTCTATATCAAAAAATACAATAAAGAATTTATTAAATGTTAATATTGATGGAGTAAATATAAAAAGTAATTCTATTGTTGGTAGAACACATTCAAGTCAAGTTTTGTTTGCTGATTTTAAAAATGCTTTAGACTTTGAATCAAATACATTATCTTTGGCAAAATTCCAAAATATTCATGTTTATCATTTGTGGAGTAATACAATATCTGATTTTGAATATGCTAGACATCTTGCTATGACATATCATGGTAATTTGATTAAAAATGGTAATTATCTTGAGGCTACAGCTTCTCTTTTCTGGGATGGAAATACTGTTAGTAATATTCAAACTTTCCATGGTCATGCCAATATAATTGAAGCAAGTTATGAAAGCATAAGAAGTTTTAATATTAATGGTCAAGAAATAAGAAATATAACTCTTTCATCATGTGAAGATGCTAAATTAAACTTTTATAATTATAATAGCAATATTTCATTAAATGATATATCTAATTTATATCTTAATCAATATAAAACACAATCAGATATTTATTATAATAATATTTCAAGATATATTGTTGGATTTGCTGGTACATCTAATTATTTATTTGATTCTGATTGGAATTATACATTAAATTCATCAATATTGGATACTAATAATTTATATCTCTCTGAAGTTCCTTATGCTTTACTTACTAAAGGTGGAGGAGGAAGCACAACTTATTCAATGCCTTACATGAAATCTTATAATTCAACAGATGGCAATTATCAATATAATTTATCAGGCTCATTTAATTCACAAACACTTAATTTGAATAATAGTGTAAATTATTTGTATGGAAGTTGGAATATTAAAGATTGTTCATTTTCTAGTAATGTTGGTATTCTTGATTTAAAATGTGCTGATTTTGCTACAAATACTTTTGATACAGTTGATTATCTAACAATTAATGTTCCTGGAGGAGTTATTGGAAAAAATCAATTTAAAGATATAACCTCATTAAGTTTTAATGGAATGTTTGTTAATAATAGTATTACTAAAGTTAATAATATGGAAGGTAAAGGAATGATGTTTATGTATAATAGTATAACAGGTGATTTTGTTAATTTTAATAATGGAATAGTTGCTAACAATACATTAAATGGATTGAACTATAATTTAAATAATTGCCTTACAATAGCTGAAAATGAATTTAATGTTTCTAGTGTATTAAATATTAATGCTTATGATAGTATGATAGCAAATAAATTTAATGGTAGTTTTGTTTCAAATGATTTTAATAAAGGTACATTGAATATAACATGTTATAATACAGACTTATTAATGAATACTATGGAAAAATGGAATCTTGTTAATATTAATAATGGTCATTGTAAATTTAATAATTGTGCTATTACAAATAATGATATTGTAAATATTACAGCTGGTGGAATAGATAATTCAGGAACAATAACTTATTCAAACATTAAAACATTAAATCTTTCAGTTTCAGGAACAATATCTAATGCTATATTTGAAAATATTGATTATTTGAATATTTCAGCAGCATCATTGGAAAAATGTACATTCAGAAGCCTTAAAACTTGTGATTTGTTTGAAGTATCAGGAATTAATGTTGTAGGTAATAATTGTGATTTCAGCAGTATTGTTTCATTGAAATATCCACTTCTTCATCCTGCTAGTATTTCAATTGATATGTATAATGGAACACAAGGTACATTGCCAGGTGATAGTATTTTAAATATTGATTTCAAAAGCATTACTTATGACCTTGTTAGTTTAATTAAAGCATCAAGTGCCACATATATAGGTTTAAGCAATTATTTCTGGGGTGCTGCTTCTGATTGTTATTGGAATGGTGTAAATTTTATGGTGTTTAAGTAATTTCATTTAGTTTTAATTTCCTTTAATCCCACAATTCACAATATTTATTTATTTTTATTTAAATTAAATGGAAAAGACAACTTACATAATAACAGGTAGTGCTGGATATTTTGCCACAAACTTTATTAAATTATTATATTGTAAAAGAGTATTACCAACAGAAATAATTAAGATTGATAAAGAATATGGTGAAGAATTTGATTTAACAAGTATTTCATTTTATCCTTTCTTTTGTACTTCTTCACATATTTCAATTGATTCTAAGAATGTTAAGATTATTAATTTTGCTGCTGATTCATTTGTTCCTGATTCAATTACTAATCCTGAAGAAGTAATTAAAAATAATGTTGGATGCCTTGAAACTGTAATAGAATTGAATAAATTTTTGATTAAAAAGGGTTTTAACTCTGAAATAATACATATTTCAACAGATGAAGTACATACACAAAACCCAACACCATCAGCTTATGTAATTTCTAAAAGAAAGTGTGAAGAATTATGTGAGCAACATAAAATTAAATTCATGAGACCAGTAAATTTAGTTGGTAATTATCAAACACAAAAACATGATTGCTTAATGAAATTAATTCATCTTCAACCAGATAAAGTTAAAATTCATGGTTCAGGACAACAAAGAAGAATGTTTATGAAAGTTGATGTAGCATGTGAATTGCTTTATGGTTTTGTTAATTCAGTATTTAAAAAATGCTTAGATATTACAAGACCTGAATTTGAAAAATACAGAACACAAGATTTAAGAATAAAAGATGTAATAACACATTTTATTCCAGATTGTGAAGAAATAGATGACCCAAGAGAACAATACCAAGATATAACATATTCACAATTTAATTCATCAAATGAACCAACAAATAATGATTGGTCAATTTTGGCTTAAAAAATAAATTTTAAATGAAATTATTATTTTTATTTTAAATTAAATATGAGTGAATCAGAGAATAAGCTAACACAAAAGAATTTTGTTGAAGAATTCATTGAATTTACAATATTCAACATGCCAGAAGTAATAGAATATTATGAAGATATTAAAGAAACAAGAGAATATAACAGCTTACCAGAGCTTAGAAAGGTTATTGATACATATTTTAATAATTTCTGCTTCAACAATGGTTTATTGTATAAACTAGATGATAACATAACAATTAAAGATGATGAAAAATCAACACTCTTATATTTATTAACACAAGGCAATAAAGGAAGATTACCAAAGAACAGATATAGAAGAAACATAATTAAATATTACTTTGATAATATAAATTCAAAGATGAAAGATATAAGATTTGAGGATATTAAATCATTTAAAGCTGATGATTATTATGCTAAAAGACCTCCAATTTATTGTAAAGTTCCAAATCTTAAAGATGAAGATATTTCAAAACCAAAACTTGAATTTACATTCACAGATGAAAAATTGATTCAAAACACAATGAATTTCATTAATATTGGTCAATCAATTCAATTTGATATTAAAGGTTTTCCAATGAATCAGATATTATATTTATTAGTTGGTATGGCTGTTAAATCAACTTTAGGAAGACTTTCAACCAACAAATTTAACACATTTAAAGAAATGATAGATTATATTAAATCATTCATTCAAATTAATTTAAGTTCTATTTGTATTAATACAATTGATACAACAAAAGATGAATCAGAAAACAATTTCTATAATTTGGTTACATACTTAATGTTTGATGTGGATGAAAGGAAATATAATGGAAGATATGAACCAGCACACAAATATTTCAAAGATTATAAGTTAGAAGAACATGTCCAAAAAAATAAAACACTTTATAAAATTAAAGAAGAAGAAGACCCATCAGGAATGCCAGGTGTTCCACCAATTAAGAGAAAGAAAGCATTTATATTAACAGAATATCCAACAAAAGAAGATGTTATGAATGTTTGGAAAGAATTAGAAGAAATATTTATTAATTCAAATAAACAAATAACAGATGAATTAATTATTAAATGGTTTGATGGTCAATTATTAACAAGAAGTACATGTTTAATTGGTGTTATATTAATCATTTTGAAAGAACAGAAGATAATTAAATTTAAGAAGGATGAAATGCCAGATTGGAAAAGTATTGCTTTAAATACATTTGAAGGAACTTATGATGTTGTGAATGATTTACCAAAAATAAAGATTTCAGATGATGAATTTTCTGAAATAACATTAAGAAATGTATTAAATGTAATATTTAATTATATCAATAACATTTACAGGATGAAAGGTTAAAGTTCAAAACTATATTTTTTATATTCATTCTCAAGTTTATTAATCATTAATGAATAATATTTTTGTTTAATCTGATTGAAGTTATATTTCATATACATAAATATAAACAATTCAATTTGAAATATTAAAAACATGATAATAATTAAATCATTCATTTCATTAAAAATATAAATGTTTCATTTAATTATTAATTCTTGCTCTTAATCTTTGAAGAGCTGATGAACCATTTGTTTTTGTGGCATTTGGATTTGGTAATCCTGCTAATCTCATTCTGCCACATCCTTCTTTTTCATCTTCTTTCACACCATTTCCAATTCTTCCTGAATTAAATATTCTTCCTGCTACTTCTCCTACTGTTTCAGCTTTATAAGCTGGCAAACCTTCAAATACATCTTTATGTTTTGATATCATTATTGGTTTCTTAACTCTTATTTTTGGTTTCAAAACTTTACCACCTTTACCAGTTCTTTCAGTTCTTGTTATTGTTGTTCTATCAATGAATGGTAGATATCCTGCTGCTTCCTTAACTTTGGCATAACCTTCTTCTTTAATAACTTCTGGCATAGCATCAAGAATTTCTTTAACTTGAGCATTATCAACTGGTAATCCTTTTTCCTTTGCCTTTTCAGCTGTTTCAATAGCATTATCAACAACTTCTTTAACTTCTTTTTCACTTAATGATGGATTGTGTTTTCTTATTTTTTCAATTAATTTCATATATTTATCTTGTACTTTATTCAAATCAACTTTATCAAGTTTATCACCTAAATCTTTAACTTTCCCTTTTGTTAATTTCTCACCAAGTTTATTAATATAATCAATTGGTTTAATCTTTGAAATTGATTCTTTAATTTTTTGTTTTTGCTCAGGTGAAAGGTTAGCATCTTGTGAAATGTCTAATATTGTTTCTTTTGCTTGTTCAACAAGCTTTTTAACTTCATCTTTTGTCATATTTGGATTCTTCTTCATTACTGAATCAATCATATTTTCAATTGTATCAGTTATATCATTAGCAGCTGTAATACCTTTAACAACAATATTTCCAAGACCTGGAACACCAAATGTAGCACCCAAAGCATCAGCACCCTTTTTAATCAATCCTTTAATTGTATCATTTTTAGCAATACCTTTAATTATCCATTTAACAGGTTTATACATGTTTTTAGTTGTGGTATATGCTGATTTAAGTATTCTCTTTCCAAATTGTTTTGCTCTATTCCAGAATGATTTAAGGCTTCCACCATAATATTTAGCATTAGTATAACTTCTAGCAAGATTTTTATCAATCTTTGATAATGTCTTAATATTATAATGATGAGTTCCATTATTAGCATAAATATAAGATTTTCTTAATCCCATAGAACAATTATTTTGTTGTGGTATCTTCATTTAATAAATATAAAAATATAAAAATCACTTTTTATTTATGTATTTCATTAATTGTGAGACAATAAATCACTAAGTGAATACAATTTTAAACCTTCAAACCTTTTTTTCCTTAAGCCTTCAGCCCATTCATCATCATCATCAATATAATCAGAATAATCATCAGGTTCTAAATCTTGTCTTCTTTTACTCATAATTTCTGATAAGTCTTTTAAAATACCTTGTTCTTCTTCCTGTCTTGTTTTCTTAAATCCATTATCTACTTCAATATCAAGTGGTTTTAATTTAACTGGTTGTGTTATTGAATTCAAAAATTCAGGTTTTTGTGGTTGTGGTTGTTCATTTTGAGATGTTATTATTGTGGAAGATGAAGGGAATTGTTGAGGTTGCTGAAATGTGTTATTGAATTCAAGCTTTGAAAGTCTTTCATTTATCTTAAGTAATTCATTTTTCATTGATTCAATTTCATTGATTTTTGACACATTTTTAACACCTTTAAAGAAATCTTTAATACCTTCTCCTTCTTGTGATGGATATAATATATTTTTGATTTGTATAAGCATAGTTTTTATTGTTTTTGCTCTTTGGTCTAATGTTGAAGAAGTTTTATAATCTGGTAATAAATTAGCTTTTTGAACAACATGTAATAATTCATTTTTTGTTGTTGGAATTATATAGTTGTTAGCATTATTTGGGTCATCTAATCTAAATCTTTCACCATCAGTAAAAGCAATATAATCTGGGCTAATACCTTCTTTACCTTTTCCATGATTATAACCAAAATCATTTAATAAATTTCTTATAATTGGCACTAATTTATTTTCAAGCTGTTCATGTGTTATTGTTCCTTTATTTGTTTCTTTCATTATTTCATTTAATGATTCATTGATTTTAATTAAGTCTTTCATGTCTTTAAATTCTGAATTAATCATTTCTTTCAATTCTTTAACTTCATCTTTATTTTTAAGTATTTCAAGTATTTCATCTTGTGTCATTTCAACATCACCAAATAAATTTCCAATATTTGCTATAATAAAATCAATATTATCTTTAATTTCATCTAATAATTTGGTATCTCTTTGTTTTTCTAATTCTGTTATTAATTTGGCAATATCATTTTTATCAGCAGCTTCAATGATTTCATCATTATTAGAATATTTATTAACTATTTCTTTTAAACTGTTTTTCAATGGGTCATCAATTATTTTAGTTAATTTATTAACATCCAAAAGCAATTTATCAAAATTAACTTTGTTAGCTTGTGAAATATTAACATTTTCAGCTTGTGAAATATTAAGTTCATTAACTTTATCAATATATAATTTGTTTAAATCTGAAATGGTCATATTTTCATTTTTATTAATTGCTTCATTTAAATCATCAGCTGTAATATGTTCTGTATATTTTAATATAACATCTTTAATATCTTTAATTTTAGTATTTAAATTTTCTGGAGAATATTTTTTGATATTATTGACAAATTTATTCAATTCATCAGATTTACTTTTAGTGATTACAAGTTTATTATATTTTTCATTTGGTGTATATTCTTTAGTTGTTTTAACTTGTACTTCATCTGGAAATTGTACTTCTTCATTTAATTTAAATGCTGCTATGAATTGCCTTTTCTGTGTATCATTGAGTTTATTAAATTTCTTCTTTTCTCCATCAGTTAATTCATTTAAATCAAATGTTAATTTCTTGCTTTTGTTAGTATAAACATATTTTCCTTTATCTTCACTCATTTAATTAATTCAAAAACAAAAATATTACTTATTATTTTATGCCAAATTGAATTGAACTGGATGACACATTTAAATTATAATGAAATTATGCCATGTTAGAATTATCAACTTCAACAGTTGAAGTAGTCATCATATCAGCAAGTTCAACTCTTCTATTTGGTAGAAGTCTCAAAACTTTATCACAGAACAAATTACAAATAAGAGTTGATGAAATGTATCTACCATTAGTTTTATCATTACCACTATAATATGGATTATATCCATCAGCCCAATCACTAGTAGCTAAAGTAATTCTTATATTTTCACCTGGTGAAAGAGTGAATAATGACAAATCAACACAATAAATACAATATTCTTTTAAGAAAGTATTAAAATCAAGTGCTTCATCTTCACTTTGGAAGAAATGATATCTTGCTTTTCTGTATTGGTCATAAACATTTTGATAATTTGCCATTTTTACACTTGAAGTACCAAAATTAATTTGTGTATTTGGTGATTCCATATTGAAGCATGCTTCATTTCCTTGAATAAGTCCATCATTTTCCATATCAAACTTATAAAGTGTTAAACCTGTTGTTGTTTCAACTGTTAAATATTTCAAACCACCATAAGTGTATGAATTGGCAGGAGCTTTGAGAACATCATAATGTCTTACATTCTCTGAATTGTCATAACCTGATAAAGCATCACCTAAATAATAATTTGTAATGTAATTGTATTGACTAGCAAAGTTAGTAGTTCTTGGAATACAAATTGTAAGAAGTTTATTTTTGAAAGCAGTATCAATATTAAGATTAAATGATTGTGTTTGAGATTTAGAAGGTTCAGTAATAATTGGTACTAAAAGTTGTTTATCTTGTGTAATAAGTGTTTCTTTTACTGATGAATAATATTTCTTAGCAGCATTAATGAATTGGTCAGTAGTAATCAAAGCATCTTGGAAAAGTTTAAATTTAGTAAAACCACAGAATGTACAAGCTGAACCAGTATAAGTAGCAGTATTACAAATGATATTATTGTGGCTTGCTCTTTGGAATCTAATAATTGTTTTGTGGTTATAAATTGGTGGTAATGTGTCAATCACTGGGAATATATCAGATAATTTAATTCTTTGTGTGATTTTTCCAACAACTTTAACTTTGTGTTTTTCTCCCATATTATGTGATACTTGTAATACTGCTAAATTAATTGATTGGTTCTTAAATGTATCAATGACAGTGTTTCCAGTATCTATACTAGTATTACTTAATTCATATTTATCTTCAGTTGTTCTGACAAATCCATTAATTTCAAAATCTTGTTCAAGTGTTTTACAATGTGGATATCTCAAAGCATATTCAGCATTTGATGAGAAACCAGGATAAGCATTTCTAGCAATTGAAACATCATCAATAAATAATTCAATATTCTGGAAAAGTGAAAGAAGACATTGATTACCAAATACAGGTGAATTAAGTTTAATATTATGGGTTGTATCATCTGAAGCAGTTAAAGAAGATACACCTTCATCAGTATAATAAAATTGGGCAATAACATCAAATTCAGCATCTCTTAAATCATACAATGAGTAATCATTGGCATCAATCACAAAATCAAAAGTTCCACCAACTTTTGTATCAACATTTCCAGCATTTTCATCCCATTCAGTAGGATTTGATGATTCAATTGATTTTGAAATCATTGGCACATTTGGTTCAATGATGGCTTTGTTCCTGCTTCTGAATACTGATTGAATCTTAAAATTGGTTTCAGCTAGGAGATAATCAAAATTCTCATCATCAACACTTTTAACATCCTTGATATTGTTAGTTGTCATTTAATAAGTTAAAAAATATAAAAATGATTTTATAATTTTAAATTAAATGAAATGGGTGAAGAAGTCATAAATGCTTTTATTATGACAGCTAAAGATTTTCATGTTCATCAGACATTTAATCAACCAATTATGCTTGATACACAAAGATATAACTATTTTTTAAGACTTTTACAAGTTCAATTTTCAAATGTTGTTCCAAATGTTGAATATGATTTATATGTTAAAGTTGGAGGTGTTGAAAATAAGGTTGTATCTAAAGGAGTTTATGAAATTGAAGAATTAATTAGTGCTTTTAATGCTTTAGGTGTTGGTAAAATGGTATTAAATGCTAATGTTGGAAAAATAACAATTACAAATGATACAGGCTCAGCCATTACATTTACTAAATCAGATAATCATGATTTCTTATCAAGTGAAATGATAGGTTTTTCAACTTCACAATATCCAATTACATTGAATAATAATGAATCAATCACAGCATCTAACAATGTTAAAATTCAACATTATAATTATTTTGTACTTTCATCAGGTAATATTAATGGTATAACTTATACATCAATTGATGAAAACAACATTAAACCAAGTAATATTTTATATCCTTTTTCATCAGCTTTAAAACCTTTCCAATTCAAGACATGGACAGCAATTTTACCAGTTGAATTTAAATTATATTCTAATGTTATAAATTATATTGATTTTGAATTAAAAGATGCTAATGATAGACCATTAAGTAATCTAATGTCAGATTCTGATTTCATGGTATATTGTCAAATTGTGAAACAAAGAAAGATGAATTAAATGAAGCCTCAATGAAACAATATCATATAATCAGTATTATTTGATTGAATAGTATATTTATTTTTAGCTAATATCTTATGGTCTTTAATTTTATATTTTTGTTTTAACTCTTTAATAACCTTATTAAGTTTAAATTTAGTGCTTTCAAAATATAATGAATTGTGAGTGGCAGCAAACTTTAATACTTTAACTGATTCATCTGATTCAAGATTATCAGAGTATGATTTAATATTAGTATCATAATATGGTGGGTCAATAATATAAAATATATTCTTGTATTTCTTGAATTCATCAAATATTTCATTATAATCTAAATGTGTTATTTTTATGTTTGGTAATATGTATTTATCATAAATATCTGATGGATAATCAGTTGTTCTTTTTCTATGATAGTTTAATTGTTTCACTTTATGAAATGATGATTGACCATGAAATGTTAAATTTAAATTAAATAATTGTTCTATGTATGTTCCTTCAAAATTTGGAAATTCTGATTTAATTTTATTGATTATATGATTAATTATTTTTGGGTCATCAATTAATTCAGTATGTAATGAATTAAATATGTTCCTTATATAGTGTAAGACTTTATTAAATTTTTGTATGTTTTCTGGTTTTAAGTATTTGGTATAATTATCATAATCATTATAAACAATTTGATTGTTTGGCAAATTGTAAGCAAATACATGTGATAAAATGCCTGAACCACCAAATACATCAACAATTATTGTATCATCATTGATAATGTTATTTTTCTTTAAATATGGTATTGTATATTTAGTTATATAATTGACATATTTATGTTTGTTGCCTACAAATGGAAGAGGTGATTTTTTAAACATTTAATTTAATTTAAAAATAACTAAATGGCATTCATTTCAGAAGGTGATTATGGTTTATGTGTTGTAAAATACTCAGAAGGTGATTATGATTGGTTTTGGGTTAGAGATTATGTTAAGGGCATGTATTCAGGAGGTGAAGAAAAAGAAGATGAATTTAAAAAGATATTGTTTAAGTTTGTTAAATTGAATACTTTGTATTTTGATGAAATTATTGAAGATATGGATGAATTTATTGTTTCACATTCATTTAAAGATTTGAAAACTGATGATGATGTTAATGAATGGGTTAAATTGTATTCATCAGCATTTACAGGTAAAGATATAATTAATAAATATACATCAGAAGCAATTAATAAAATCACATCTGAAATTAAAGAACTTGAAGAAAGGAAGAAGGAATTAACAACAAAAATACAATCATTAAAAGTTAAGAAGATGAAGTTAGTGAATCAGAAGTAAATTAATTTATTCAGAATCAGAATCAGATGAACTCTTATTTTTGCCATATTTAAATCTATTAAATAATCCTTTCTTTTGTGATGGTGTAAGGTATGAAAGATGTTTATCATTTTCAATAATCTCTGATATTTTATTTAAAGATGAAATCTCTAGGTCAGCTTTGCTTCCTAATTCATCTGGTGATTCTAATTTATCCAAAATATATTTATAAGGTTTAAATGATTTAATATTTTTGGTAATCATGTAATTATTCATCTTTTCAAATGTACATTCATCATTAATAGCTTTTATTCTTCTGAATTTCTCCTTTCTTGTTAAAAATTCATCTCTTATGATTTCATCAATTTCTGGTTGTGAATAAATGCTTTCTTTCTTTGTTTTACCTTTAGTTCTATAAATGTATTGCTTAATTTGTATTGAACTAAGAGTAATTGGCAAATTGTTTGAAATAATATAATTAAGTATTTCACTAACTTTATTACTTACACTTAAATCATTAGAATCAATGATTTCTTTTAATTTAGGTATATCTGTAAGTTGTTGAAACTTCTTTTGTGGTTTTGGTTCAATCTGTTTATAATACTTCTTAAGTATTTCTTTAGCTTGTTCAGCTGTTTCAGGTGAATTATCAATTAATGTAATACCTGTTGAATATTTGAAATGCTTAAATATTTGTGGGTAATCTTGAATTAACTTATTAATTCTGATATTGAAATGCTTTCTAGCTTCAATTGAATTATTAATGTATTCATTGAATATTTGATTAAATTGGTCATTGAATTCTTCTGAATAACTCATTTAATTAAAACAAAAATAAAAATAATTTTAAACAAAATTAAATTAAAATTAAATTTTACATATTAATTTCAGGTGGTGATTCAATGATTTCAACATATGCTTTAAGTCTTGATAATTCACAAACAACAAGTTTAAACCTATTATCATTATATTTATTTTTAATATCATCACTTAATTTATATCTTATTGATGATTTATAAAGTGCTGTTTTATAATCTAGCATTGGTAATAATTTAGTTTGTATTGTTTTACTTCTTGATATGTCTGAAATCTTAAATCCTATATATTTAGATTCTTCATTATATTTTGATAATGTATTAGTTCCAAGATTAACTGAAAATATGTCATTAGTATAAATCTTTAATTCTTTATCTTTTGTAATTTCTTTAAGTTCATCTTTTGCTATTTCTTGATAAGTTTCATTTTTGTGTTTATTTGGTTGAGCTCTTCCTTTTGTTTTTGTTGAAATGTCCAAATCCATAATATATTTAAATAAAGCATTTCTGAAATCATAATTAAATGTATAATTTGGGTCTTTGAATGATTTATATTTATCAACTAATGAATAATAATTTTGACCTTCTAATGTATCAATTTTATATTTATCATTTTTATCTTTAAATGAATCAAATTCAATTAATACAATTCTGGACATTAAAGCAGAATCAACATAATTTAAAGCACCATTTAAAGTAAATGAATTACTAAGCAGTACAGGAATATTTTTGTTTTTGTATGATTTCATATTTTGTACATTCTTAACTCTTGATGATTTTATAATATTATCTGTTAATTGTTTAAAATATGATGAACATTCATCTACATCATGTTTTCCTTTTGAAACTTCATTAAATACTGTATAAAGGTAATTATAAGAATCAGAAAATGATGAATCAAGACATTTTAAACAATCATCATTTAATCCAGCATTACCAAACAAATCTTTAATAATCTTGCTAAAGAATAATGATTTACCTGTTGAACCTGATTCATCAATAGCTAAGAACAATTTTTCAGTCTTTTCACCTTCTTTAAATAGGAAACTAAGACTTCTTAAAAATTCTTGTAATGTGTTATCTATTTCTTTTCTATTTTCATTTCCTTCAGGTTTATCAAATGTTCTACAACCTTCAACAAGTTTATCTTCAAATAATTTAATGATTTGTTTAACATCTTCATAAACTTCAGGTTTAACTTTATCAATTGAATATCCATTTAATTTAAATGATGTTTCAGCATCTTCATAATAAGTATCTAAATATTTAGTAAGAGCATCAACATAATTAGTAGTAGATAATCTAAGTTGTGGTTTGTGGTTCTTATCTTTTAAATCTTCTAATTTTGATTTAAATAACATGCTTAATGATTCATATTCATCAGTTTCATCAAATTCTAATTCATCAAGTGTAATTAATATTTTAAATTTACTTGGTAATATATCTCTAACATAATAATTTGGTTTTCCTGTTATATGAAATTCATGTATATTATATTTTAAAGTTAAATAACATAAATTTCCATCATCTGTTTTAGCAAATGAACCAGTTATGATTTCAATTACATCTTCAAATGTTTTAGCATTCTTTAAATCTTCTATTTTATGTTGTCCAAAATGTGATTTATGAGCATAAACAGATTTAGATTTAACAGTGAAATCAAACAAATTAACACCACTTCCAGTGTTATCAAATACCAATTGTTTAAAGTATTTAAGTAATGGATATGGGTTTGCTTTCATTATTTTATTCAATCCTTCAATTTGATTTTTAGCTTGTGTATGTTCTCCAGGAAGAAGTGATGAAATATCATCATCAGTAATATTACATGAAATAGCTTTTTTATACATAACATAATAACTTAATAACTTCCATCTTGAATTAAATGAAACATCAACATTAAAAGTAGTTAATAATTCTTTAATCCATGATTCAATCAATATTTCATTTAATTTTTGATTACCATATGTTATTTCAATGTTATAATTTGTGAAATCTTTGAATTTGTCAAATTTGGATGAATCTAAAGTTGGTTTATTTTTAATATGTAATGTATTAAGTTCAATATATTTATAATTAATATATTTGTTGTGATATGTTATTAATTGATGTAATATTTCTGAAGATGTTAAATTATCAACTCTTTTGCTGTTAGCTATTAATGTGTCTGTTAATCCTGCTTTAACTGAAGCAATATGTCTTAATGAACCTGATAAGTATGGAGCAATATCAAAACCTTTATATTCTTTAAGTTTGTCTTTATTTTCCATAACTCTGTGTTTTAATTCTCTACATTCAATTTTAACATCATAGAATACAATATGAACTGATAAAGCTTTTGGAGCATCTGGTTTTGCTTGAATCTTAATATATGATTCATTGTCATAATAATAATTGTTAGGATATCTGTTTTTAGAGAATAATTCATAATAATCTTCATTTTTAGGAAGCATGTTTGAATAACCAATGATTGAAATTTTGAAGTTATGGTTGTTTGATTTACCTGTTTTATCAGGTTGAACAACATGTTTAGTATAATCATTCAATAAATTAAGTAATACATCAATTTCACCAGCAAAATCATATTCATTATGTTCAAGGTCATAATCAATGAATGGATGAATATATTGATGTTCTTTACCAATGGTATTAAAGCATGTTTTAACAAGTGAGCAACCATAAATGTTATATCCTTCATATGGTAAAAGTTCATAAAATCCTTTATCAAAGTTATCAATGATTGTTGAAATTGATACATCATTATACTTATTATTCTCATCAACATATGATTCAACACCTTTTTTACCTGAAATTGTTGATTTGTTAATGATTGTGAATGATTTTAATGGAATAATGTTTTTAGTTTGTGGGATGCCTTGCTTACTTCTATATTTGACATCATTAACAAAATTAACATAATAACCTGAATTATCATGCTTTTGGACTGAATATCCTTTATCTTGAATCTTAAATATGTTGGTTTGGTCAGCTGATGTTATTGATTTTTGATAAAGTTGATAATCATATTGTTCTTGTTCATTTAATTTAATACCTTCATTTATCATATCTGATATGTTTGAAATGTATTCATCATATTCATTTTCAGCTTCAAGTTCATCAAAATCAATAGCTGATTGATTTAATTCTTGTTCTATCTCATGTTGAGATGGTATTTTGAATGTTGATTTGGCAATTTTAATGTTAGAAATATCAATTGACATTGTATTTAATTAGAATATAAAAAAAATAAATTAATAGAAAAAATAATAAACACCAACAACACATGAATTAAGTGATTTCATCACCTCCAACACCCTTCACACACATTGATAATGTTATTTCCTTTAATAAATTTTTACAGCAAGTATTTGTTTAACACATGACACCCCCTCAACTGAC
>JAEIGA010004438.1_pt1 | contig 21720 bp, 15 predicted proteins | sample 9270691 | NCBI WGS metagenome assembly JAEIGA01 (sample SAMN17057246, study PRJNA624740) | gut metagenome | biome: biome; isolation source: fecal sample | host: Bos grunniens | place: China: Xizang | collected 2019 | reverse complement strand
GCGACGGAGCGGTAGCGGCCTTCGATGGAGGGGGAGAGGGCGCGGTCGATGCTTGAGAGGAGCTCGTGGTTGTAGAAGGAGCAGAGCAAGGGGGATGAGGCGAGGGGCTCCAGGCTGTCGTAGAGCAAGCGCTGGCGGCCGGAGTCGGGCGCTTTGCCGGTGAGGAGGTAGCAGAGGGTGGCGCCGAAGGCGTAGATGTCAGACCAGGGGCCGAGGTCGCCCGTGGCGCCGCTTTGCTCAGGGGGGCTGTAGCCGACGGTTTCCACCACGCCGCCGCCTTGGTCGCCGAAGCTCTCGTGAGCGGCGCCGAAGTCGATGAGCACGGGACGGCCGCTGCGGTTGAGGAGGATGTTGTCCGGCTTGATGTCGAGGTGAAGGATGCGGAGGGAGTGGAGGTAATCGAGGGCATCGAGCATGCGGACCATGAGGCCGTAGAGCTCATCTTGGGAGATGCGGGTTTTGTGGTGGTAGTGAGCTTGGGCGAAGTCGCCGAGGCTCTGGCCGTCCACATACTCCGTGACGTAGTAGAGGGTGTTGTGGGCCTCGAAGAAGGTGAATATTTTGACGATGTTGTGGTGGTCGAGGCGGGAGAGGAGGTGAGCCTCGCGCAAGAAGTTGCTGCGCGCCCACTCGAGGGTGGAGGCGGCGGAGGGGTCTTGCAGCTCGACGTTGAGGGAGCCTGCGCGGCGCTCGCAGATGTTGTGGGGGAAGTGCTCTTTGATGACGACGCGGCGGCGCAGCAGCTCATCATCCGCGAGGTAGGTGACACCGAAGCCGCCGGAACCCACACAGCGGCGGAGGCGGTAGCCGTTGAGGATGTGGCCCTCCGGCAGCTCTTTGGGGGCGGGGCACGGTGCGGGCTCCTCTGTTTCGGAGGCAGGGAGGGTGGAGTAAGGCACGTTGGCAAAGCGGTTCAGGATGTCATCCAAAAAACAGCCTTGCACAGGTGCTTGTGAGAGGGGGAGAACTGGGGCGGAGTCCGGCACGGCGGTGGTGGTGGGGTGTGGTTAGCATTTGATACCTAACATGCGGCATGCACCGCGACGGCAGAAGTCGTAGTCCAACTTACCGTTGGAGAGGGTGGGGATGGAGGGGACGGCCAAGATGCGGTTGGGCGCCCAGACGGCGGGGTAGCGCTCGTTGAGCATGCCGTAGCGCAGGGTGATGACATCGTGCGGGTTGACGGTTTTGTGCACGGTGGAGAGCAGGACGAGGATTTCGCCCCTGCCGTTGGGGGAGGGCACGCCGATGAGGGCGAGGCGGCGGATTTCATCCAACGGGTCCACGCCCAGCAGGCGGCAAAGCACGTGCTCTGCGCGCTCATGGGGCACGAGCTCGCCCTCTATCTTGCTGAAGCGGTGCATGCTGCCGCGTATGTGCAGCAGGCCATCCGCATCGAACACGCCTACATCACCGGTGCAGAACCACTGGCCACCGGCCTGTGCGGCAGCGGGCTCATGCAGGTAGTGCTGCAGCATGCCGGGGCCACGCAGCCAGATGACGCCGGGCTGGGTGAGTGGCAGGACGCGGTCTTTTTGCTCCAAATCCATGATGCGCACGGCAGCGCCGGGCAAGGGGACGCCCACGCTGCCGGGGGCGGATGAGGGGAGCACCCACGCGGTGCCGTTGCCGGTGGCAGCAGCTGCGGTGGAGACGGTGATGGGGGCGGCGGCTTCCGCCATGCTGTAGCTCTCACACAGGTGAAGGCCGAGCTTTTGCTGCGCTTGGCGGGTGAGGTCCTCAGGCATGCGCTTGGCGGAGACGAGCAGGTAGCGCATGCCGGTGTACTGGTCTTTCACACCGTTCGCCACCCAGGCGGCGGCGTTCTTGGGTGAGGTGAGTGCCAGGGCTGCGCCGTAGTTGTGCACGAGCTCGCCGATGCGCTTGCCGGCGTTCGGCGTGGGATAGGTGACAATGTCTTTGCCGAGCAGCAGGGGCAGCACCATGCCGGCCAAGGCGTTCTCCGCGCGGTACATGGGTGAGGCGGAGAGCACGCGCTGCCCGGGCTCAAGCGGCATGCGGCTGCATATTTGCAGGGCAGCAGCCATGAGCATGCGGTGGCTCATGGGTACGCCCTTGGAGTCGGTGCCGGAGGCATCCGTGTAGAAGAGCATGGCCTCCGCCGTGGGCTGCGCAGCCTGCATACCCAGGCGCGCGGCGATGAACTTTTTGCCCGCCCAGCGCACCACGAGCTTCCAGATGCGGGAGGAGCGGCCGCTGAGCTCGGTGAGCACGCGCTCAATGTAGATGAGGTCACGCTGGCTGGGCCAAGAGAATTGCTGCTGTTTGTGGATGAAGCGATCCTCCGTGATGAAGCGGTCTACACCGGCGAGGGCGACGTGGTGGCGGAACTCCTCCGGCGTGGCGGTGTAGTTGATGTTCACCGGGGAGATGCCGGCAAACAGGCAGGCTACGTTCGCAATGATGGAGAGCTTGCCCGGGGGCAGAATGATGCCGAGGCGCCGGCCTGCCACGTGCTTGCGCAGGTAGCGGCAGAACATGATGGCAAAGACCAGCAGGCGCCTGTAGCTGAGCTGGCTGTCGTTCACGCCGTCTATAATCAGGGCGTTCGGGTGCTGCAGTAGGCTGTCCAGCAGGGCATTCGCCACGTCCGCCTGCTGCAGCAGGGGGTGCTCTGCCAGGGCATCTGCCATGCCCTCCATCCACGCGCCGCGCACGCGTGCGCCCAAGGCTGCGCCGGGGGCTTGCAGGGGCATGAAGCGCAGGCGCAGGTGGCGGTACGGTGCTTGGCCGGTGATGCCCTGCTCCATGGTGTTGTTGAACATGCTGACGCAGACCGGCAGGGCAGCCAAGGTGGAGTCATCCGCAAAGTGAAGGAGCTTGCCGGGCACATCCACAAAGTTGCCGGGTTGCTGCCCGGGGCTGCCACACAAGAAGACGACATGGCGCCCGCCCTCCACAAAGCGGCGCACCTGCTCCACGGCGGCCTCCGCCCCGGTGCGTTCGATGGCGGTCATGAAGCCCGCAGCACGGGTATCCGTGAGGTATTGCATGATTTCCTGCGAGGGGCGCAGGGAGTTATCCACCATCCACGCTACGCGGTCACGCCCGCCCAAGGCTTGCTCCAAGGCCTGCAGCACGGCGGTATCCACACGGTTGGGGAACACCAAGGTGGGGCTGGTGGGCACGGTGCCGCTGGTCTCTGTGGTGGTGTGTTTCATGTTTTTACGCGGGTAGTATAGCATAACATGCCGGGCGTTTCAACACCCAAGGAGCCCTTTTTGTGTCCGTGCACGTCATTAGTAGGGAGATTCTCCATTTGCACGGCGCGTTCATGCGGAATTGGGCATCACCGCGGGGCGCTGTTTACAAATTGCGCAGCTGCTCAATGAAGGCGCGGCGTGCGGCCTCAGGCGTGTAGGGCTCCGCAGCGGCGGGGGCGGGCTGCTGTGGCGGGGCGTCTTCCGCCGGGGTGGGGTCTTGCTGTGGCTCGTCTTGGGCTGCGTCGTCCGCCGGGGTGGGGGTATCCTCCTCCGGGGTATCTTCCTCGGGAGTTTCCTCCTCCGGGGTGTCCTCTTCGGAGAAGACATCTTCAAGCCCGGTAGAGAGGGTCAGAGCGGTCCAGTCCACCTCATCCGGGGCGGGTAAGGTGACGGCGTGCTCCCCCGTCTCTTCGCGCTCGAAGCCGTATTTTTTCGCATTCACCCCTTTGGCGGCAGCGCGGCGCACGAGCTCCTCCGACGCGAAGACGAAGAAGGTATCTTTGCGCGCCATCAAGAAGCCATCGCCCTCCCCCAGTATTTTGTACTCCACCTTACCGCCTACGCTGCCTTTTTTGCCGGAGAAGCTGAGGCCGGGCCAGAGCGTAGCGGCCACCTCGGTGTACTTGGTGTCGCGGTCTTTCTTGCTGAGGTCCACACAGCGCAGCTCGGCATACTCCACCGTGGGTTGGGAGAGGTCGAGCGCGAGGCTGAAGAGCACGCCTTCCTTTTGCACGAGGAAGGCAAGGCTATAGCCGGGAGTGAGGGTGAGGCGGAGTTTCTCCCCCCTGACGGAGTGGGCCTGCATGAGCGCGGGAATGGCAGCCACGCGGTCCTTACCCAAGGCGTGCTCCGAGGCACGCAGCGGGGCGTAGCACACCAGCGCCACCTTGGCCTCATCATCACGCAGCACCTCCGCCCACCTGCACTCGGGCTTGTCAAAGCAGTCGCGCAGTTGTTGGCAAACGTCTTTCAGGGTGGGGTCTTTTTTGCGGGGCTTGGCATCCGGCTTCAGGCTGCGCACCAGCATGAAGCGCACGGCCTCATGCTCATCCGCCAGCACGAACACCTCGTAACCGCTCAGGGAGAAAACGAGCAAGCCGGCATCCACCAACTCACTGCCCGGCAGTGAGGCGTGCAGCGCGCGGATGTTGATGGCGGTGCTGTCCGTTTGCTCTGCAGCGGGCGCGCCGAGACTGTACTCACCCCCGGGGAGTGCAGCCGGTGCTGCGCACACAGCACTGCCACAGGGCAGCAATGCGGCGCAAGCCACTGACAGCATCTTCCGGAAGCGGGGGCGCATACGTACTTACTTACGCTTGTATGATTTGAGCAGCTTGCGGATGTAGCGCTCCATGCGCGGCAGGGCAGCGTGTATGCTGCGTGCCAGGGCGAACTGGTTGCGCGCGCGGATGAGGTTGTGCTCCGGCTTCTCCACGCGGAAGTACTTGTCGCCATCCAGATAATCCGTGAGGAATCGGATGCCGATTTCCGTGGTAATCAGCCAGCCGGAGAAGGCGAGCTGGTCCACCTCATTCTGGGTGAGGAAACCGTGGGCGGCATCCAAGTACCCCTCCGCCAAGGACTCGAAGAAGGGCATCTGCATGGTTACCTTGCTCAGGTCCTCCTCATCCTCACTGGCGGTGCAGGTGGCGGTGCGCACCATGTCACCGAAGTCATAGAGGGAGAGGCCGGGCATGACGGTGTCCAAGTCAATCACGCAGACGGCGCTGTCCGTATCCTCATCCAGCATGACGTTGTTAATCTTGGTGTCATTGTGGGTGATGCGGGTGGGCAACTCGCCGGAGCGCTGCATGTCCACCAAGCGGCTGAGCATGGGCGCCCACTCATTGAGCAGGGCGAGCTCTGCCGTACAGTTCGCCACGCGGCCCATGACATCCGCCTGCACACTGGCCTGCAGGGCCTCGTAGCGCTTGGGGGTGTTGTGAAAGTCCGGGATGGACTCCCGCAAATCCTCCGGGTTCATGTCGGAGATGAGGTCCTGGAAGGAGCCGAAGGCGAAGCCGGCTTGGTAGGCTTGGCGGGTGTTCTCCACCACGTCATAGGTGTGCGTACCCTCAATGTTGTTGTAGCAGCGCCACATGCCGCCCTCCTCGGGCAGCAAGATGTAGCTGCGGCCACCGCGAGCGGGGTACAGCGTGAGGGTTTGGCCGGCGGCATTTTTGCGGCGGCGCAGCACCTTCCAGCTGATGTGGCGCGTCACCTTCTCCACGTTTTTCATGACCATGACGGGGTCCTTGAACACGTAGTCGTTGATGCGCTGTAAGATGTAACGCTCCACGGAACCATCCTCCGTGCGGTAGCACGCGCGGTAGGTGGTGTTGATGTGGCCGTTGCACAGCTCTTCACCGTACAAGAACTCACCGTTGATGGCAAACTGATCACCAATGCGGGCGATGCGCTCTGCAATAGCGCCTTCGGACAATTTATCAGACGGCATGGCTCTGTTATATCGTAGTAATCTTGAAGAACAGGTAGGCGAAGAGCATTACTCAGAGAGCTGGATGCTCAGCATCTTGACGCCGTTCGAGGCGGGGTCATCCACCAGCACGGAGATTTGGGATTGATTGCCGGACACCGCAAACTTGGAGCGGCGCAGCAGCACCTCCGCCTTCACCTCCTGCATCACGGGCTTACCCTTTTCATCCTTCACGGTTTTGCCCTTCTTATCCTTCTTGCGCTCTTTTTTGACGCCCTCATAAGAGATGGCGAAAGCCAGCTGGGCGCCGTGCTCCACGCCGGAGAGGCTCCACTTGTTATCATCCGTGACGCTGCTCAGGATGCCGCCCTTGAGCACCTTCACCTTCTCATCGGAGAAATCCCCCTTCTCAGAGGTGGCAATCTTCACCTTCTTGGTGGAAAGGTTAATCAGGTGCACGCCGTTCTTCGGGAAGTCTTTTTCATCCAGCAAGATGGTCTCCACCTTGCCATCATCCTTGGGTTTTACGATGCAGAACGCCTTGGAGGGGGCATCCTTCGTGCTGACGGTGAACACCACCTTGGGCTCCTGCCACTTTTTGGCCTCCTCCTCATCCGCAGGGGGGATGGGGTCAGACTCATAGAAAGTTACGGCGTTATTGATGGGCTTCACGCGGGGGGTGGCGGTACGGGCGGAGATAGCCACCGTGGCGGACTTATCTTTGCTGACTTTGTACCAGAGGGGGCTCTTGATGCGGGCATTGGAGGCGGAGCAAATCACGAAACGCACACCGGATTTGGCCTCCGCTTCATCCTGCTGCTGTTGGGGGGCAGTCCCCTTATTACCGCGACGCGAGGACTGAGCATCCGCCTCACCACACACTGCCAGCATAGCCACTGCGGCCACTAATAATGACGTATATTTCATAAAACTTTATTTGATTACCCAGCTAATTTAGCAACTTATGCCCTCCAACGCAAGCAGAAAATGAACGCGCGCGAGAAAGTTTCTTCCGGAAGCGCTTTTTGCACAATAAATCGGAAGTTGGAGGAGTGATGATGGGGGAATTTTGCGAGCCGCAGGCGAGCCTAAATTTGAGCCCCGGAGGGGCGCCATATAATAGCCCGCGGTGGAGCCCCGCAAGGGGCGGCCTGTGAGGGCGTAGAAAGCGAAGACTCGAAGCCCCAAACCCCGGGAAAAGGCCACAAAAACAAATGCGAACCCCGGAGGGGTGGCATAAAGCGTGGCTCGGAATACGGTATTGTTTCAAAATGCCGCAAACACAAAAAACACGCGCCCACAACGGCTCGGAGCTTCGCTTCGCTACGGTCCTCGCCATTTATATGTCGGCCTACGCTGCGTCGCTTCGCTCCGTCGCTCCGGGCTCAATTTTCTTTTTTTTACGCTACCCGGGGTTCCGCGGCTTCGCCGCTCCACCGCCGGGCTATTTTATGGCGCCCCTTCGGGGCTCTGAATTCCGCTCGCTAACGCTCGCAATCACCCCTTCAACTTCCGATTTATCGAGCAGTAGAGACTAATTAGAAGCCCCTTTTGTTGAGTCGGAGCGCCACTTGAGGGAAGCGCGATGGGGCAGAAAGTGACATTTTTGGGCAAATGGAGCAAATTGCTGCTTGAGGGATAGGGCGCAGTATGTTATAAAAGGGCAGGCACACGTAGCTGAGCCGGATATTTTAACCGAAAGAACGCACACATGAACAAGATTCACGCACTGATTCGCCTGCTGAGCCTGATGGCGCTGAGCATCATCGGCATGAGCCACGCCTTGGAGCTGGAGGACATCACCCTGCCGCTGACCCGCAATGAGGCGGACAATAAATTGAGCAAGGATTACGACTTCACGGTGATGGAGGACGCGTCCGTGCGCCGCAGCTGGAAGCTGAAGGACAAAACCGTGCACATCGACTTCAACCTGAGCAAGGGTAACCTCATCTGCGTGATTGTGGAGTACAAAACACCCGTTAGCTTGGACTCCGCCCGCAAAGATATCTCCACCCTGACGGGGGCGGACAGCAAAACCAAGCTGCGCAAGGTCAACAAAGGGCTCGCAGCGCTCGGCCTGAAAGGCTGCCTGGGCACAAAGACCGCCAAGGGCTGGGCCTTCGCCCAACCCAGCAGCAAAAATAAGAAAAAATGCGGCCGTGTGCTCATTTTCGCCAAAAAGCCCACCAAAGACCGCTTAGCCCTCAGTGAGGCACGCGAGGGAGGCAACTACACCGCCATGGGCAGCTCCGGCAGCGGCATTGACATCTCCGCCATTACCGCGGCGGAGCAAGCACGCCGCAATGCCAAGCCTGCAGCCCCCATCGCCTCCACCGCAACGGGCAAAGACAGCACCAAACCCGCCAAACCCACCGCTGCGGCGGATGCCACCACGCCCAAAGACCAAGAGCTGGAGGGCGTAGAGACGGAGGACAGCGCGGACGCCTTCGGTGATGAGGATGAGGACTTTGCCGCAACAGATGGCGGCAGCACCCCCGCTGCAAAGGAGCAAAAGGGCTTCTTGCCGGAGGCTATTTCCGGGCCGGTGCGCGGCCTGCTGGCCGGGGCGGGGTTGTCCGCCTTGGTGGTAGACATCATCCTCGTAGCCGTAGTAGCCTTGCTGCTGCTCATCATCTTCAGCAAGATATCCGCCGCCCGCCGCAAGAAACAGAGCCGCGCCGCGTACGAGAGCATCGTCAACAAGCAGGCAGACGCCGCGAATGACAAGCAGGAGACCAAGTAAGCCAGCCGTAACACCTTAAAAAAGTAGAAAGACACCGCACATGTTCAAAAAGCTCATCCTTTTCACCGGCGCCTGCTTGGCGCTCTGCCAGTGCAACACCCTGCGCACAGACTGCGAGGCCATCGCCAAGCGCGAGGCGGAAATTGCGCAGGAAGAGCCGGGTAACTACTACATCGGCCGCCGCTACTACATCCCCTACACCCGCTTCTGGGGCTACGTGCGCGAGCCCGGCAAGAGCTGGCGCACCGCCAAACTCGTCATCATGGATGAATCCCAATGCCGCCAGCCGGACCGCGGCCCGGAAGAGCCGCTGGCCAACGCCACCTACGGCAAAGACCACAATGTGGAATACATCATCCGTGGCACCCTGACCACGGAGGAGGCCTATGAACCGAACACCAACCAGGTGCTGCCGCTCTTCCGCCTCACGGGGTATGAGGTACGCAACCGCAAGCCGGGCTTCCTCTTCTACCCGTCGGAGCGCTACAGTGACAAGATGCTGTCGCTGCAGCCCAAGTTCATGCCGGACCCGGCAAAATGCGCCGGTGCACGTTAAATGAAATATGACGCGCATTTACCGCGCACGCGCCGAGAAAATCTGCTATACTACGCAGTGAACACAAGCCCCCGGTAATCCATTATTAATCTTTTCCGCACAGACATCTCTCAGTTATGGCTCAGTCTAAAATCCTCGTAGGTCTTGAAATAGGCACCTCCAAAACCTGCATGGTCGTCGGTGAAATCCGCCCGGATGCCACCGCCGCCATCATCGGCATCGGAGAAGTCCCCAGCGCAGGCATACGCAAGGGCGAAATTGCAGACCAAGGCATGGCACGCCAGTGCCTGTGTGATGCTTGGCAAATTGCCCAAGACCACGCGGATGTGGACATCCTCAACGTCTTCCTCTCCGTCACCGGCGAGCACATTTACGGTGAGAACTGCCAGGGCTCATACCGCCTGCCGGATGATGAGGACATCATCGAAGAGGAGCACGTGAACCTCGCCCGCGAGAAGGCGGAGAAGATAGAAATCGCCTCCGACCGCTTCGTCATCAACCGCGAGCTGGGCAACTTCTCCATCGATAACCGTGAGGCCTCACGCCACCCGGTAGGGCTTACCGGCCGCACGCTGGATGTGAACTGCCACGTGATGCACGGCATCCGCACGCGCTTGCAGAACTCCCTGCTCTGCGCGCGCCAGGTACCGCTGGAGGTGGAGGATTTGGTATTTGCCCCGCTGGCAACGGCGCAGATGGTGCTCACCCGCCAGCAGAAGGAGAGCGGCGCGCTGCTCATCGACATCGGCGGCGGCACGGCGGACTACATTTGCTACAGCGGGGGTGATATTGTGGCCAGTGGCTGCATTCCCGCCGGTGGCAACACCATCAACAAAGACATCGTGGAGCTCAGCGAGCAGCGCGTCACCAACAAGGCGGCGGAGGTGCTCAAGTGCACGGAGGGTAACGCCTTCGGCGATGTGAAGGACCGCTCCATGGCTCAGTACAAGAGCGAGCTCGGCATGCATGATGTTTCCATCCCCCGCGGCGAGCTCAACCGCATCATCCGCGACCGCTTGGCGGACATCCTGCTGCGCGTGCGCGACAACATCCCCCCGGAGGTGATGAAGCGCAGCGGCATGACGGTGTACCTCTCCGGCGGCACCAGCTTGATGCGCGGGCTGGACAGCCTGGCGCAGTACATCTTCCGCGTGCCGGTGAAGCAGCCCATGCCCCCGGGCACGGGTGCGGAGTACTCCTACCTGGCGGACCCGCGCTACTGCACGGCCATCGGCCTGATTCGCTTTGCCCAGCGCTATGATGATGAGGCCATGCGCACCGCACCGCCCAGCTTGCTCAAGCGCATTCTCAACCTGTTCCGCGGGCGCAGATAAAGCTTTTACCCCCCACCCTTTTCAACGCAGCCATGCTTCCTTACCAAACCATCCCCCAAAAAGAGAACGGTATCGCCATCGTCGGCATCGGCGGGGCGGGCGCCAACATCTTGCAGTGCTTCGGCGGCTCCAGTGCGGACAACGTGCACCTCTACACCATGTCGCTGGATGAGCGCATCGGCCGCGGGCGCGGGAGCAACGTGCGATTCATCCAACTGGGTGGCGGGCTGAACCACGGACTCGGCTCCGGTGGCGACCCGGAGGTAGGCCGCAACGCTGCGGAGGAGAGCGCGGAGGAGCTCAACGCCATGCTCGAGAACACCCGCCTGCTGGTCATGGTGGCCGGCTTGGGCGGTGGCACGGGTTCCGGCGCTGCCCCGGTGCTGGCGCAGATGGCTCGCGAGAAAGGCGTATTCTTGGTATCAGTGCTGCTCATGCCCTTCAGCTTTGAGGGTAAGCGCCGCCGCGCGCAGGCAGAAATTGCGCTCGAGAAGGTCGCCTGCCTCTCCGACATCCTGTACTGCTTCGAGAACGACTACATGGAGGACCTGTTCCGCAACCGCAGCGGCGCGCGCGCCGTGTTTGAGGAGGTGGACCGCGTGCTGGCTCAGGCCACGGCCTCCGTGCCCATGCTCGCCTCCTCCCCCGGCCTCATCAACCTCGGGCTGGATGAGCTTGCCACCGCGCTCGACAACAACGACAGCCGCTGCCTCTTCGGCTCCGGCAAGGGCTACGGCCCCCACCGCGCGGAGAAAGCCGCCAAGGCCGCGCTGGATTCCCCCCTCATTTCCTACCACAACGCCATCAACTACGCCCGCACCGTCATTGTGCACATTGCCGGCGGTGAGAGCATGTCGCTGCATGAAATCCGCGTCGCCATGGAGACCGTGCGCGAGATGCTGGCGGATGAGGATGTGGACATCTTCTTCGGCACCACCGTCAAGCCCCACCTCGGGGACGAGATTCGCGTGACCATCATCGCCTCCATCAACTCCGCGGAGTTCAAAGCCTCCCTCGAAAAGCCCGTGCTCCCCGAGCGCATTGCGCCGGAAGCCCCCGCCACCACCACTGAGCAGCCCACCCCTGCCCCCGCAGCACCGGCGGAAGAGGTGGAGGAAGAGGAGGCTGCGCCCACGCAGCCCGGCACGCAGGAGGACGATGAACAGCCGGAAGCCCCCGCAGCTGACACGCAGGAGCAAGCCACCCATGAGGACACGCAGGAAGACATCTTCAGCGATGATGACGCTGAGGAGGACGAGCTGCCCATCACCCCCGATCCGGAGGATTTTTACCCCGAGGAGGAGGAAGAGACCGCCCGCGATGCCACCCTGCAACAGGGTGAGCTGATGCCCCAAGCCGCCACCGCTCCGCGTGCCTCCATGAGCGATGAGGAGCACGTGGCTCGCGCCCGCAGCCTCTTCTCCGAGGTGGATGAGCACAGCGGTGGCCCCTCCCAATACAAGGTATCCCTGCGCCGCCGCCCGAACACCTCCGCTGATGAGGATGATTTGGACACCCCGCCCTCCCTGCGCTACAACGACCTGCGCGACATGTTCCCGGATAATTGATGCGGACAACGCACCGGGGCAACACCTGCCTTTCCATCCAAGCGGGCCCCTGCCCGCTTTTTTTGTGCCTCAGCAGGCAAATCGGAAGGCGGAGAGGGAGTTTGTTGGATAATTTGCAAGCGCCAGCGCCTGCCTCGGCGTAGCTACGCAGCAGCGAAGACGGGAGCCTAATTCGGAGCCCCGGAGGGGCGCCATATAATAGCCCGCGGTGGAGCCCCGTAAGGGGCGGAACCCCGGGAACCGCCCCCCAAAAAAATAAATGCGAACCCCGGAGGGGTGGCATAAAGCGTGGCTCGGAATACGGTATTGTTTCAAAATGCCGCAAACACAAAAAACACGCGCCCACAACGGCTCGGAGCTCCCGTCTTCGCGTCTCGCTGCGCTCGCTTGCTACGCCGTGGCTGGCCGCTTCGCTACGGTCCTCGCCATTATATGTCACCACAGGTTCCCTGGGTTCCATTAAATTTCTTACCCTAACAGGGGTTCCGCGGCTTCGCCGCTCCACCCCTGCCTAACGTCCGTCGCCCCGTGTTGCGGGGCTGCGAATTCCGCTCGCCTGCGGCTCGCAATCACCCCTTCAACTTCCGAATTATCGGGCTGTTAGCAATTTTTTGTAAATAAGGCTTGCATTTTGGGTGGATATATGGCATATATCTGCAAGTTTACACTGTACCATGCCTAAAGACACGTCTATCAAGAAGATATTGGTCATCGGTTCCGGCCCCATCATCATCGGGCAAGGGTGTGAGTTTGATTACTCCGGTACCCAGGCTTGTAAAACGTTGAAGGAGGAGGGCTATGAGGTAGTGCTTGTCAACTCCAACCCCGCCACGATTATGACGGACCCGGAGACGGCACCGCGCACCTACATTGAACCGCTGACGCCCGAGTACATTGAGAAAATCATTGCTCGCGAGAAACCGGACGCTCTTTTGCCGACCTTAGGTGGTCAGACGGCATTGAACGCAGCCATGGAGCTGCACCGCCAGGGCATACTGGAGAAGTACGGCGTGCGCGTGATCGGTGCAGATGCCGACGCCATCGACAAGGGTGAGGACCGCCAGCGCTTCAAGGACGCGATGCTGAAGATCGGTTTGGACGTACCCGCCTCCGGTGTGGCGCACAACATGGCTGAGGCATGGGACATCGCTAAGAACGTCATCGGCAATTACCCGATGATTATCCGCCCGGCATTCACCCTCGGTGGTACAGGTGGCGGTATTGCTTACAACAAGACAGAGTTTGAAGAAATCGTACTGCGTGGTCTGGATCTTTCCCCCGTGCATGAGGTGCTCATCGAAGAGTCCCTGCTGGGTTGGAAGGAAATCGAGATGGAGGTCATGCGTGACAGCAAGGATAACTGCATCACCATCTGCTCCATTGAGAACATCGACCCCATGGGCGTGCACACCGGTGACTCCATCACCGTGGCTCCGGCCATGACCCTCAACGCCCGCGAGTACGCCATCCTGAAGGAGGCTTCCTTCGCCATCATCCGTGAAATCGGCGTGAAGAGCGGTGGCAGTAACATTCAGTTCGCCATCTGCCCGCGCACCGGCCGCCAGGTGGTGATTGAGATGAACCCCCGCGTGAGCCGTTCCTCCGCTCTGGCCTCTAAGGCAACGGGCTTCCCGATTGCCAAGTTCTCCGCCAAGCTGGCCGTGGGTTACACGCTGGATGAGCTGCTGAACGACATTACGCACAGCACGCCCGCCTCCTTCGAGCCGACGATTGACTACGTGGTGTGCAAGGTACCGCGCTTCACCTTCGAGAAGTTCAAGAAGGCGGATGAGCGCCTGACCACCGCCATGAAGAGCGTGGGTGAGGTGATGAGCATCGGCACCACCTTCAAGGAGTCCCTGCAGAAGGCGCTGCGCTCTCTGGAGACCGGCCGCTGGGGCTGGGGCTTTGATGCCAAGGACCCCGTGAACCCCACCCGCCAAGAGATTTCCGCCAAGCTTTCCGTACCGAATGCCGACCGCATCTTCTGGATTCAGACGGCTTTTGTGAACGGCTTCACCGCTGAGGAGATTCACGACCTTACCCAGATTGACCCCTGGTTCATTGACCAGCTGCAGGAGCTGGCAGAGGCCGGCATGAAGCTGGCAGAGCTCGACCTGCTGAAGGCCAAGAAGCTCGGTTTCTCCGACCGCCAGATTGCTTTGGCCCGCGGTTGCTCTGAGGATGAGGTGCGCGCTGCGCGCAAGGCTGCCGGCATAGTGCCCACCTACCACTTGGTGGATACCTGCGGCGGTGAGTTCGTAGCCCGCAACCCCTACTACTACTCCACCTACGGCTTGCAGAATGAAGCTCGCATCAGCGACCGCAAGAAGATTATGATTCTCGGCGGTGGCCCGAACCGCATCGGCCAGGGTATTGAGTTCGACTACTGCTGCGTGCACGCTTCCTTTGCCCTCAAGGAGCTCGGCTATGAGACCATCATGGTCAACTCCAACCCTGAGACCGTTTCCACGGACTATGACACCTCCGACAAGCTCTACTTCGAGCCGCTCACTCTCGAGGACGTGCTCAACATTTGCGATGTAGAGCAGCCCTGCGGCGTGATTGTGCAGTTCGGTGGTCAGACCCCGCTGAACCTCGCTGCCGCCCTTGCGGAGCGCGGTGTGCCCATCATCGGCACCAGCCCGCGCAGCATCGAGCTGGCTGAGGACCGCAAGTACTTCTCCGCCCTGCTGGACGAAATCGGCCTGCGCCAGGCTGAGGCCGGTACCGCCACCAATGAGGAGGAGGCCGTGGCCGTGGCAAATCGCATCGGCTTCCCGGTGCTGGTACGCCCCTCCTTCGTGCTGGGCGGCCGCGCCATGATGATTGTGTACGATGAGACGGAGCTGCGCACCTACATGCGCGAGGCTGTGGATGCCTCCCCGGAGCGCCCGGTGCTCGTCGACCGCTTCTTGCAGAATGCGCTCGAAATCGACGTCGACGTGATTGCCGACGGCGAGATGAGCGTGGTGGGTGCCATCATGCAGCACGTAGAGCCCGCCGGCATTCACTCCGGTGACTCCGCTTGTATGATTCCGCCCAACAAGGTGAGCGATGCCATGCACGCTGAGATGATGCGCGCTGCCAAGGAGCTTGCTGCCAAGCTGAATGTGAAGGGCCTCATGAACTGCCAATTCGCCATCAAGGATGAGCAGCTCTACGTCATTGAGGTGAACCCCCGCGCTTCCCGTACGGTTCCCTTCGTGTCCAAGTCCATCGGCGTGCCGCTGGCTAAGCTGGCTGCCAAGGTGATGAGTGGCATGAAGCTCGCAGAACTCGGCTTCACCAAGGAGGTGGTGCCCCCCTACTACACCATCAAGGAGGCCGTGTTCCCCTGGAACCGCTTCCCCGGCATCGACGTGGTGCTCGGCCCGGAGATGCACTCCACCGGTGAGGTGATGGGCATCGACACGGACCCCGACCTCGCCTACATGAAGAGCCAGATTTCCGCCTTCAACCCGCTGCCGGATAAGGGCTTGGTGTTCATCTCCGTGAATGACCGCGATAAGGAGCACGTGCTCCCCATTGCGCAAGAGATTGCGGCAGCCGGCTTCGACATCTGCGCCACCAAGGGCACGATGATTTATCTGCTGCAGAACGGCATCGAGTGCGAGCGCGCTTACAAGGTGCTGGAGGGCCGCCGCCCCAACATTGTGGACCGCATTAAGAACGGTGACATCGTCTTCGTGGTTAATACCCCCGGCTCTCACGATGCCCGTGAGGATGAGGTGGCCATCCGTGCCGCTACCGTCAACAACAAGGTATCCTACGCCACGGACCTCTCCTCTGCCAAGGCCTGCTCCGCCGCCATCCTGCACAACATGAACAAGGTGGCCGGTGTCCGCACCCTGCAGGAGTATCACTCCTCCAACTGAACGCAGAATTCACGTTGATATTTTCAAAAAAGTGGCGCAAGTTACATGCTTGCGCCACTTTTTTGTGCCGAAATTCGCGCAGTATTGCCCTTTTTATGCAAAAAAATGAAAATAATCTGAAAAATGGCTTGACATGAGAGCCCTGCGGTAGTATACTTCCCGCGTTCCAAGTAACACAGGGCTATGGTGTAATTGGCAACACATCGGTTTCTGGCACCGCTATTCGGGGTTCGAGTCCCTGTAGCCCTACTGAGAAGCGCCTCACAGCAGTGAGGCGCTTCTTGCGTTAGGGGGGGGGGGAGAGTGAGTTGTGGTGGCACTGAAGCAGCATACCTATCTTTTCCAGAAAGCAGCTGCCTCTTTACGGCTGACCGGCACAACATACCGCGTTCGTAGCAACGTTACGTCGCGGTGCCCCATTTCCAGTTGCAGTTGGTGTATATTGCGAAAGTGCGCAGCGTGATAGCTCGCAAAGGTATGCCGCAGTACATCCGGCTGCCATGTATCGAACCCGGCTGCTTGGCGCAATGCTTTCCATTTGTGAATCCAATTTCTCGGTGCTACAGATGAGTGCTTTACGCGTGGTTTTGTAATGCATCTGAGCGGTATAATGCGTCCCCCACCCGTCTTGGAACAACGTGAACGGATGATGATTTCCTGTTCTTCCCAATTGATATCGTTCGGTAATAACCTACATACTTCTGCCGGTCTTATTCCACAGTATAACATCAATTGCAAGGGAAGTTGCATGTCAGCATATTCCGGCTTGGCTGCAACTGCTTCCAATTTATCTATTTGAGGTTGCGACAAGGGGATGATTTCTTTTTCCTGAATTTTCGGTACTTCGATTTTGCTCACAGGATTATGCTCACACCATTCTTGACGTTGCCCATATGCAAAGATACTGTGAAGAATGGTTCGCCCCTTACAGTAACTGTGTTTACTGTTGGGGAATGCCATGCGCAACAGTTCACGGCATTCTTTGCTGTTTATGCTTCTCAGGGGGCGCTCTGCCACGCCGTCAATCTTCAATAGTTTGTTTACGAAATAACGTAAATCTCGCAACGTAGTTTTTCTCCGTTCTTTGCGGGCCTCCACGCTTGCCCAAGCAGCTACACGCAGTGTAACGGTACTTTCTTCCGATTTAACCGTTTTGATGCCTGCCAGCATCACTTTTCTCAGGCGTCGCATGACTTCTGCCTTGCCGGCTGTTTCCATGGTTTCTCCCAGCTCTTCCCATAATTCCAGAACGAGACGCATGGCATCTCTTTCCGTAATGGGAAAGTCCGCTTGATTTGAGCATGTTTCTTTGTGCATGTTATGGATTTTTCATTCAGCATTCGGAATGCTGAGTCAAGCGAAAAAATGATATTTTATTCAAAAAATCTTTACACGTCGAGGGTTACAAGAGCGAGAAGGAAAGAAAAATTTCCTTTCCGAGCCCCGGCCTTTCAAGATTAATCTTCTTGATATTCAACGTTACGCGTGTTAATACTATGCTACAGCATTCCGAATGCTGTACTCTAGCGTTGTTCCGCAAGGGTAAAGTGCTTTTGTGGATAAGAACTAATCTAATTACCAAAACCATGAAAACAACGATTGTCGCTACGCTGGCAGCTTTTGGGCTCCTTCTCTCTATTCAACCCGCAGAAGCCGGTTGGGCTGATTTGGCAAAGAAGGGTGCCGAATATGCCAAAAAGAAGGCTGAAGAGAAGAAGAAGGCTTCCTCTCAGGCTTCTGACACCCCCGCAAGTGAAATTACTACTCCTAAAGACACCGATGTACTCAAAGCAACTGTTCGTAAATCCGTTCAGTTGGGTGGTGGCTTGGTTTTGCAACTTACTAACACGTCCGATCGCTCTGTAATGTGCACGGTCAATTATGAAAATCAGTTAAATGGCAAAACTAAGCAGATTACTGTAAGTGTACCTCGTAACGGCATGAAGGAGATTGGAGCTCTCGAGTTGAAGCAACGCATCACGGAAGGATGCCTGATTACGGTGACCATTGAAGCCACCGGTGAGACTCATACGTACGAGTTCTGAGATAACCAACACATGTTCTCGTTGTATGAATAAATTGTATCTATTGATTCTCTCCTTTGTTTGCCTATTTGCCTTCAGCGCCTGCGAAGGTGGTAATGATGGTGACCAATTGTCATTCCGCGCACGCGAGGCTGCTTTGGGCGGGTCTGTGCTGATAGTGAAAAATAACAATAAAAAAGAAACGGTTGTGATAGATGCCGTGCTCAGCCGTTCCGGAGAGAGGAGAGAGTATAAAGCAACCAGAACATTGAAACCGGGGGATTCTGATGAGCTGGGAGCTATGCAGTTCGGGCATCGCGTTACGGCAGATTCCGAGATAACCGTGATTATGTACGGGAAGGATGCGGCCAGTCAGGTAATCGAAAAAGAAAAGTATAGGATTACCATCAACAAACTTCACGAGCTCAATGTTACAAAGCTTTTGTAATTGGAACGCCGCCTGATATCCCCCCCCCATTGACGCACTCGCAAGTGTAAGCTTGCGAGTGCGCTTTTCTTCCGCACGCTCTATTTAAGTTTTCAGTTGATTGCAAACTGCTCGATAAATCGGAAGTTGAAGAACAGTTTGCGAGCGCCAGCGAGCGGAATTCAAAGCCCCGCCACGCGGGGCGAAAGTGTAATAGCCCAAGGTGGAGCTGCGTCAGCAGCGTAACCTTGGGTAGCGTAAAAAAATGAAATTGAGCCCGGAGCGACGGAGCGTCAGCGACGGAGCGTAGGCCGACAGACAAAGGCGAGGACCGGCGAGCCACGGCGTAGAAAGCGAGCGCAGCGAGACGCGAAGCCGGGAGCGAAGCGACGCTCCGAGCCGGGACGGGCGCTCTTTTTATTTGGATGGGTGCCAATGATTTGCGGACAATGGATGGGGCAATCCTGCTGTCGGCCTCCTCAGCTCCGCTTCGTCGGACTCCATTTGCTTTTTTCTCCATACCCAAGGCTGCGCCGCTACCCGGCTTGCCTTGGGCTATTGTACTTTCGCCCCGCTTCACGGGGCTCCGAATAAGGCTCGCTGACGCTCGCAAATTATCCTACAATCACCCCGCCAACTTCCGATTTAGCGGAGAGTCGCATGGACCTTAGTTCAGCGCTCAATCCGCACCTCGGTGCCGATGGGGCAGGCGGAGAAGAGGGTGAGCATATCCTGCGGGGAGAGGCGGATGCAGCCGTGGGAGGCGGGGGTGCCGAGCAGCTCTACCTCCGGGGTGGCGTGCAGGTATATGTAGCGCGCGCGTGTGTTGGCATTGGCGGGTTCCAGCCCATCGAGGGTGAGAATGCGCGTAAGGATGGCATCTTGCCCGCGGGCGGCCTGCGGGTAGAGCCCCACGGGCAACCTGCCGCGGAACACGGTGAGCAGCGGGGCGTTCTCGCCGTGCCTGCTGTGTATGCGGAAGCGGCCGAGCGGGGTCTTGCCACTGCCCTCCTCCGTGCCCACGCCGTTCGCCCCGGTGGACACGCGGAAGCAGAGCTCACCGCAGCGCAGCTCTTGCCGTGAGATGGATACCACCACCGGAGCCGGGGCTGTGGTGCCGTGGGTCATTGCGCGCGGTTCAGGTAAGCGATAAACTGCTGCAGGGCATCCGCTCGGTGGGAGATGCGGTTTTTCTCCTCCGCGGGCAGCTCCGCCATGGTGCAGGGGTATCCCTGCGGGACAAAGAGAGGATCATAGCCGAAGCCGCCGCAACCCGCCGGTGTGGGGGTGATGCAGCCCTCCACCTTGCCCACGAACTCCGCCAGCACGTGCCCGCCCTCCGCCAGGCACATGGCGCACATGAAGCGAGCGGTGTGCGGGGCAGTGTCCGCCGGCAGCGCTGCGAGGTCCGCCAGCAGTTTGGCGTTGTTGGCAGCATCATTACCGTGTTGTCCGGCGTAGCGGGCGGAGATGACGCCGGGCGCACCGCCCAGGGCATCCACACACAGGCCGGAGTCATCCGCCAGCACCAGGCCGGGCAACGCAGCGGAGACACCGCAGGCTTTCAGCGCGGCATTCTCGGCAAAGGTGGTGCCGGTTTCCTCCACCTCCGGTACCTGCGGATGGTCCGCCAAGGTGCGGACCTCGAAATGCGGGGGGAGAATGGCGGCGATTTCTTGAGCTTTGTGTTTGTTGCCGGTGGCAATGGTGAGGATGGTGCGTTGCATAGCGTGAGCGATTATTCGTTGGTAAAGCAAACGCTCTTTTTGGGGAATACCTTGCCCAAGAAGAGGCTGATGACGGTGAAGCCCATGAGGACGGCCAGAGCATCCGCCACGACCTGCGAGTACCAGATACCCGGCTCACCATACCACATGGGCAGGACGATGAGACAGGGGATGAGGAAGAAGAGCTGGCGCGTGAGCGTCAGGAAGATGCTCATGACGGGGCGACCGATGGCTTGGAAGAAGTTACTGATGACAATCTGCGAGCCCACGAAGGGGAAGATGAGGCTCACCACCGTGAGGCCGTACGAGGCGAGGTGGATGATTTGCGAGGCGTTCGAGTCACTCTCTTTCACAAACATGGCTGCAATTTCACGCGGCAGCACCTGCACCAGCACGGTGCCCAGCGTGGTGACGATGGTGGCAAACACCATGGCCACCAGCAACACTTTGCGCACGCGGCAGTAGCGCCCGAGCCCGAGGTTGTAGCCCGCTATGGGCTGCATGCCTTGGGTGATGCCCGCCACAATCATCACGAAGAAGAAAATCACGCGGTTCACCACGCCGTAGGCGCCCACGCCCATCTGCCCATCGTACGCGATGAAGAGCTGGTTGAACACCAGCACAATCACGCAGCCTACGATGTTGAGCAGGCAGGGTGGCATGCCGATGGAGCAAATGCGCTTGGTGAGCGGCCAGTTCAGCGCGTAAATGCCGCTAGTGAATCGCAGCACCACGTCCTTACGCCAAAAGTGTGCCAATACCCACACCAAGCCCACGGTTTGAGCAGCAGCCGTGGCCAAGCCTGCACCGGCTATCCCCCAGTCAAAGGTGTAGATAAACAGCGGCGCTATCACGATATTCACTACCATGGAGATGAGCAAGCTCACCATCGCCTTCTGCGGGTAACCGCTGGCGCGCATCATGTGGTTCAAACCCAAAAAGACCGAGTTGAAGGGGAACCACAGCATCAGCACCAGCATATAATCACATGAGGGCTGCAGCGTGTTCTCATCCGCCCCGAACGCGAGCATGATATCGTCTATCCACGGCAGGGGCAGCCACCCCACTACCACACTGCTCAGAAAACTCAGCACCAAACAATGCCCGAGTATGTTCTGCGCGCGGCGGCGCTTGCCTTGCCCCAGCGCTATAGAGGCACTCGCTGCACTGCCCAAGCCCACCAGCGTGCCCACTGCCACCATCAGGTTAATGACCGGGAAGATGAGCGCCATGGCCGTCACGGCATAGGCTCCGCACCATTGCCCCACGTATATTGCGCCCACGATGTTGTAAATGGACATTGCAGCCATGCCCACAATGGCAGGCAGGGAATAACTAAGCAGCAGCGGTACGATATTGCGCTTCTCCAGCTGCTGCAGCTTTGCATCACTCGGCATATCTGCCTTGCAACATACTCCCGCTGCAGCCTGCTGTCAAGCCTAAAGCGCGGACGCTCTTTATTTAGAAAAACTCGGTTGAAGTTTTCAGTGGTTTTCAAACGAAGCGAAAAATCGGAAGTTGGCGATTAGTTTGCGAGCCGCAGGCGAGCGGAATTCTGAACCCGCGTCAGCGGGTGACCTAACTTAGCCTAGGGCGTAAGCCCTAGGAAATGGGTAAAAAACAAATCCGAACCCGCGAACCGTTGAGGCTTGCCGAAACGGTATGCGGGTGGCATAACCTTCCCGGAGCACGTAAGTGCGAAGAAATCGCGTATGCATTAATTCGTCTTATAACATCGCATTATCAATTGGATATTAACGCACAAACAAAACACGCGCCACCCCGGCTCGGAGCTCCGCTTC
>JAEIGA010004437.1_pt1 | contig 21726 bp, 17 predicted proteins | sample 9270691 | NCBI WGS metagenome assembly JAEIGA01 (sample SAMN17057246, study PRJNA624740) | gut metagenome | biome: biome; isolation source: fecal sample | host: Bos grunniens | place: China: Xizang | collected 2019 | reverse complement strand
CGTCATAAGGAGCATCGCAAGTCTTACCGATTTCCATTTCCATCAATTCGGCAGTGCCGACCACCGATCCGTAGCATGTACCCGAGAAGATGTAGGTCTTTCCTGCCACGACTGGTGTTGAAATGCTGTTTGAGTAGTCTGTATTTTGCGAAACGGAAAGTTTCACGGGATTGCCATTGCAACCTTCTTGCACAGTGAGGCCTGAAATAGAATTGTAGGTCAACATGCTCAACGTACCGCTCTTTGTCGCAGTGTACGAGAGGTAGCAAGGTGCATAGTTCGCATTCTTGGTCACATAAAACTTCTTGTTGTCTACAATTTCAATGGGATAGTCACAACTCAATCCTGCTGCCAAATCTATGTCAGTAGTTTCAGATGTAAACTGGATCTTGTCGACATTGAATTTCTTTGCTTCAATGATAATAGACTTACCTTTTTCCAAAGCAAGCATATTGACGCAACCCGAATTTCCAGTCACAGGGTCATATCTCTTGCCTGTAACCTTGTCTGTGAAAGTAAAAGTCACGCGAGTACTTGTTGTGCAAGTGAATGTCAACAGTTCGTCGTGTGCACTCGAAGCGGTGTAGGTATAATATACCGTCTTGTATCCCGAAGCATCCGAGAAAGAGTAAGACACATCGCCCATAGGCAAAGGCAGTGCCGAAGTAGCTGAAGTTTGCGCTGCCATACACAGAGCAAAGCACAGCATGAGTGTAAGTGTAAAAATTTTCTTCATAGAGTATTTAGTGTTATATTTATATGCATTCAGTCTGCAAATATAACTTTTTTTAGACAAAAATTAAATCTTTTGCAGAAATTTACTGCTATTTCTATCATTTTGCTGAGAGAATGATAGTTTAATTGCGCGGCAAACTTATTTTTCTGAAGATAAGTCTGTGTTCTTTCCTAAATATTGAGCAGACCAACTATCCTCCTATCTGCTGCCATTTTGCCATCATTATACCTCCCTGCTACGCTACACATTGCGCTTAAGGTGTACATTAAGTCAAAGATCGCTGTATCCACCTATTGACATCTGTAGACTTCCCTATCAAATATCTGCTGGTCGGATACCGAGTGCAAAGTTACTACACCCACAGGGGCGTCTTCATCTTAATTGCGCTTAATAGATTTTTTTAACATTCCGAAATCGCCCTACTCCACCTATAGATACTGGGCGTCTGAGCACCTGAAGTTTTTTTCTTTTTTTGAGGAAGTAATAGATGCCGTCCGACTTCGAATCATCCGAATGAGGAGTGTATGAAACCCACACACGTCGATATAGACGCCATAATATTATATATCGCACGCACGTGGGTCGCAGACAAAACAAATGCGAGAGGAAGTGCTCGACATGGGCAATCTTCCTCTCGCTATGATATAGATTTCTATTCCGTCGGTTTAAGTATGGGTAGTATGGAATACGACAACTTGTCTTTTGCCATTCCAAGAGATATACATCTTGTTGAATCCTGTGAGTGATTCCAATGTTTGACTGACGGTTATTCTTGCATACTTTCCTGGGTCAAGGGTCATTTCATCACCAGCAGATATGCCGTTAGGAACAAAATAAGGAGGGGAAACCTGACTGATTGACAACTCGCCTTCGCCATAGACACTACAAGTCTGCGGAACATTTGAAGCATTCGTCAGGCGTACATCCAGATTGAGACCCTTTCTGTCTCCAGTTGATGTGAAGTCTGATGCATATTCAAGCACAAATGGGAAGTCCTTGTGCCATTCTTGCAATGCCACGGTCATCACATTCTCGATTGGCACTTGTACATTTTCGTTAATTTGTGTACCATCAGCCTGCGTAAGTTGAATTTGCGCCAATCCTGCTGGAACGTGGAAGAAGTAGAATCGTCCCTCTGCGTCTACGACAGCCTTACGACCAGTACCCAGCAGCTCGACAGTGCTTCCCTCCAATGGAGTGCCCTCTTTATCGCAAGCATATCCATGAATGGCTCCAGTGGTTTCCATATCGTCGATTGAGCAGCCGACCACTGCAAGTGCTGCCAGCAGACAACAAAGTGTATTTAATATCTTTTTCATGATTTCTGATTATTAGAAGCTATTTAAAATTCCTATTTTATATTTTAGAACATCCAGCGCAAAGCCAAACCTACACGCCATTTGTTGCCAACTTGTTTTTCGTAGAATTGTGGGTGTACCAAGTTTTCAATTCCATTGTCTTCCAAATAGGCTTTATTGAAAGTATCATTCAGGTCATATAGGCCATAGATTTCAAAGTTCAAGCCTTTACCTGTATAGCCTAAGCTCAGACGTGGTGAAATGGTCATCTTGTTCACCAAGTTCTTGTCCTTAAACACGATTGAGTTGTCCAGGAATGGATTGCCTGTAGCATCAGAAACGGTTTGTCCGTAAGAGTTTGTATTCGAATTTTCTGCTACACCTGTCACTTTGATTTTAGGACTGATATTGAAGTTGAGATCTGCGCCAAGTCCTACGTACCAAGCATGGTCATAGTCTTTTGCCACATGCAAGCGCACTTGCACTGGTACAGAGGCACGAAGCATTGAAAAGTGTCCACCATTGACGGGTTCCAATGCCTTTTCGCCATTGACCAACGCAGTCATGCTGGTCATACTACCAAAACGACCTCCGACATATAGGTTCACCCAATTTGCCAAATAGCCCACGCGGAAACCCATTTCGCCGAACAAGCCTGCCATGTCTGGACCATATTCAGCACTTACGCCTATACCGAAGTCCAACACGTCACCACGGTGCAGGGTAAATTCTTTCTTGTCTGTGACATTCTTGACCTTTCTGGCCAATTTTGGATCGTTGACGGGCAAACTTCTCAAATAGTTGATCATATCCACGCCACCAGCGTTGACGATATCTACATCTTTCTTGCAAGCCTTCAGGATGTCGAGTTTGCTTGCCACGAATTCGTCTTCCACCTGTGCTTTGTATTTACCAGCAGGATAGAGTTGCAAGTATTTCTTCATCACGACGGTATCGGGCTGAGCCTCTGCCACGCCTTTTTGTACGAGTTTGTAGTAACCATCTTGTGCCAGATTGTTGGCTGTTTCGTCATAGGGTGCGAAAGCCAAAGTACCAGCAGTGGTTGAAATGGCTTTTTTGAAGTCACCACGATCTATTTCAGCCTTTGCCTTGTCGTTGAGATAGGCGATAGAGTCAGTGCGAAGCTGATTGCTCAAAGCCATCAATTTGTTGCGGTATACCTGGTTGAAGTAGGGCACACCGCTCTTCGTTTTAGCAGAAACAAAATTTTTCAGCTCTTGGAAGTCGCGGATCTTGATTGCTTGTGGATAATAGTATTCGCTAATGAGTTCTTGCGTCCTCACACGATTGTTTTCCGAGATGATGCTCTTGCCTACCAAATTTACCTGTTTGTTCACGTCTGTCTTGAATTCGCCTTCCAATTTTGAGGCCACCAATTCGTTCCATCTTTTTTGAGCAAGTTCTCTATATTTATCACTAAATTTAGTGTTATGATAGAATGCCTCTAAATCGTTAATATCGGTTGATTCCTTCAACTTATTCCAAAAAAACTCACCGATATAGTTGGGTTCGTAAACGTAATCAAGCTTTACGTCTGTTACGTGTTTATCATCAATACTCATAGAGTAGGATACCACGTTGCCTACCTCATCCTTTTTGAAATTATAGTACTTGAATGTCTTATTTGATTTGTCTGTTTTAGTCTCAGTCTTATATTCTCCACCTTTGAGGGAGTAATACTGATACTGCTCATTTAATTTATTAAGTTTCTTTTCGAACTGACGGTTCAAACTATTCAATTTGCTATATTTATTATAGTTATCATAGTATTGTTTCTGATACCATTCATTCAGTTCGTTGATTTGTCTTGCTATATCATCAGCCTTTACAGAATAATCCACCCAATATGTATGCTTATAAGTCCTTGATGAATTTTCTTTCACAGTGACAACGTCGTTTGCATAGGTAAAGGTGAATGTACCCTTCCATTGTTGTGACTCGCCCTGATAAGATATCTTTGTGAGTTTTCCGTTTTGGATAGTATATTTGCAGTCTAAGCCCAAGGTGAACAATTGGCCCTCGTATCCAGTTTCCGTTTTTCCTGTTACGATGAAGTCATTTTCGCCAATAGAAAAGGTATTGATATACCCTGGAGTGAGAACAAACTGGTTGGGATATTCTCCAAGAGGCACCCCTGAGATACTCAGGATATTCCCCTTAAAACCTAATTCACTGTAAGGGATTCCGAGGTGAGTCTGGGTCACTTGTGCATCCACACCTCCACAGATCAAAAGAAGGGCGGATAGTAGCAAAAATTTTAACTTTCTTTTCATTGTATATTAAATTAGAGTTATATATGCGTCCTAAATGACATATCATCTATCGGATTTTCTAAGAAAACGAAGACAATGCTTAAAAATCGTGTATTTAGGTACAAAAGTGGTAAATTTGCGTTGCTAACAGCTAATCCATTTTGGTCCATTTCGACAAAATGGTGTTTTTAAGTTTAGAGGATATGGTTATTCCAGTTTTTTGTTATAAATTCGCTCCACAGATTTAGCCCACCGAGCCAAATTGAGCAAAGCGCATCAGAATAGCCAACTGGTCTATCATTAAACAAACCAAGACTTCGTGAAAAAAAAGTCTAACCTTTTTTGAAAAAGGTCTAATGTTTTTTGAAAAAGGTCTAACTTTTTTTTGGAGCGATCAAAACGCCCATTGCAAAAGACCTCGGTGCAATTGATGCAGAAAGGTAATTGGGGACAACAAAATACAGAAAAACATATCATTCATATATCGCAGGAACAATGGAGACAATCTATGCTAAACTCAGAGAAATGGTGGAAACACACGTGGGGCAACCTATGCAGACTCCACGCGACTTCAACTACTTGACGCTACGCATCTGGGAAACACAGCACGCACTGATTTCGTCGACTACCTTGAAACGATTTTGGGGATACTTACCCTCTGAAACCAGCAAAAACCCCAGGCCCTATACCTTGGACCAATTGGCAAAGTTCGTAGGCTATCGCAATTGGAATAGCTTCGTAGAAAATGCCGGAACAGGCAATACCAAAGTGGACAGCTACTTCATCGACAACAAGATCGTCTATACGCGCACTTTGGCAGAGGGCACGACCATCAAACTCAGCTGGGCCCCCAACCGCATAGTGACCATCGTACTCAAGGGTCAGGACCTATTTGCCGTGACTGAGTCGAAAAACAGCAAACTCAGCGTAGGCGACACCTTCATCTGCCCCAGTTTCGTACAGGGCGAGGCACTATTCCTACATTGCCTGGTGCACGAGGGCGGACGTCCCACCGATTACGTCTGTGGCAAGGTCAATGGTGTGCAAATCGAAATAGTCAGATAGATTTTCATATACGGCAACGGACTGCATGATATCATGAGCGAAAAGACTAATATAGAAACAGAGTATTCAGCCTTTCTCGAAGACACACCACAAATGCCTGCAACGCAATTTGACCGAATGACCCCCATCAATACGACGGGAGCCACTTCGTCGACGTTTGTAGTGAGCATCAAGGGTAGGGAGTTTTTCATGAAGCGACTGAAGGCAGAACTGAAGGATAATCCTACCTACTACAACCTCTATCACAAGGAGTTCGACCTGGGACAAAGGCTCGACTCGCCCTATATCGTGAAATACCACCAACTGGTGGAGGATGAAGAGGGTATATACCTATTGTGCGAACATGTATGCGGCACATCGCTCGACAACAAGATAAAGGCTGCACCCGAGTGGTTCACCGTGCGACGCAACTTGGACCGCATGTTTTGCCAATTGCTCGATGCACTCGAGCACATGCACCAACAACATGTGGTACACGCAGACTTGAAACCACAAAACCTGATGCTCACGCGCATCAACAACGATGTCAAGGTGATAGACTTAGGCTTTGCCTTTGCCGACGACTATGTCCTATCGGCAGGATACACGCCTCGCTTTGCCGCACCCGAACAGCAACAATGCGATTACGATGCCATCGATACAAGCACCGACATCTATGGCGTGGGGAAATTGCTGGAATATATCCACACCGAGACAGATCAAGGTCTGCCCAAAGTGTATCAGCGCATCATGAAAAAATGCCTATACGACGAGCAGAGCAAACGCTTCCAAAGCACCAGCGAAATACGTGAAGCCATCTTGCATCGCAGTCGGATCATTCGCAAATGTTCTATCACTTCATGCATTCTCGCAGCGGTGGGATTTTTCGTCTATTTGTTTTTTAATACGACCACTGGCACCGAGTTTGCAGAATCTGTGCGCTGGACATTAAGAAAGGTAGACTATGACGTGTATCATGAACATGGATACTATCGATTTCAAGCAGACGACAGCACAAAGTGTATGATCGTGGGTGGCACGGTGCGTTCGAGTTTTGATTGGTCGGACGATTCAGACAATATACATATTCAACGTCACATAAAACGTCCCAATGGCGACATATCAAAAGTGGTGGCTGTGGCAGACAGCGCCTTCTACAGGGGTGGAAACTTTACTTCGATACACTTTCCTGATGGTTTGGAGATGATTGGCAAAGGCGCCTTTGAAGCCTGCAAGAAGATTACGGTAATCAATCTACCGCCCAGCGTGCGGGAAATAGGCAAAAATGCATTCTCGTACATGACAAATCTGCAGACGCTTCATCTGCCAGACTCAATCGAAGGCCTACCCTATGGCGTGGCACATCATTGCGAAAAACTCAAATTGATAAAAATTCCCGAAAAAGTGCGCATACTGCCTTTCGATGGTTTCGCCGCATGTACCAGTTTGCAGGAAGTCATCATGCCTCCACATCTGGAGCGTATCGAACGGGGCGTATTCTGGAAGTGTACCAGCCTGCAAAAAATAGCATTGCCCGCTACTATTAAGTATATTGGCGAATTTGCATTCCTGCACTGCGACAACCTGAAGGACGTCTATATCGGCGCCACCGAACCACCGCAGATGTGCAGCTCTTTCAACCGAAACTCGAAGGTTACAATCCATGTACCCAAAGCGGCAGAAAGTGCCTACAAATCCAATATCTACTGGAAAGGAATGAATATTGTGGGCGACCTTTGAAAGCATGGATCTCGGCAAACAAAGGCGCTATCCAAAAATGAATAAGTCGAACAAAAAAATATAAGGAACGATTTCGTGTCGTTCCTTATATTGTATAATATAGGTGTGATAATATTTCGTCATTGTCAGGGCACGATGCTATCACGCAATACCAATCGTGATTCGGGTCCCATATTAAAGAGCAAATCTATTATGCTGAGATTTTCCAGGAAACCATGTTTGTGACGAAAGACTTGATAATACTCTACCGAACGAAAGGTTTTGTCGATGGAATGGGAGTTTTTTGGACGGATCGTTTCCCGAAAATCATCGGCATCTAATGCCAAAGCATCGGCGTATGCTTCAGTTTTTATGACGTTGGGGGTCAGGCTAAGCAAATCACAGATTGTATACAAAAAATCCTCGTTGAAATCGACCAAAAATTGATGTCCTTTGTCGTAGATAGGCAGTAAATCGTCTGCATAGTACTCGAAAAAAGGACTTCCCTCGTAGGCGCTTTGCAGGGCGTTGCGGTGCAGGTGCTGCCAGTTGCCATGATCGCTCAGGCGAATGTCTCGTGTGGCGGGACGCTTATTATATTCGTGCTCCACGGGAATGGTGAGCGCCTGCACGCCGTTGGGGCCAGCAATCAAGGCACGATTACGGTAGGTCTGCTTGACATAGTGTTCACAGGTCTCCATATAAATACAAGGAGCACCATATATTTTGGAAAAATATTGAACGGGCGGCAAATATGCCGAGGTCAGCAACACACTATTCATGGTAGAGGAATAAAAAAGCGATCTGTACGCAAACCTTTGACAAAGCTACGCTGTCTATCTATAGAGTAAGTTGTACAAATAGGGCGACCCACAAGATGTTGGTGCTGTATGATATACTTTTCCGTAGCGTATGTACCCTTTTCCAGGCGTTTCGCTACGTCATTACTACCCTCAACTTTAACAAACTCTCCCTCTACAGCTGTGATACACTCCAATGCATACTCGCCAGGTTGATTGGGCAACTCGATGATACACCATTCTCCCTTTTTCGGGGGTGTGGACGCAAGATGCCTTTTACTTTCTCCAAAAGCGAAAGGCAGACGGAGCCCATAAGCTGTGCGATTGACCAAAATGCGGTCGCCACCTATCAGTATTGGATGTAGCGTACCCTCGGCAACAGACATCTGGGTAAAGAAAAAGCCGCGAACGAAGAGGAGTAATACGCCTACGACAATAATGGCAAGAGGAAAGCTCCACCAACTCCTGGCACAATCAGGCTTGCGTATACCTTTGAAATATCTTTTTACTGTTACCATAATCTATGTGCAGGAAGGTTTATTTTATATTATCTACCCACTTAAAGAAGCGGTTCCATCGGATTTTTCCGTCGGTCAGTGAATAGTCGGGATTAAGCGAAAGCCATACAAAGAGAGGCTTACCAACCACATGGTCTTCGGGTACAAATCCCCAGAAACGTGAGTCGGCAGAATTATCACGATTGTCGCCCATCATCCAGTAGTAGTCCAACTGGAAAGTATAACTATCTGTGGCCTGTCCATTAATGCAGATTTTGCCATCCTTAACCTCGAGTGTATTGCCTTCGTAGGCGGTGATGCAGCGTTCGTAGATAGGCAAATTTTCCAAGGTCAACTTAATACTTTCCCCCTTCTTGGGAATCCAGATACCATCTTTGCCACCATAATTGGAAGTTGTCCAATCCTTTTTCATATTCAGCGGATAGAGTTCATCACCTGAAGCCACTGGCGCACGTTCTGGATTTGGTGCGATGATACCGCGAGCGATAAGTTCAGCCTTAACTTTGTGAGTCATTGGGAAACCTGCACCAGCCGAGACGTATTCCAGTTCTTCGTTGGTGATACCCAGTTCGCGTTTTGTCTCGTCGTCCAGACTGCCAGTAAACTCTACATTGTATCTATATTGTACAAATTCGGGTTCAGCGTTGGCCTGTCCATCCAGTATAATGGTGTCGTTTTGGATACGAAGGGTTTGTCCGGGCAATCCAACACAGCGCTTCACGTAATTCTCACGTCGGTCTGTTGGTCTGTTGGTAATTTCGCCGAATTCATCGGGATTTTCTTGCATATATTGTTTGCCCGTAGCATAAAGTTGAGCATACATTTCGCGATAACCGAGTGCGGTCGAATCCTTGGGCATAGGCAACGTACCATGTGTATTGAGATGTATCATACGTCCGATCTCGTAGGCCATGCCGTAGAAATCGCGTGCCTGATATTGGGGTGCAAGCGCTACAGTGTCTCCCGAAGGATAATTGAAGACTACGATATCGTTCAGCTGGACTTCACCCAAACCTTTCACACGTCGGTATTCCCAATGTGGGTGTTCCAAATAACTTTTGCAATTGAATATCGGCAAGGTATGCTGAGTCAATGGCATAGTCAAAGGCGTCTGTGGGATACGCGGACCATAGCTCATTTTTGATACCAAAAGGTAGTCGCCAGTCAACAAACTCTTCTCGAGTGATGAAGAGGGAATAACAAAATTCTGGAAGAAGAATTGATTTAAGAAATATACAGCTACGAGTGCAAAGACAATGGCATCGACCCAACTCATCACTGTACGTACGACAGGGCTCTTGCTATTTTTCCACCAGGTCCACTTGATTTTCTTTGATACGCAGGCATCATAGATAAAAGGAACGACGACGAGTCCCCACCAACTGCCTACCCACAAGAGGAAGAGGAGGTAGAGTACGCAATATATAGCAAATTTGTATAAGGGTTTCATGCCTTTCTTCTCCTTTACATTATCTGTATTTTCTGCGATGAAATCGGACTTTTTTTCTTCTTGCATATCTTTTTACTTGTGCTTTTTTATGAAATTAACGGCGCAGTTTACTCACTATTTGAGAAATTCACCCATCATATCGTCGATACCGAGCAAACCGCTATGATTTGCTGTAAATTCTGCGGCGAGTACTGCGCCAAGAGCAAATCCTCGGCGATTGTAGGCGCTGTGCGTGATGCTGATCAGGTCGGCAGGAGAATCGTAAGTCACTGTGTGAATACCTGGTACTTCGCCTTCGCGTACGGCATCAATACGTAGCAAGTTTTTGTCGTGCTCTTGGCTACCGTCGATGCTACCATCAGGATTTTTCACCTGACCCTTTACCCAACCAGTCTTGCGGTCCAGATTTTCGCAAATTTGTTCGCCCAACGTAATGGCAGTGCCGCTTGGCGCATCCAATTTGTGAATGTGGTGGGTTTCGACCATTGCGACGTCATATTCTGCAAATTTGTTCATGATCTTTGCCAAAAACTTGTTGACTTCACCAAATATCGCCACGCCAAGAGAGAAATTAGACGCCCAAAAGAGTGTATTGCCTTCTTCCTGACACAAACGGCGCACTTCTGCGTCATATTGCTCCTTCCACCCAGTAGATCCGCTCACGACCTTGACTCCCGCTGCAAATGCTCTACAATAATTATTGTAAGCAGCTGTCGGTGTAGTAAATTCAATAGCAACTTCTGCGCTTTTGAAGGCTTCTGACTCGAAGTCTTCCTGATTATTGACATCTATAATAGAAACTATTTCATGTCCACGACTTAGGGCAATTTCTTCGATGATATGGCCCATTTTGCCGTAACCAATAAGTGCTAATTTCATACTCTTTCAGATTTAAATAATATAAAATCACTCCACCATCTGGAATAATATTGCAAATATAGGAAAAAGACGGTGGGCTGGCAAATTCTATGCCATTTTTTTGCCCCTTAGACCACATTAGACCTAACAAGTATCTATTTCCATCTTTGTTATCTCAAAACCTTACCATTACAGTTTTTCGCAACACTAAGTATGTATAAAAAAACTCTCCGACAGCACTGACTACAAATAACCAGCATGGTCGGAGAGTTCCCGTTGTATAAATTCTATATATTACGCATCAATTTGAGCGTAGGTTGCATTACGTTCGATAAATTCGCGGCGTGGACCAACGTCATCGCCCATCAACATAGAGAAGATATAGTCCGCCTCAGCAGCGTTTTCGATAGTTACTTGCTTGAGCATACGCGTCTCGGGGCACATTGTAGTTTCCCAGAGTTGGTCTGGCATCATTTCTCCAAGACCTTTGTAGCGCTGAGTCTGAATACCATTTTCTGAACCATCACCATATTTCTCGATGAACTTGAGGCGTTCTGCGTCGTCGTAGCAGTATTCTTCGATTTTGCCCTTCTTGCACTTGTAGAGTGGAGGCATTGCGATGAAGAGGTGACCTTCTTGGATTACCTTGGGGAAGTAGCGGTAGAAGAGGGTCATAATCAATGTAGCGATGTGCTGACCATCGACGTCGGCATCGGCCATAATAATAATCTTGTGGTAGCGCAATTTTTCGATATTAGCTTCCTTACTATCTTCGCCGTCTACCCCAAAACGGATACCCATTGCTTGAATAATATTGTTCACTTCATCGCTTTCAAAGGCTTTGTGCCACATTGCCTTTTCTACGTTTAGAATCTTACCACGTAGGGGAAGAATCGCTTGTGTAGCACGACTGCGGCCTTGCTTAGCCGAACCGCCTGCAGAGTCCCCTTCGACAAGGAACAATTCGCATTCCTCGGGCACTTTAGATGAGCAGTCTGACAATTTACCAGGCAGACCACCACCAGTCAAGTGGCTCTTGCGTTGTACGGTCTCGCGGGCTTTTCTTGCGGCAACACGTGCTGTTGCAGCCAGGATTACCTTGTCGACGATGAGTTTTGCTTCTTTGGGGTGCTCTTCCAAGTAGTAAGTCAACGCTTCGCCCACGGCTTGGTTTACGGCGCCAGTTGCTTCGCTATTACCCAACTTTGTCTTGGTCTGTCCCTCGAATTGTGGTTCGGCTACCTTGACAGAAATTACAGCAGTGAGACCTTCGCGGAAGTCTTCGCCGGTGATTTCCACCTTTGCCTTTTCCAATTGCTTGGCAGCAGTTTCTTCTGCATACTTCTTCAATACGCGAGTCACCGCCATGCGGAAACCAGCCAAGTGGGTACCACCTTCGATCGTATTGATATTGTTGACATACGAGTGAAGGTTTTCGCTGTACGAAGTATTGTACATGATAGCGCACTCGATAGGCATGCCATTCTTTTCGGTATTAAGGTAGATCACGTCGTCAAACAAGTGTGTGCGAGACGAATCAATGTGGCGCACAAATTCCTGCAGACCATGTTCGCTATAGAAAGTATCTTGGCGAATATTGCCTTCATCATCTTTGCGCAAGTCGGTCAATGTGATTGTAATACCAGCGTTGAGGTATGCCAATTCGCGCATTCTGTTGGCCAGGATGTCGTACTTGTACGTAGTGGTAGTAAAGATTTCGCCATCGGGCCAAAATTGTTGGCGTGTACCGCGTAGTTCTGTCTCGCCTACGACCTTTACAGCGTATTGTGGATGACCTGTAGCATATTCTTGCTGGTAGATTTTGCCATCGCGGAATACTTGCGAAATCATCTTCTTAGACAATGCATTCACACAAGATACACCCACACCGTGCAAACCACCTGACACTTTGTACGAACCCTTGTCAAATTTACCACCAGCGTGGAGCACTGTCATCACGACTTCCAAAGCCGAGCGGTTTTCCTTGGGGTGAATATCCACGGGAATACCACGACCGTTGTCCTGAACGATGATAGAATTGTCCTCGCAGATTGTCACTTCGATATTGGTACAGTATCCAGCCAAGGCTTCGTCGATAGAGTTGTCCACGGTTTCGTAAACCAAGTGATGCAAACCCTTTTCGCTGATGTCGCCGATGTACATCGCTGGGCGTTTGCGGACAGCTTCTAATCCTTCAAGCACTTGAATGTTACTGGCAGAATAAGCTGTACCATTCTTTTCAATTTCTTCCATATAATAGCATTGTTTTTTGTTTCCAAAATGTAGTCTTACAGCAAACAAAGGTACGAATTTCTTGTGAGATAACAATACTTTCAGGGCCTTTTTTTTACTTACTTGTTTGGGTATACAGATATACTGCGCCTGATGTTCTAAAATGGCGCTTCGCTGTCCGTTTCATGGTGCTTTCTGTCGTCGGGCGTCAAGCGGTAACTTTCGACATTATAGCGTTGACCAAAACTCAGATCAAAGCCCGCGTTGAGCAACTGCAAAGCCAATTCGGGTTTGCCCCGAAATCCATGAATCACCCAGCGTTGCCTTGGGCGAATATCACGACGCAGGGATAATATGTGGTGAAATGCGCGCACGACGTGCAGGGTGACAGGTTTTTCGATGCGTTCTGCCAACAGCAACTGATGCTTCAATATTTCGATTTGCCGTTCTATTGTAGCGCCCTTCAGTGCATCTACACCACATTCTCCTATAGCGACGACTTGCGGATGCTGAGCCAATTGTTCTACGCCTGCAAGTAGCGCCTCGGCACCCTGATCCGTCCACCAAGGATGCACACCCACGGAATAGAGCGCTCCAGCTTCGGGCCGAAACGTTTCGGGGCGCAACACCGTATCAAGGGGCAGATTGACAATGGCGCTACCGGGTGCTACGTGGGGATTGTGCGTGTGATAGTCCAACATGATGTTATGGTACAGGGTCGTAGCCATGTCCGCCCCAAGGGTGACAACGCAGAATGCGTCTTACTGCTAAATAAAATCCCTTGATCGGGCCGTGCTTTTGCAGGGCTTCGATGGCATATTGAGAGCACGTCGGGGTGTAGCGGCATGCCGGCGGCGTCAGCGGCGAGATACACTTGCGATAAAAACGTATCGGAAGTATCAAAATGGCGGTGAAACCCTTGGAAATATATTGACTGAAACGTTTCATTAAAAGAACAGAGGAGTGATGATGTTTTGCTCGATGAAAAGGGCAATTTTGAATGTAAAAATTTCGCGACGTCTCGTTAAAAAAAAGCCTTGAGAAATTTAAAAAAGGTCTAATGTTTTTTTAACAAAGCCTTGACTTCTTTTTGGAGCGATAGAGACTGACGTATTTTGACTACTTCCAGACGCATTATTCAGTGCTTACTCAGCACTTGTCGGAGCAGTGATTTTGCTGATGCTCTCGCCAATTCTCAGCATCAGTTTTTGGATAGTTTGATGTACAAGGGGAGACTTCAAAGGCTGAGATGGCAACCAGATGAAACCTATATTCAGACAATATCCATCGGGTAGCGCATTGACCAAGATTTCTTTTTGCAATCTGTAGGCTTCGCGCATTTGACGCTTGGCACGATTGCGGTCCACGGCATGACGCAGTCTGCGTTTGGAGACACTCACCATCACCTTTACGCCGTGCTCGCGTTCGCCCTTCTCCAGACGATATACAGCACGGATAGGGAAGATGTTGACGGACTTGCTACCTGCGCTGAACAGCGCCTCAATATCTTTGCGCAGATAGAGGTGCTCAGCCTTACCAAAGGTATGGCGCATCAATGGGGCGAAATGCCCTGTCTCTGGGGTGTGAAGTTCGGTCATAAGAGATTAGGAACTATGCGCAGATGGATTGTACTCAGCGAAATTAAAAAAAGAGCGAAGTGAACAAGTAGCGTCTTGTTTACTTCGCCTTGTGATATAAATATTACTTGTTGTTCTCTTCTAAATAAAGACTCAGTGAACCTGTGATACTGGGAGCTTTTACTAAAGGCGCTTCAAGTTCGAGGGGCAACCCTAAGTCTTGTATCGCCTTGGCAGTAGCTTTGCCATAGCAAGCCAACTTGATATTTCTATCCTTGAAGTCGGGAATATTTTTCAGCAAAGAGTCTACGCCGGCAGGAGTAAAGAGCACGACCATATCAAAGTCGAGTGGCTTGTCCGTAGGCAACTCGTTGCTCACCGTGCGATACATCACGCATTCAGTGTGCTTCAGCTTCTTGGCTTCAAGCATTTGGTGCGCTTCGTCGGTGTGTACATCACTTTGGGGGAAGAGGTAATTTTCTGTCTTATGCTTAGCCATGATTTGCACCAAGTCTTCCCATTTTCCACTTTCTGCAAAGAAGACTTTGCGCTTGCGGTATTGCACGTAGTTTTGGATATACAATACAATTGCCTCGGACAATCCGAAATACTTCATATCCTCGGGTATTGTAATACGCAACTCCTTGCACAAATTAAAGAAGTGATCTATGGCATGCTTTGAGTTGAATATTACCGCAGTGTGGTCAAGGATTTGCACACGTTGTTGGCGAAACTCGCGGGCGCTCAAGCCTTCCACTTTGACAAAGGGATGAAAGGTCAACTCTACACCATATTTCTTTTCAATATCAAAGTAGGGCGACTTTTCAGAAGTCGGCCTGGGCTGCGAAACGAGAATTTTCTTGATCATAGCCTGGTCTAATGTTTTTGTGTTTCTACAAATCAATTAATATCTGATTGAGATTGGTCGAAATACACCACATTACTAAGTAGGGCGCTAATTCGAGCGCACAAAAGTACAAAATTAAATGCAGATAACCTAAACCATTGCCAAAAAAAGTACGGAAAGACTTGTAAAACAGTACTATTTCGCAAACAAAGGCTAGCAAAATGACAAAATACAATTGTGCAGTCAAACTAATCTGTGAATATAGCGACAACAAAGCCACTGGCATCAATAGCAATCCGGCGCAATTTAGCACCAACACAAATCCCTCACTCCAGGTCCTGCTTTGCTCACGAGTAAACAATGTGCGATTAACACTATTAAATACGAATATTTTCAACAGTACACATGCATAGCAGAGCGCAACATTCAAGCCGAGCAAACTCAGCGTAGTGATGCGATCGTAAGTGTGGACCACATCTGATTGAAAATAATTGAATAGCAGAAAACCTATTGCCACAGATGCTTGAAACAAGAGCACGCTCCTTCCACGCATTTGCGCATCTTCAGCTTCTTCAAATATTGTACTTTGACGCTTTCTCTCAAAAAAATGCTTAAACGACGTTTTGAAATAGCGATTTGCATGAACTGCAATCAACAAACCAATCACAAACAGCAACAACATGGCACCGCTGAACAAATCATCATTACGCAAAACATACGGACCCGACTCGCCTGCAATTCGATCTCCCCAAACAGATTTATCTACGTACACTTTTCCCGTGATGCTATCTTTTTTCAACACACCCTTGATCCCTGCACTAAAATCAGCACATCCTTCGACAGAATCCTCACCAAAAAAAGTTTCCACCTGATGAGCAGGCACTGCCAACACACTCAGCGTATCTTGCATCAAAGTATCATGAGCCGGAACCTTGCCCAAAAAGTTTTCATCTACACCTTCAGCGCTTTCTACCACCATCGCCTTGCTCACAATCGTATCATTTCGCAACGAAGCATCCTCGTTTTGTTGCGAAACCTGACCTACTATTGCGTATGGATTAGATAAAAGCATTGATATGAATTTTCTACGATAAAATCGGCGTTTTTTTATTGAATTTAAGTAACAAAAAGGGAATCACCACCCACCATCAGCAATCTTCAAATCTACAACGCAGCCAATTTTCTAATATTAGCATCCCAAAGGGGCGTTTCTTCGCACAGACGTATAGCCTCGTCTGCTGTTTGGGCTACTTGCCAGATATCTCTATGCAGATCTCTCATGAAGTTCTCTTCCAAAGCGCGTTCCAGTTGAGACAAAAGTGCATCAAAATACCCATTCGTATTGAGAATAACAATAGGTTTGAGATACAGGCCCAATTGTTTCCAGGTAATAATCTCGAGCAGTTCCTCCAGGGTGCCTACACCTCCAGGCAAAGCGATACAAGCGTCCGACATATCTGCCATCTTGGACTTGCGATGGTGCATATCTGGCGTAATGATCAACTGAGACATACCTTTGTGCTCCCATCCCTGTTCGATCATAAATTCGGGGATGACACCGACAGCCTGGCCGCCAGCGTCAAGGCAACCATTGGTCGTCGCAGCCATAAGACCTGTGCGCCCAGCGCCATTGATCAGCGTGTGTCCGCGCTTGGCGATTGCTTCACCAAGACTGCGGGCAGCATCTGTGTACACTTGCGATACCTGGCCGCTCGATGCGGCATATACGGTGATATACATATATTATATAGTATGGAATAGTTGCACAAAATAGGGTAAGGATTACCCACGCAGACTTAAGCTTCTCACTGAAGGCATGTCGCTTTCGGGACAAAAACCTTACTTCAAAAGACCCTTGAATGCTTCTTGGATAGTTTCTACGTAGTCCAATTTTTCCCAAGTGAAAAGTTCCACTTCGATTTCCTTGGTTTCCATACCGCGAGCAGCGAAAGTCTTGGTCACCACCTTTGGTTCTCGACCCATGTGGCCGTAGCTTGCAGTTTCTTCGTAGATTGGAGTGCGCAGTTTCAAACGTTCTTCGATAGCGCGAGGGCGAAGGTCGAAGAGTTCTTGAATCTTTTTTGCAATTTCGCCGTCGGTCAATGTAGTGTGGCTCTTGCCGTAAGTGTCTACGAATACAGAGATAGGTTCTGCCACGCCGATAGCGTAGCTCAACTGTACGAGCATTTCGTCTGCCACGCCTGCTGCTACCATATTCTTAGCAATATGGCGAGCTGCGTATGCTGCAGAGCGGTCTACTTTCGAAGGGTCTTTGCCAGAGAAAGCGCCACCGCCGTGTGCGCCCTTGCCACCGTAAGTATCTACGATGATCTTGCGGCCAGTCAAACCTGTGTCGCCGTGAGGACCACCGATGACGAACTTTCCTGTTGGGTTAACGAAATATTTAATAGCGCCCTTGTCAAACAAAGCCTTGATTTCAGGTGTATTGACGCGTTCGCGGATCAAGCGTGGGATAAGGATCGAGATCACGTCGTGACGGATTTGATCGAGCATCATTTCGTCCGCCTTTTCTTGCGAACCTGCTTCTGCTGCGGTGATAAATTCGTCGTGTTGCGTACTTACCACGATCGTGTCGATACGAGTAGCCTTGCCGTTGTCATCATATTCCACGGTCACTTGACTCTTTGAGTCGGGGCGAAGGTAAGTCATCTGCTTGCCTTCGCGACGGATTTCAGCCAACACTACCAATATCTCGTGCGCCAGGGATACGGGCAACGGCATGTAGATATCAGTTTCGTTGTTGGCATAACCGAACATCATACCTTGGTCGCCGGCGCCTTGATTCATGGGGTCTTCGCGTTCCACACCGCGGTTGATGTCTGCGCTTTGTTCGTGGATGGCGCTCAACACACCGCAACTATCTGCGTCAAACTTATACTCTGCCTTAGTATAGCCGATACGGCGAATCGTGCGGCGAGCGATTTCTTGCAAATCAGCAAAGGCTTCTGTCTTCACCTCGCCAGCCACGATCACCTGTCCAGTAGTCACGAGCGTTTCGCATGCTACTTTTGAGTTGGGGTCGTAGGCCAAGAGTTCGTCGAGAACGGCGTCCGAGATTTGGTCCGCCACTTTGTCGGGATGTCCTTCAGATACTGATTCGGAAGTAAATAGGTATGCCATAATGGTATTATTTTGTTAGTTTATATATACGAAAAAACTGCACGCACCATCTTTTGGTGTGGCAGAATCAGAACAGCGAAAATCGACACCGAGTGTACAAATTTTCTTGGGAACAACCTATTTTATTTCGCAAGCGCAGGGATTCGCACACGAGTGTGCATCTCGCCTTCGTTTTAGCATTTTTTCGAGAGGTTGCAAGCAGCCAAATCTGTCCTCATTCTTAAATCGAGTGCAAAATTAGTAATTTTTGGTGATTTGGCAAAGACAGGGTGCGTTAAAAAGTGTATTTTCAAACAAAAAAGCCTCCGCAGGATAATTCTGCGAAGGACTTCTTTCTTTCAAACTTTGTACCCAGAGCCGGGGTCGAACCGGCACAGGTTTCCCTACTGGTGTTTGAGACCAGCGCGTCTACCGATTCCGCCATCTGGGCTCCATGCAAGAGATGATTTCTTGCGTTTTGCGGTGCAAAGGTAGGATGTTTTTTTGAAACGACCAAGAAAAAAGATAAAAAAGTCTTATTTTAATTTTCAAAAGGCTTGTTTAGGTTTCTTTTGCACTGAAAAAATTGTAATATCAGAATATTTATATACCTTAGCAGAAAGTTTTAATCTAAATCTACTAAAGGGTATGAAAAACAACTATTGTATTATTTTGGCTGGGGGTGAAGGCAGACGCCTATGGCCTTGCAGCAGAAAATATTTGCCTAAACAATTCATAGATTTCTTTGGCACTGGTCGCACGTTGCTTCAGCAAACGTACGATCGCTTTGCACAATTTATTCCACGCGAAAATATTTTTGTTTCGACCTTCAAGGATTATCAGGATTTGGTGCTGGAACAGTTGCCTGAACTCTCGAGAGAGAATATCCTGATCGAACCTGTACAAATGTCTACGGCGCCAGCTGTGGCGTGGGCTTCGTATCACATTTCGTGCATGAATCCTGATGCCAACGTGGTCGTGTCGCCTGCCGACCAGCATATCATAGATACGCAGCGTTTCGAACAGCAGGTGAGTCATGCCTTGGACTTTGTGTCGGGCAACGACGTTTTCCTGGCGATGGGTATACCTGCGTCGATGCCCAATACGGCGTACGGCTACATACAGATGGGCGAGGAAGTCAAAAGCGGCAAGTTGTATCGCGTGAAGAGTTTCCAGGAGAAGCCTGCCCAGGAATATGCCAATTTGTTCGTTGAAAGCGGCGAATTTTTGTGGAACACGGGGCTGTTCTTGTGGAATGCGCAATCGATGATACATCTGATGCGCGAGGTGGCCCCACTTGTAGCCGAACGTATAGAAGCGGCGGCGGGCACTGTGGCCAAGGATGAGGATTTGGCATTAGTGCGCGACTACTATCCCGAAAGCCTGAGCAGTTCGATAGACTTGATGATACTGGACACATGCCGCAACGTGTATGTCTACCAATGTGATTTTGGTTGGGCAGACGTGGGATGCTGGCCGGAGCTGTACAAAGTGATGAAAAAAGATGTTGACGGCAATGTCATCATGGGCAAAGGCAAGGTCTTCATGTCGGGCAGCAGCAACAATGTCGTTTCTGTATCTGACGAGAAGGCGGTCATCGTAAATGGCCTGGATGGTTATTTAATTGCTGAGAACGAGGATGTTCTCGTGATCTGCCCTAATGACAAACCGACGACGGTACGTAGGTTGGCAGACGAGGTGATGGTTAAATTAGGTGAAAAATATCTATAATTAGAGTTAAAAAATTACCTTTGCCTAAGAAACAAAACAAACATAGCAGTAAATCTCACATGTTAAACTTAAAAACTAATACTATTATGAAGAAATTTTTCAGTTTATGCCTCTGCTTATTCATGGCATGTAGTCTTTCAGTGAATGCACAAAGCAAGGGTGATTTCTACGTTGGCGGTAACCTTAAATTTGGCCTCACTGCTCTAGATATGCCTATATTGGGTTCCGAAACTTCCACACATTTTGGCATTGCGCCTGAGGTGGGTTATTTTGTTGCAGACAAGTTCAAGATTGGATTGGGCATCGCGTACGATTACAGTACTGAAACACACCAAATGACTTTCATGCCTAACATCGCTTACTATGTACCTATCGTGAAGAATTTGTACTACGTGCCCGAATTGGCTATCGGCGGTGGCTTCATGGCATCTGAAGGCGAATCAGAAGGACTATTCACTATGTCTCTCAAATTGGCTTCGTTGGAATATCGCCCCACTTCTAAGTTTGCCTTTGGTGTAGGCCTTATAAACCTGGACTATAGCAGATGGTCAGAAATCAACCTTGTAAACTTTGGCATTTTGAGCTCGCCAACAGTTTCGTTTAAGTATTTCTTCTAAGACGATTCGTATCTGTCTTGACGGGCCTATTCGCCCCTGCAAGCAGATAGATATATGCATACTGAAGCGCCTCGACATCGGGGCGCTTCTTTGTATTTTTTGGAGCAAGGAAAAAATGCGAAAAATTTTGACAAATGCAATTGAGCAAATAGAACGGATGCTAAGCCCGACAACTTGCTTTATGGAAAAAAGGTAAGGGATTGTTGAAAAAAAGTCTAATGTTTTTTGAAAAAGGTCTAACCTTTTTTCGACAAAGCCTAGACTTTTTTCATTTTCTATAACGCCAAAATTCATCGGTCGAACCCCATTTTTCAGCAAACAAACGAAAAAAAGTCTAATGTTTTTCCATTTTCACCCCAAAAACCTTGATTTTTGACCTCGCGAGAATGGCGTATTTGCGACCAAAGGTACGTTTGATTGATTTTAAGCTATTCTCGACCTCGAAAAATGCAAAAAATTTTGACAAACAGGGGGCACGACACTCCATAGACTGCTTACATCAAAAATCCCCTACTCTATCACCAAAAAAAGTAGGTTCTGTGCACGAGAACCTACTTTTTGTATTTCATTCGATCGACCCAAGACACACTCAAACCGACCCTTATATCATGAGCATTTATCCTGCACACTCCTTATTCAGGATTCGCCCCCATCACCCAACGATACAGATTGCAACCGACAAAGTTGCCGACCACGATGCTTAGGTAGAATGGCAGCATCTCGGACCAATGCTGGCCGAGGTAGTCGAACGGCGCACTCATATAGAAGAAGGCATCGGCGGCACAGTGGGGAAATCCGCACTGAATAAACAAAGGCACACCGATGAGCAGGGGCAGCATATTCCCCTTACGGGCAAAGGTGACGGCAGTAGTCATGATGAATCCGCAACCTATGGCCAGCAGTCCG
>JAEIGA010004436.1_pt1 | contig 21726 bp, 15 predicted proteins | sample 9270691 | NCBI WGS metagenome assembly JAEIGA01 (sample SAMN17057246, study PRJNA624740) | gut metagenome | biome: biome; isolation source: fecal sample | host: Bos grunniens | place: China: Xizang | collected 2019 | reverse complement strand
GATGATACCGTTCTTGATGTTCAAAGAAAGTTTACATGCACCCTGCTGAGGAGCACACCAACCAATACCGTGTGTGAAACCTGAAATGTCAGCAACCTCCTTAGCCTTAATCCATTTGCCCTCTTCGGGTATTGGAGCAGGACCGTGGTTAGGACCTTTCTTCACAACACACATGTTTTCTACTTCGTGTGAATAAACCATAATTTTTATATGTTTAAAATGTGAAACATAGACTATTTCGTTCTGCGAAGATAGTGAAAATTATGTGTCAAACAAAAGTCGCAATAAAAAATGTTGTGAAAAAATCATATACTTGCTAAAAAAATATAACAGTAAGATATATTTGGCGTTTTGAGTGTGTTGTTTCCCTTTTTGTTTGTATCTTCGCGTCTGTTTTAATTTTAAGTAAATACTATGAATAGATTCAAGTTTATATCGGGTGCTGTCTTGGGTGTTTTGATGCTGTTTGTCGCATGTGATCCGGCAGAGAACTCATATACAGCCGATACATATACAGTGGATGTCTACACAGTCGGCAGTTACAATACCCTTACACCTGAGTTCGAGGATACATTGCTTACGGTAAGCAATTTCAGCAGTTTCGACCTTACACCCGGTGAGCGTGTGTGCCTTTACATGCATCAGCACTTCGATGCATACGACAGTCGCGCCAACAAGCTGGAGATTGTGCAGATTGTGGAGAGAATACCTACATTGTACCTTACACCGCGTGAGGAGGTTGATGCGTCGGAATACAATATGCCGTTGGGAACAACACCATATTGGTATAAGCCCAATGTGTGGATGTGGAACGACATTCTGAATGTAAGTACACGCTTTTATGCAAAGAAAGAAGCAACAGAGTTCGCAATGTCGGTGCGTGCCGTGCGTAACGACACCATTCAGTTGAATCTCTCTGCAAAGACAACCGCTCCGTCCGATACTTTGGCTGCAAGACTCCTGTCGTATGACCTCGACGACATCGCAACTTTCCTCACTGATGATGAAAAGGCTTCGCTCAAGGGATATGAAAAGCTCAAGTTCAGGATTTTCATGAAGGAGAACGTAAAGACAAGCACCGGAAAGGACAGCATTGCCGAGTGTGCATGGAATGTAACGAACGCAGAGTTTGTGAATCCCGTACGTTAATTGATGATTGATTTATGGATAAGAGAACTCCAAACGTAAATATAAAGAACCGCAGAGCATCGTTCGACTATACGGTAGTTGACACTTACACTGCAGGAATTGTACTTACCGGTACAGAGATAAAGTCGATAAGGCAGTCCAAGGCGAGCCTTGTCGATACATACTGCACGTTCATTGCCGATGAGTTGTGGGTAAAGAACATGCATGTTGCAGAATATTTCTACGGTTCGTACAACAACCACGTTGCACGTCGCGACCGTAAGCTTCTGCTTCAGCGCGGTGAACTGCGCAAACTCAAGCAGACGGTCAAGAATCCCGGTTTTACCATTGTGCCCATGCGTCTGTTCATAAACGAGAAGGGGCTTGCAAAACTGGTCATTGCCCTTGCACGCGGTAAGCACGAATACGACAAACGCGAATCCATCAAGGAGCGCGACGACAAGCGTGAGATGGACAGAATAAGGAAGGATTACTGATCTCTTCCGCCTATTGTAACAGAATGCCTTGCTCTATCCTTTATCCGTAAAGGGTAGAGTAGACGTTTTTTTAGAAGGTATATGAATAAAATACAGAATCTACTCAAAGAAAGAATCCTTGTGCTCGACGGTGCAATGGGCACCATGGTGCAGAAATACGCATTGCAGGAGAGCGATTTCCGCGGTGAGCGTTTCGTGGAGCACCCCGTTCCGCTCAAGGGAAACAATGATATACTTGTACTCACCCGTCCCGATGTAATAAGGGAAATACACGAAAAATACCTTGTTGCCGGAGCAGATATCATTGAAACATCCACATTCAATGCCAACAGAATCTCGCAATCGGAATACAGGTGCGGACATCTGTGTGCAGAACTGAACCGCACAGCGGCGCAGCTTGCACGCGAAGTTGCCGACAGATATTCCACACCCGACAAACCCCGTTTTGTGGCAGGTTCCGTAGGTCCCACGTCGCGTACATGCTCAATGAGCCCCGATGTGGAAAACCCTGCATTCCGCAACGTGACTTTCGATGAGCTTGCCGATGCTTATAAGGAGCAGATGGTTGCGCTCATTCAGGGTGGAGTGGATATGCTGTTGTGTGAAACTATATTTGACACCTTGAATGCCAAAGCCGCTCTGTATGCATCGGATGAAGCTATGGAAATCACTGGACGCAAGGTGCCTATGATGCTCTCGTTCACCATAGCCGACACTCAGGGGCGAATACTCTCGGGGCAGACAATCGAGGCTTTTCTGGCATCGGTTGCCGGGCGCGAACTGCTTTCCGTGGGATTGAACTGCTCTTTCGGAGCAAGGGAAATGAAACCCTTCCTCAAGCGTCTCTCTGCCGTTGCTCCCTGTTATGTGAGTGTATATCCCAATGCTGGATTGCCGAATGAACTTGGCGAATACAATCAGACACCTGCCGAAATGGCAGCCATTGTCCATGAGTATGTCAGCGAAGGACTCGTCAATATCATAGGCGGATGTTGCGGAACCACCGACGAGTATATAGCTCTATTCCCACCTATGGTGCAGGGCGTTGCTCCGCGTGTACCGGTGGCAAAGCCGTCGGAACTATGGCTCTCGGGGCTCGAAAGGGTGGTGCTCGACGGAAATTCCAATTTCATGAACGTGGGAGAGCGATGCAATGTTGCAGGTTCGCGCAAATTCCTGCGTCTGATAAACGAAAAGAACTACACCGAGGCTCTCAAGATTGCCCGCAAGCAGGTGGAAGACGGAGCGCAGGTGCTCGATATAAATATGGACGACGGTCTGCTCGATGTCAAAGCAGAAATGGTCAATTTCCTTAATATGCTTGCCGGTGAGCCCGAGATATCGCGCATTCCGCTTATGGTGGACTCCTCGGATTGGGAGGTGATACGCGCCGGCTTAAAATGTATTCAGGGACGTGCCATCGTAAATTCAATATCTTTGAAAGAGGGCGAAGAACTCTTTGTAAGCCGTGCTATAGAGGCAAAGCGTCTGGGTGCAGTGGTGGTGGTGATGGCGTTCGACGAGGAGGGGCAGGCAACCACATACAACCGCAAGACTGAAATCTGTGGCAGAGCATTCCGCCTGCTTACCGAAAAGGCCGGTTACGAACCCTTTGAGATAATATTCGACCCCAATATCCTTGCTGTGGCAACGGGTATAGAGGAGCATGCCGCATATGGTGCCGATTTCATAAAGGCAACCGCATGGATAAGGGAGAACCTGCAAGGAGCGCATGTAAGCGGCGGAGTGAGCAACCTTTCCTTTTCGTTCCGTGGAAACAACTATGTGCGCGAGGCATTGCATGCCGTATTCCTCTATCATGCCATATCTGCGGGAATGGATATGGGTATAGTAAATCCCCAGACAAGCGTCCAGTATAACGATATCGAAGCCGATGTGCGCGAAGCCATGGAGGATGTTGTGCTAAACCGCAGTGCCGAGGCTACTGAAAAACTCATTGCCATTGCCGACAGATTGAAAGAGCAGGGAACAGTGTCGCAGGGCGTTACGGATGATGCTTGGCGTGGCTATTGCGTTGAAAAGCGTCTTGAATGGGCTTTGCTCAAGGGGATAGCCGATTATCTTGACACAGACCTTGCCGAGGCGGTGGAAAAGTATGGCACGGCAGTGAATGTAATAGGCGGTCCGCTGATGGACGGCATGGGGGTTGTGGGCAACCTCTTCGGCGAAGGAAAACTCTTCTTGCCACAGGTTGTTAAGACTGCACGTACAATGAAACAGGCTGTGGCTGTTCTTCAGCCGCTCATCGAAGGCGAACGCCATCGGATGAAACAGTCGGCAGGCAAGGTGCTGCACGCAACCGTAAAGGGCGATGTCCATGATATAGGCAAGAATATTGCAGGCGTGGTAATGGGATGCAACGGCTATGATGTGATAGACCTTGGCGTAATGGTTCCGCAGGAACGTATTGTGTCGGAGGCTGTAAAGAACAACGTCGATATCGTGGTATTGAGCGGTCTTATTACCCCCTCGCTCGACGAGATGATTTCCGTTGTCAAAGAGATGGAATCGCAGAGGCTTTGTATTCCGGTGATGATTGCCGGTGCAACAACAAGCCCGTTGCATACGGCTCTGAAGATAGCTCCTCATTATTCGGCACCGGTTATTCATGTGAAGGATGTGTCGCAGAATGTAGTTGTTGCGGCAGAATTGCTTGGTGGTGCGGAGCGTCGCTCGGCATTTGTCGAAAGGCTGAATGCGGAGCAGGAAGCTTTGCGTAACAGCGCTGTAGGGCGTGCGGAAAAACCGTTGCGTTCGCTCGGCGAGGCGCGTGACAACAAATTAAATCTGTTTTAAAAGGCGGATGTAATAAAAATGAAACAAAAATATCGTACCTTGGTGCAGATATTGATAATATAAGATTATGACTGACAGGAAAATAACAGGTCTTACCACCGAACAGGTAGAGGAGAGTCGCAGACTCTATGGCGAAAATGTGCTCACTCCTCCCGAGCGTACATCGTTATGGAAGCAATTTCTGGAAAAGTTCGAAGACCCCATAATACGCATATTGCTCATAGCATGGGTATTGTCGATGGTAATTTCAGGAGTCCATTGCTGGGGACCTTCGCAGGAGGGATTCTCGGCGTTTCTGGAACCGCTCGGCATCTTCTTTGCGATAATGCTTGCCAGCACCATAGGTTTCATCTTCGAGGTGAAGGCTGCACGTGCCTTTGAGGTTCTCAATACCGTAAACGACGATATAATGGTAACTGTGGTGCGTAACGGAAAGGTTCAGGAAGTCTCGCGTAAGGAGATTGTGGTGGGCGACGTAGTAATGCTCAATACAGGCGACGAAGTCCCTGCCGACGGCGTGTTGCTTGAATGTCATTCGTTGCAGATAAACGAATCGACATTGACCGGAGAACCCGTCATTTCCAAGACAACCGTCGAAGCCGATTTCGACGATGAGGCTACATACCCATCGAACAGAGTGTTGCGCAGTACCACGGTGGTGGACGGACACGGAGTTATGCAGGTGGACCTTGTGGGTGATGCAACAGAGTACGGCAAAGTGAACCAAGGTGCTCTCATAGACAACGAACTGGATACACCATTGCAGATACAGTTGAAACGTCTTGCCGGTGTCATAAGTAAAGTGGGTTATGTGGTGGCAGCTGTAACATTCGTGCTATTGTCGTTGAAGGTGTTCATGCAGGATACCCCAATGGGAACAATGGACATAGTATCGTCGTTGTTGCATAGCTTTATGATAGCAGTAACTCTTATTGTGGTTTCTGTGCCCGAGGGCTTGCCGATGTCGGTTACATTGAGCCTTGCATTGAGCATGAACCGTATGCTCAAGACGAACAATCTTGTGCGCAAGATGCATGCATGCGAAACAATGGGCGCAACAACCGTAATCTGTACCGACAAGACTGGCACTCTCACCCAGAACCGTATGCAGGTTCACGAGACAAACTTCTTTGCACTCCATGGTCAGGCTCTTTCAGACGATGAGGCAAGTGCAGTTGTGAAAGAGGGTATTGCGGTAAACTCAACAGCCAATCTCAATAAGGAAAACGGCGAGGTGAAGACGATAGGAAATCCCACAGAGGCAGCACTGCTGTTGTGGCTCGACAAACAGAAAGCCGATTATCTGTCGCTGCGCGAGGGTGCAAAGGTGCTGAGTCAGCTTACCTTCTCTACAGAGCGCAAATATATGGCAACAGTAGTGGAATCGCCGTTGCTTGGCAAAAAGGTGCTTTATGTTAAAGGTGCTCCCGAGATTGTGCTGGCACATTGCAATAATGTCATGAGTGGCAATGGCACAAGCCCCGTGGGCAAGCATCGCGAGGCTATAGAAGCCAAACTGCTCGAATATCAGGGAATGGCAATGCGTACACTCGGCTTTGCATATCAGATACTCGGTGAGAACGATAACATTGCTCCTTATAAGGATGGTCGCCTGCACGAAACCGATCTTACCTTTGTAGGCTTTGTCGCAATATCCGACCCGGTGCGTAGCGATGTGCCCGAGGCTGTAACACGCTGTCTGCAGGCAGGTGTGGATGTGAAGATTGTTACGGGCGATACTCCGGGAACAGCCCGTGAGATTGGTCGTCAGATTGGAATCTGCGATAAGGATACTCCTGCCGATGCAATAATCACAGGTCCCGAGTTCGAGGCATTGTCCGACGATGAGGCAGCAAAGCGCGTTATGGGGCTCAAGATAATGTGTCGTGCACGGCCGATGGACAAGCAACGCCTTGTAAGACTGTTGCAGGAGCAGGATGCCGTGGTTGCCGTAACCGGCGACGGAACAAACGATGCACCGGCTCTCAAGGCTGCTCAGGTGGGCTTGTCGATGGGCGACGGAACATCGGTTGCCAAAGAGGCAAGCGATATCACCATCATCGACAACTCGTTCAGCAGTATCACACGTGCTGTAATGTGGGGACGTTCGCTCTATAAGAATATACAACGTTTCCTGCTGTTCCAGCTCACAATCAATGTGGCTGCATGTGCCATTGTGATGCTGGGTTCTCTGCTGGGTACCGATTCTCCGCTCACAATCACACAGATGCTTTGGGTAAACCTTATCATGGATACATTTGCCGCAGGTGCATTGGCATCGTTGCCGCCAAGCTGGAACGTAATGAAGGAGAAACCCCGCAAGAGTGGAGTGAACGGTGATTTCATCATCAACAGCTCTATGGCATGGAATATATTCGTTGTGGGTGCATTGTTTGTCGTACTTCAGTTGGCTCTGCTGATGTGGCTGAACAGCGATGGCTTGTCGCTCTACGAACAGTCGTGGTTCTTCACATTCTTTGTGATGCTGCAGTTCTGGAACATGTTCAACGCAAAGGCATACATGACAGGCGAATCGGCCTTCAAAGGATTGTTTGCCGACTTCACATTCCTTTTTGTATGCGGAATAATAATAGTAGGTCAGTTCCTTATCGTAACATTCGGCGGAGAAATGTTCAACGTAATGCCGTTGTCGGCAAAGGACTGGGGAATAATAATTGCTTCAACATCAATAGTGCTGTGGATTGGAGAATTCATACGCCTTTTAAAAAGAAAATAAAACGTACAAAACTTTATGGAATCATTGATTCAATTCTGTCTCGACCATCTTAATTATTGGACAGTAACACTGTTTATGGCAATAGAGAGCTCGTTCATACCTTTCCCATCGGAGGCTGTTGTTCCTCCTGCGGCATGGAAAGCCGCCGTGTCGGGCGAGATGAATGTGGTGCTTGTTGTAATCTTTGCCACTCTGGGTGCGCTTATAGGTGCATTCATTAACTATTACCTTGCAGTGTGGTTGGGACGTCCAATAGTATATAAATTTGCAAACAGCCGTGTGGGGCACATGTGTCTTATCGATGAGGCAAAGGTGAAATATGCCGAGGAATATTTTGACAAGCACGGAGCCGTGTCGACATTTGTGGGACGTCTTGTTCCTGCCGTGCGTCAGCTGATATCAATCCCTGCCGGATTGGCTCGTATGGGACTCGGACGCTTTGTGCTCTACACATCGCTCGGAGCAGGCGTGTGGAATGCTATTCTAGCCGCTTTGGGATATTGGATGGCATCAATCCCCGGTATGGATACCGAAGAGGCTGTAATGAACAAGGTAAAGGAATACAGTAGCGAAATAGGCATTGTATTCATTGTATTGGCAGTGCTGATTGTTGCTTACCTTGTATACAAGGGCGTAAAGAAGAAATAATTCGTTTAGTCGAGTGCATATTTTACTGTTGTTACTACTCTGATGTTTTTGATTTGTGGAGTCGTTTCATCACTGCTTATGCTGAATTGTCCTTGTGTCGCCTGTTTAATATTGCCGAGCTTGCAGTCCGAGTCTTCGGCGAATTTCTGTGCTACAGCGCGCGCATTGCGTGTCGCCTCCTCCACCATGGCTGGTTTTATCTCGTTCAGGGCTGTGTACTCGAATTGTGTCTGGTAGTTATATTCGTTGCTGATAATTATACCATCTTTCATAAGTTCAATCTGCTTGCCCATGAGTTCTATAACCTTTTCCACCTGTGGCGAGATTACCGTTATCACAGCCTCTGCCTGATAGCGGAACTTTATGTTGTCGGGGACGTAGTTCTGTGCGAGACGGTCGGTAACAGCAGGTGCCGAGATTACTATCTCGTTATCTGTTATGCCTCCATCCTTTAGGAATGAAAGAACAACATTCCTGTTGTTTTCAATCTCGTCGTAGAGCTGCTGCATATCGTTGCTGACACATTTGTAGGGTAGTGGCCACACAACCTTGTTGGCAAGAACTTCGCGTTCTGCAAGTCCTTTTACCGTTACATGCTGCTCCTGATTGGCTATGGCTTTTAGTCCATTGCCAATGAACAGACCTGATAATATAAAACCAATCATTACAAATATTCCGGTGTATACCTTCTTGCAGCTGCAGTTTACATTGTTCTCGCTCATATCTTCTGTTTTTATCTGTAATTATATCCTCCGTTGACCTCTATCAGACTGCCGTTGACAAACGGATTGTCGATGCAGAAGCGGTATGCTTCCACCACCTCTTCTATGGTGGCAAAACGGTGTATGGCAGTCTTGTTGTAGATGTTCTGCTTAATCTCTTCGGGTTTCTCCTTTTGCCAGGGAGTTTCCACAAATCCCGGAACAATGGCATTTACGGTGGTTCCGCTGCCTTCGAACTCCTTTACAAGGTTTTTGGCAAGCGCATGTACCGCCGCTTTGGTAACTCCGTAGCCAAGAACGGTGGCATGTGGTGAAATACCCATCTGTGAGCCGGTGAACAGGATGCGTGAATCGTCGGGGATAAGAGCATACAGCTCGCGTATGAGTATATAGTGTGAATTCACCGCAACCTCCATCATTGAATCCCAGTCGCTGTCGGTGGTTCGGGTGAACGGCTTTCTTATGCTCATGCCGGCATTGCATACAATGCAATCCACAGCAGTGCATTCGCTCTTTATGTATTCGATAAATGCATAAAGTTCATTGCGGTTGCTCTGGTCCACCTTTATGGCTTTGTAGTTCTCAATATCTTCGGTGAAATCGGAACCCACATATGTAGCATACACCCTGTAGCCTTTTGAAAGCAGCATTTTTGCCACTCCCAAGCCAATGCCCGATGTTCCGCCCGTAACTATCGCTGTTTTCATATCTCGGAAAAATTCTTTCGTTCGGTAAACTGCTGCATCGCACCTGCCATGGCAATGCTTTCGGCGCGTGTGAGACGTGTACTGCCATGACGTTTGTTCACAATGCACGAAATCCATTCCTGTATCTCGTATCGCAAGCCCTCGCCGTCCCACTTGTAGAAGAACTTCTTGTTTCGGTTCTGGTCCTCGTAGCGCAGCTCAAAATAGTCGGTCTTCCACCAGGGAGCCTGAACGTATGCATATCCCTTTGTTCCCGAAATAACAAGGTTGCCCTCGGTCTTAACGCCAAGTCCTATCTTGAACGAACACACAGCCTTGGGGTAGCGCAACACGCCTTTTGTGTATATATCCACTCCGTTTTCCATGCGCGAATATATATACATGTCGGTGTATTCTGTTCCAAGCAACCTGAAGATGGGCAACAGCGGATATACAGCCGACTCATACATCGAACCGCCCGCCTGTGCAGGGTCGAATTCGCGTCGTGTGCGGTCGGGCAGAAGTCGCGAGAGCGAAGCCTCTATATCAACCACCTCGCCTATGGCACCGCTCTTTATCATCACCATAAGATGGTTGAATGCAGGGCTGTGAGCCGTCTTGTTAGCCTCCATAAGTATAACGCCCTTTTCATCGGCAAGCGAATAGAGCTCTTCTGCCTGTGCTTTTTTCAACACCAAAGGTATCTCGCAAAGTACATGCTTGCCGGCATTTATGGCGCTTTTTGAATATTGATAGTGGCTCAGGTGCGGAGTGGCTATGTATACGGCATCCACATCGCACAGCATCTCGTCGAACGATTCGTATATCTTTCCGATTCCGGCATTCTTTGCGAAACTGTTGCCTACGGTGCTGTCGATGTCATACACACCAGCAATCTCTATTCCGCTCACAAACTCAGCTTCGGGAACAAAACGCTTGGCAATGAGTCCGCATCCCACAACACCCGTGCGCACGCGCTTATGCTTTTCGCTGCGCAGCATGGTGGATGATATACCTTGGGTGCGTGGCAGATAAACCACCTCGCAGTATTCGCCAAGATAATCGAATTCGCCCTCCCAGTCGCTTCCTATGGCAAAAACGTCGATATCGTATTTCTGGATATCATCTATTTTCTGACCGAAATAATCTTCAATTATTATCTTGTCGGCAAGCCCGGTGGCCTTTACTGCCTCTACACGCTCAAGCACGTTGTTTATTACATTGAGCTTGCCACGCTCGCGGTCGAAATTGTCGTTTGTTACACCCACAATAAGGTAGTCGCCCAACGCCTTTGCGCGTTGCAGCAGATTAATGTGTCCCTGGTGCAACAGGTCGTATGTTCCGTATGTGATTACTTTCTTCATTCCTGTAACTTATAGGCTTGTGAGTCGTGAGACGATACACGTTGCTCCGGTGGAGGCAACTGCATATAGTTGCCGTACTTTTGTGTAAGATATCTGTCGTAGCCTTCGGGAGCATTGTATTCCTTGTCCTCAAAGGTAACGGTTGTCTGCCCGTCGAACACTTCGCGTGGCAGGATTTCGCGCATTGCCGTGCGCGACCCGAAACTGCACACCTTTTCACACTCCGCGTATCTGTAACGGGTTGCAATGCGTTTCATGGTCTTTAGTATGCAATGGCACGAGAAGGGTAGCAGTATCAGTTTTGTTAAAGCAAGCCTTGCCTTTCGGGCAAGTGTCTGCCTGTCGCAGAAAATCATGGTCTTTATGTACATGAACCGTATGCACTGTCCGCATATATATGCCTGCCATTTGTGCCTTATGCCGTCGAGCGGGAATATATCCACATACACACCGAATACACTCTGCTTGTAGAAGAACTCATTCACAACAGTTCCCTTGCGGTATATCTTTGCAAATGGCACGTGGTAGCGTCTGTCCAGTTCGTGGGTTACAACAGCATACTCTCTCTCCTGCTCCTTGTTATAGAGTTCAATGAATCTCTCGTAATCGGGGCGGGGCATATGTATGTCGATGTCGTCGTCCCAAGGGATATAGCCCTTGTGGCGCACTGCACCGAGCAGTGTGCCGTAAGCAAGATAATAACGTATGCCGTGCGCCTCGCAAAAGGCTACCACCTCGTCGAGAATCTCGGTTTGTATCTTTTTCAGTTCATCTAAGCCAATGGGCTGCATCTCCTTCTTCTTTAATTATGCGAATGTAATGCGCTTTATTGGATTGACAAAATTTATATAAATAAAAACAAGCAAAAATCGCGACTTTGAATCCAAAGCCGCGATTTTGTTGTTAAAGGAACAGATTACTGATTATTCAGCCAAATCTGTGATTATGAAATAGTCATAACCTGAGCCGAATGAACCTGCAGAAACCTTCCATGTGTATGCAAAGCCGAACACCATTGATGCTGGATCATAATAGTTTATAGTACCCTTATTGTAAACCTCAGCATTTACCATACCGTATGAAGGGTGAACATAACCCGAAGCATACGCACCTTCGCTCATTGTGAATGTTTCAGAAACTCCATCCCATTCGAATATTACATCATAACCGGGCATCCAGCAATCCTTGAAACGGTACAAGCCAAGGAATTCTGAATATTCGAGTATTGCATCCCATTCCGATTCCCAGAACCATGACTGATAAACACCATAAGCGTAAGGAACATAGTCGTCGCGCATTACAACGAAGTCAAGTTTGGGGTTGTTGTTCTCTACGATGTAGGGGTTTGTGAACTCCTCGGGAATCTCAACAACAAACTTGTAGTTTGTGAAGAATTCGATAGAGTCGTTTACCTGAATCTTGAGCTCTGCTGAAGTTGCACCTGCCTCGAATGTTACTGTTTCAGGAATTGTGAAAAGAGTATCATTGGGGTTTGTTACAATCAGGTCGAGTGTAACGGCTTCCTCGGCATTCGCACGGTTGATTACGGCTACAATCTCCTTGTCGTTTACACCTATAGTGAGTGCTGTCTCTGTACCGTCGGCAAAGTAGTACTCTGATACCTCAACAGCGGCTTCCTTGCCCGGTGTATATACAGACTCTTCGCTACAAGAGCTTATAGATGCTATTGTTATCAATGACAACAATAGACCAAATGTATATTTAATTGTTTTCATAATTTATCACTCTCTAAAAATTATTAATTGTTACCGGGAGCATAAACATCCAAGTCAGAAGGACATTTTACAGTCTTTGTCGGGTTTGGATTGTTCTTGCCCTGAAGTGCAGCGTTTGCGTCGGTCTCGCTCTTTGGAATAACCATGTTCCAAGTAGGTTTCATACCGTAGCAGTTGATCTTAGTCTTGTCGTCAGGAGCATTTGTTCCGGTGTAGTTCTGCATAACGCCCGGCTGGATACGCTTAGCCTGCTGGAATGCACAGCCCTCGCCCCAGAACTCTATACGCATCTGTGTAAGAACCTCGAGCTGGAAGTCTCTCAACTCTGTCAACTCGCACTTGTACTCAGGGTCGCGGTGAGCTGTCATAAAGTCAACCAAAAGTTTCTTACCATCCTCCAAGTTAGCGTGAGCCTTAGCCTCTGCTTCAATGAAGTACATCTCCTCAACACGCATCACAGGTACGTCAACTGCACCACCAACGCTGTATGTCTCGTAGTTCTGATCCTTGCAACGGAACTTCAAAGCCAGATAGTCGGGTGCGCTTGCAAGCCATGCATCGCCAAGAACCGACGCACGTGGGTGGTTCTCTCTATCCGGGTCGATGAAGCTGTTCTTACGGAAGTCGCTGTGCTGTATTCTGTCGTACAAAGCACGGTTGATAACAGGCATTGTGTAGCAAGAGTAGCTCCACTGAGCCTCGGGAGACAACCAACCGATGAAGTTACAGAGGTTACCCATGTTCTCTGCATCGTAGTGGATATACCACATCCAAGCCTGGTTTGCTGTGTTGAAACCGTTTGTAAGGTCGTTCCACTGTGCATTTGTTACAGGTGTTGCACCTGATGTCTCAATAGCCTTACGAGCATATATAGCAGCATTTACATAATCCTCGTCCCACATGTGTACTTTTGCACGAATACCGTATACTACAGCAAGGTCGGGAACCATCTTGTTCTCAGGAGTGTAGTCCTTCAAACATTTTTCAGCTGTTTCAAGGTCGCTTATGATAAATTTTATCATCTCCTCGTGTGTAGCACGTGGGTTGTTCTTTGCTGTCTCGTTGTCGGTCTTCTCAGTTACAAAAGGAACTGTAAGGCCAAGAACTTCTGAACAGTCGGTGTAGATGTTAGCCTTTGGCTCAAAGAGTACAGTAAGCATGTAGTAGTTGAATGCGCGGTATGCGTATGCAACACCTGCTGCACCCTTGATGTTGATTGATACTGAAGGGTCGTTTACGTCAACAGTAGCAATGATGTCGTTCGCGCTCTTGATGAACTTGTAGAAAGTAAACCAAGAAAGGTACGAAGGATATGAGTTGTCACCCATATTTGCATCAGTTGCATTGTATGGGTAATACCAGTCGTAACCTGAGTCACCACTTGGGAACATGTCGCCGAGCAACTCGGTCTGTGCAATCATGTATGCTGGATATGCCATATCGGTCTCGTGAACCTGGTCGCCGTAAACAAGGTAACCTTGGCACATCTGTGAGGGAACACCTCTAAGTGACGCTTCCATAGCACTTGCTGACGCTCCAATCTGCTCAGAGGTTGCAACCGCATCCTGTGGGAAGGTCTCATCGATACAGCTTGTCAAGCCAAGTGCCGACAAAGCTATTAATGAGAATATTTTGAATCTATTTTTCATGTCTCTTAATTTTTAGGTTAGAACTTGATTGTAACACCACCTGAAATAGTTCTCATTGGAGAGTAGTTTGTTGCGTTGTTGTCAGTACCTACAGACAAGCCCTGGCGTGGGTCGAATCCCTGACGCTTAGAGATGTAGAACAAGTTGTCGGCAGATGCATAGAAGCGTAGTGAGCTTACACCGAACTTTCTTGTGAACTTGGCAGGGAGTGTGTAACCTACATTGATGTTGTCAATGTTAAGGAAGCTTGCGTCTGTCAAGAAACGGTCTGAGCTTGCAGCTGTGTACTGGTCACCGTAGCAGAAACGTGGAATGTTAGAGTCGGTATTGTAGATTGTCCAAGCATCCTCGAGGTCTGTATGGTAGTTCCAACCGAGTGAAGATGTTGGAGAAGACATGAACGATGCATAAGAGCTGTCGTACTGCTTGCCACCAATCTGGAATGAACAGTTGATACCGAAGTCAAAGCCGTAAGCCTGGAACTGTGTACCGAAACCACCCATCAAGTCAGCGATACTTGTCTCACCTTCGATGAGGTAGTAGTCAGCCTTAGACCAGTCTGTAGTTGTTGTGTTGCCAAGGAAGTTACCCTCTGCATCAACATTTCTCTTATAGTAGAGAGCCTCACCGGTGCTCTTGTCAACACCTGCATATTTCTTCAAACGCCATGTGTACATTGAAACACCTTCTGTAACGAAGAAGCTACCGTAGTTGTAACCCTTGTACTCTTTACCGTCGAATGTGTAGAGGCTACCTGTCTTCTTGTCGGGGTGAATCATGTCGATGTTGTTGTCAACAGTTGCAAGGTTGAAGTAAACATCCCATGTAAGGTTCTTTCTGTTGAAAATGTTTACGTTCATCTCGAGTTCAACACCCTGGTTTGTCATGTTACCTACGTTGTCGTAGTAGCTTGAGTAACCCAATGAAGGAGCAACGCCGAAACTGAAGAGCATGTCGCTGGTTCTTCTCTGATAGTACTCGAGGCTACCGCTTACGCGTCTTGCGAATGAGAATTCAGCACCTACGTTGAAGTTGGTGTTCTTCTCCCATGTAATATCCTTTGTACCCTTTGATTCGAATGATGTACCGATGTTACCGCCTGAGTTCACGATGTTGAAGAGGTCGGTGTAACGGTAGTTACCGATGTTGTCGTTACCCATCTGACCGATAGATGCCTTGATCTTGAGTTCGTCAACCCAGCTTGCCTTGAACCATCTTTCCTTGCTCATGAGCCATGCAGCACCTGCTGACCAGAAGTTACCCCAACGGTGATCGGGATGGAAACGTGAAGAAGCATCGCGACGGATTGAAGCAGAAGCGAAGATACGCTCACCGAAGTTGTACTGCAAACGTGCAATGTAACCCTCGTTGTTGTAAGCCGATGCGTAAGAGTATGCGCTCTGACCGTCAATTACAGCACCACCGAGTTCCTTGTTGTCGGGAGAGAAGAGCTTAGACTTGCTTGCTGACAAGTATTTGCCTGTGCTTACGTAGTACTCGTGACCGAGAGTTACGTCGAAGTTGTTCTTTTCACCAATAGTGAACGCATAGTTCAAAATCTGCTGTGTGTTCCAGTTGAATGAACGTGAGTGAGATTTTGTCAATGAACCGCCGGCTGAAGCAAACTGACCATAGAACTGGTTGAGAAGGCTTGTACCGCGTGTCTCATCGAGGTTTGCTGTTGCATTGATGTTCAATGTCAAGCCCTGGATGAATGTGATGTTTGCAAAACCGTGTGCGCTAAGTGCGTTACCCTCAGACTGACGTGTGTTCAACTTGTTGTCCATGATTGGGTTAGCCTTGTTGATGAAAGGACGTGTGAGACCTGCATTCTTGCCATCACCGTAGTCCATCATCTCAAGACCGTTGCTGTCGTACATGATGTCGCCGTTTTCATCGCGGATGTAAGCTGGGTAGATAGGAGCCATCTGTGATGTGAATGCCCATACGTTACCTGTTGATGTGCTTGAACCGTTGTTTGCAAGTTCGTTGAACTCGAAGTTTGTGTATGACATGTTACCACCTACCTTCAACCATTTCTTAGCCTGGTAGTCAGCCTTCAAACGTGCTGTAAGACGCTCCATGTCTGAACCGTAAGTGATACCTTCGTTCTGTAGGTAACCGATTGATGCGTAGAATGATGAACGCTCGTTAGCAGCGCTTACCGATGCGTTGTACTCCTGACGCATACCTGTGCGCATACCAATCTCACCCCAGTCGTCGGGAGTAATAAAGTACTTTCCAAGAACGTTACCTTTGTCGTCCTTCTGCTCAACAACTCTACCGAGTGTAGCGTTGGGGTTGAGCTTACCGTTAGAACCTATCATCATCTCACCCTCGGGGATTGTGTATGCGTTGTAACCGAGACCACCGTTACCAGATTCGCCACAGAGGTTCTGGTTAGCCTTGAGCCATGCATCCTGTGCGCTCAAACCGTCGTTGATGTATCTGTTGTACAAAGCGTGGTAGTGCTGCTCGTAGTACTGTGCAGGGTTAGAAATAACATTGTATTTCTTCAATGCGCTTGTGTTTGCACCCCATCTGCCTTCGAATGTTACAACAGCCTCGCCTTTCTTGCTTGCCTGCTTTGTTGTAATCATGATGACACCGTTAGCACCACGTGCACCGTAAAGGGCGTTTGATGCAGCATCCTTCAATACAGTCATTGACTCAACGTCATTTGGGTTGATGTTGTTGAGGTCGCCGCTGTAAGGAGCACCGTCAACGATAATCAATGGCGAGTTGCCTGCGTTGATTGAACTGATACCACGGATGGTGATTGTTGACTGTGAACCAGGAGCACCGTTAGAAGATGTCAACTGTACACCGGCTACCTTACCCGAAAGGGCGTTGGTGATGCTGGTTACCTGCAGGTTCTCAAGCGCCTCGGCATCCACAACCTTTGCAGAACCGGTAAACGCTGATTTCTTTGCTGTACCGAAAGCTACGACCATAACGTCGTCGAGAACCTGAGCGTCCTCGTTCATCACGATCTTCATGGCCTTGCCTCTAACAATCTGCACCTCCTGAGTTGTCATACCGATGTATGATACGCGGAGTTGCTTTGCCTGAGCCGGTACATTTTCAATTGTAAAATTACCCTCAATGTCTGTAGAGGCACCCAATGTTCCATATTCGGTACCGACTACGAGTACTGAGGCTCCGATAACAGGGCTGCCGTCTGTCTCTGATATAACCTTACCAAAGACTTTCTGGGTCTGCGCTGTTGCCATACCAATACCTAAACAGATAAAGGTCAATAGAAATAGCACTCTTTTCATAACAATGAATTTTAGTTAGTAAATTAGATTAATTGGTTTCTTTTTGTAAAGTGCTCCTCCCTTTTTAAGGGAAGAATGGCGCGAAGATATAATAATGTTAATAAAGTGCAAAATTTTTTAACAAATAATTTGAACAAAATGTTTGAAAATGACGAAAAATGCTATCTTTTTTTTTTTTTTTTCTAAAATAGTAGCAAAATGCAAGCAAAAAAATGGGCTAAAAATAAAAATGTGATATGTATACCGGTTTTATCATTGTGTTAAAAAGTGTTTAAGAACTGCGGAATGTGACTTTTTGCTCCTTATTATATATATGCGCGCGCGAGGGCTGTTAACGCATGGCCCTGTTTATTATTGTGCCGGCTATGTGTCAAATTGTACTTTTTTTATCAAATGTTTGGATTTGAACAATTTATTTCTTTTCTTTGTACCAGTAATTAAACATTAAGTCTATTAACCTGTTAAAATTTATTGCCTATAGAAACATCTCTACTTCAATTTTAAAAGTAAGACATGATGGAAAAACTAAAGCAGATGACCGATGATGCATTGGTTACACTTTATTTGCAGGGCAATAATACAGCATTTGATATTTTGTTGAATCGTCATCAGGACAGGTTGTTCAACTATATTTTCTTTTTGGTGCGCTCGCGCGAGGTGGCAGAGGATATCTTTCAGGAGACCTTTGTCAAGGCTATCACAACCTTGCGGCAGGGACGTTATACCAACGACGGCAAGTTTGCCGCGTGGATAACCCGTATTGCACATAATCTTGTAATAGACCAGTTCCGTATAGAAAGGAACGAGAATTCCATTTCGAACGATGAGGCGGAGTTCGACCTTTTGAACGATGCAAAACTCTCCGAAGGTACCATCGAGAACAGAATGGTAAACGAGCAGGTGCTGAGGGATGTGCGTGCGCTTATAGATGAGCTTCCCGACTGCCAGCGCGAGGTTGTTTTCATGCGCTACTATCAGGACCTTTCGTTCAAGGAGATTGCCGACATGACAGGTGTTAGCATCAACACTGCTTTGGGCCGTATGCGTTATGCGGTGCTGAATATGCGCCGTATTGCCGAAGAGAAGTGCATTTCATTGGTGTTGGAATAAGATTCTGGAATAATGATATATGCCCTTGGGAATTTTTTCTCAAGGGCATATACTATTTATCGGTTTGATGCGTTATTATATCAGACAATAGAAACAATTAAACTTTATCGGCCTATGGATAAAACTTCTACTCCAAAATTTCAAATCGACGGTGCTGTCATCAGACAGGCATTGAAAAAAGAGAGATTTCCAAAGCCAAGTGTCGCTTCGCTTGAGTTCTTGAAGAATTTCGCAAGGAATTTCAAGGTTCAGAGGAATATCGATGGCGATATAAGGGAGTTGGTGTTGAACTAAAAAACAGCCGAAAGTCTTTCGGCTGTTTTTTGGTTTAGTACAGCATGTCGCGCAACAGCAGAAGTTCTTTTTCGTCTATGCCACGGGCAGTGAGTGTCTCTTTGTCGTGCATAATCTGTTCTGCTATCTCGTCGGTGCTTTTACCGCACTCTTTTGCCTTGTTGTAGAGTTCTATAGCTCCGTTTCTGTTGTTTGACACCCATTCCACATGTGCCGCATTTATGTAGTCTTCGGCTTGGGGCGATGTGGTTTCAAGAATGCGTTTGTAGTATCCGCGTGCCTGTTCGTCCTTGCCTGTCGCGAATGAGCACCATGCTATGGCGCGCAGGGTGCGTTGTGAACCGGGCTTAAGGAATTCTGCTTTGTAGAAACGCGCGAAGGCTTCTTCGTATCTCTTTGTGGCGGCAAAGCTCTCGCCGGTCTGCAGAAGCAGTGATATGTTGTCGGGTGCAAGCTCTTCTGCCATGCGGTAGTAGTCCAATGCTTTTTCTAGTTCGCCCTGCATGCGGTAGCACTGTGCCGTGTGGCGCAATGTCCAGAGTGAGTCGGGGCTTATTATGTCGGCTTTTGTGTAATAGTCGATGGCGGCGTTGTAATTACGCTCCTTCTGCATGCAGAATCCCATCTCCTGATAGAATGCCGCGTCGCCTTTGCCGCTCTTTTCGTATAGCTCACCAGCTTTGCGTGCTTCGCTGTAATACTCCTTTTCGAGAAGATACATGAAGATTTGCAGTATGGCTTTGTCGTTGTCGATGAGTTTCGACAATGATTCGCTCTCGAGCATGTTCAACGATGTGCTGAAGGGGTCGCTGAATTCGTGGCGGTAGTTCGATAGTTTGAAGAAACGGTAGAGGTCTTGTATGTATTGGTTGCTCTCGGTCTCTGTCTGTCGCTCTTTTGCCACCGCCGGGTTGTCGTTCTCTTCACCGGAGCGTATCTCGCTCTCGTCGGGTATTTGTCCTAGGAGCATCTCGCGTTGCTGCGGAGGTACTTGCTTGAATGTGAAGCAGAACGAATATTTGTCGCTGTTGCAGAAGAATGGCGATGCGCATATTGCACCGATGAGTGTCTTCTGTCCTTGAGTGTTATCGGGCAACAGTTCGGCAATTACTGGGGTCTGCGTGTCGAACGGGCGGAACCAGTTCGTTATTTCGCTGAAGAACGGGAAATTCTTTAGCTGTGAGAATGTGCTCATGTATACGTCGGCTCCTTCCACCTGCCATTTTGCCATCTCTTCTATCTTGTCCTTTATGCTGTCTCTGTCAATCCATTTTGCCCATTCGGGGTTCTTGTCTTCGTCCTGTTCTATCTCGCTCAGGATGTCGATGCTGAATTTTTCGTTGTTCAGTTTGGGATTCTTCATCATAGCGGGGATTATCTCCTCGCGCATCTTGCGGTCTATTTTCTGTGTCTCGCGGCAACGGAGCAGCTGTATCTGTATGGTCTGCAGTTGTTTAAGGCATGTGGTGTTCTCCTGCAGGATTTGGAGCGCGGCGGTAATGTCCTTGTAATATCTGATGCGGTTGTCGTGTTTGAGCAATACGATGGCAAGTCCGGTGAGTGCGCGTGTGGCAATCAGTGTTTCCCTGCTTGTGGCAATGGTGCATAGGGTGGTGGCTTTCAATGGCTCAAAGCACTTGAGTGCTCCCATTGTTATTGCGCTTACTATGGTTGCGCGGTCGTTAAGCTCTATTTCGTTGTCGTTGAGGAGTTCCTGTATCTTCTCGGCATAACTTTTTGTCCACCCTCTGCCGCACCACACGGCTTCCCATATCTGTTGCAGCAGTCTTTCGTGTTCCTGTCGCAACTGTTCCTTTACCTTTCTGCACTCATCGGCAGGGAGCATTCTTGTAACCTGCAGGTTGGCAATGTTCTCCTTGAATGCGATGAATGTGGGGTATATGCTTTCGAGTGTGTTGTATCGGCGGCATTTCTGACTGTATACCTTGGTGGAGTGCTCGCTTGCCCTTGATGCGGCAACAAGGTCGTTGATGATGTAGCAACGTCCCATGAGCTCGTCGTACAGACGTTCCCTGTCGGGGTCTTGCATTCCCATACGCATGTATTCCAGCATATATCTGTATGCTGTCTGCATCTCGGTGTAACGTGTCCTGATATCCCAGTCCTGCAAACTGTCGATATCTGTTCCCAAAGTGTCGATTGCCTGCTTGAGTCTGCCGGCATCGAGGTATTCTGTTACTCTGTTCTGAATGTCTGTTATCTGCTTGTCGTCCATACCGCTTTTTATAAACATAAACAGCGCGGTTGCCCACGCTGTTTATGATGTTGTTATTGTGGGTTGTGATTATTCACCCTTGATTGCAGCAACGCCGGGGAGAACCTTACCCTCGATTGCCTCGAGAAGAGCACCACCACCTGTTGAGATGTATGATACCTGGTCGGCCATACCGAACTTGTTGATACATGCTACTGAGTCGCCACCACCGATGAGTGAGAACGCACCGTTTGCTGTAGCCTTTGCGATAGCCTCGGCAATTGCACGTGAACCTGCTGTGAAGTTGTCGAACTCGAATACACCTGCAGGACCGTTCCAAAGGATAGTCTTTGCGTCAACGATTGCTGCTGCGAATGCCTTCTGAGCCTCAGGACCTGCATCCAAACCTTCCCAACCTGCTGGGATAGCCTTAGCTGAGCAAACCTGTGTGTTAGCATCGTTAGAGAAGTCATCGGCTGCAACGCAGTCCTGTGCGAGAACAAGGTTTACACCCTTTGCCTTAGCCTGCTCCATGATGTTGATAGCAAGGTCGAGCTTGTCGTCCTCAACGATTGAACGGCCGATTTCGCCACCCTGTGCCTTAGCGAATGTGTATGTCATACCACCACAGAGGATAAGGTTGTCTACCTTGTCCATGAGGTTCTCGATGATACCAATCTTTGTAGATACCTTAGAACCACCCATGATAGCTGTGAAGGGACGTTTGATATCTTTGAGGATGTTGTCTACTGCCTGAACCTCTTTCTCCATCAAGTAACCGAGCATCTTGTTCTCTGCATCGAAGTAATCGGCGATGACAGCTGTAGATGCGTGACGACGAT
>JAEIGA010004435.1_pt1 | contig 21726 bp, 15 predicted proteins | sample 9270691 | NCBI WGS metagenome assembly JAEIGA01 (sample SAMN17057246, study PRJNA624740) | gut metagenome | biome: biome; isolation source: fecal sample | host: Bos grunniens | place: China: Xizang | collected 2019 | reverse complement strand
TTTTTAAGGTTTTTGGGAGTCCAGAACCCTTCGCGATATTTGCTGAAGGCAAATTCGCACCGAACGAAGTGAGGAGGTTTTCAAAAAGGGTTCTGGTGGGGTGCAGGGGCAACGCCCCTGCTCTACAAATCCAAATTTGAAAACCACTTTTCCCTCGGGGGAGATGGTCGGCGCGTGGCAACCATCTCCGAGCCAAAGCTGTGCCGCAGGCACAAATCCAAATTTGAAAAACAGTTACTAAAAATTGTTTGCCTTTTCAGCACTGCCTTGTAAAAAATACCAAAATCATCTTGAAAATTTGCACTCAATATGGTATAATACAAAAAGACAGCGCGCTGTTCGAGAAGACGGCCACCGTCCATACTATGAAACAAAAAAATTCGGATAAACAGGAGAAATTCCCATGAAAGTCAATGAGAAATTTCAATCACTGAACAGCTCCACCACCGATCCCCGTACCCGCCGCTACCTTGCGCCCAAGCGCGTGGTGCTGACTGAGGGCGAAGTCAGCGGCGCCGAGTCGCTGCTGCAGGAGCGCTCCAACCAGATCACCCTCGTCCCCGGAGAGAGCTGCATCCTCCGCAACGAGCCCGGCAAGCCCAACGCCAAGATCGTGCTGGACTACGGTCACGAGTTCCCCGGCAGCGTCCGCGTCATGATCTGGGGTGTCAACGGCCCGAACAACCGCGCCGACATCATCGTCCGCACAGGCGAGTCGGTCATGGAGGCCATCACCCCCATCGGCGTGAAAAACACCACCAACGACCACGCCATCCGCGACCGCGTGTGGAACGTGGGCTTCTACTCGGCTAACGAGACCAACGAGTCGGGCTTCCGCTTTGTCTGCATCGAGCTGCTGGGCGAAAACACCATGGTTCAGCTCAAGGCCGTGCAGGGTGTTATGACCTATCTCGATCTGGATTATATCGGCTCGTTCGATTGCTCGGACGAAAAGCTCACCCGTATCTGGAACACCGCTGCCTACACCGCCCACGTCAATATGCAGGAGTACCTGTGGGACGGCATCAAGCGCGACCGTCTGGTCTGGATCGGTGATATGCACACCGAGGTCAACACCATCCTCGCCACCTTCGGCTACAACGATATCGTGCCCCGCTCCCTCGACGTCGTCCGCGACGAAACCCCCGTGGGCGCATGGATGAACGGCATTTCCGCCTACTCCATCTGGTGGCTTCTGATCCACTGCGACTGGTATCGCGCCTTCGGCGACAAAGCCTATCTGGAGGAGCAGAGAGACTATCTCCGCGGACTCATGGCGCTGCTCTCCACCTTTGTGGACGAGGACGGCGGCGAGTGTCTGCCCGAAACCCGCCTCCTTGACTGGCCCACCAATGACGATCCCGTAGCCAAGCACGTGGGCTTCCAGGGCCTTTTGAAGCTGGCGCTGGACAACGGCGCTTACCTGCTCCGCGAGCTGGGCGAAGACGAGACCGCCGCTCTTTGCGACGCATCCGCCGAGCGCATGAAGAAGCACGTCCCTGCCCCCACCGCCGCCAAGCAGGCGAACGCGCTGATGGTGCTGTCGGGTCTTGCTGATCCTACCGAAATCAACGAGAGAGTCATGATTCCCGGCGGCGGTCACGGCTACTCCACCTTCTTCGGCTACTACATCCTCGCCGCCAAGGCTATGGCAGGCGACTTCGGCGGCGCGCTCAACGACATGAAGGAATACTGGGGCGGCATGCTGGACATGGGTGCCACCACCTTCTGGGAGGACTTTGACCTCAAGTGGATGGAGAACGCGGGCCGCATCGACGAGATCGTGCCCGAGGGCAAGATTGACATTCACGGCGACTACGGCAACTACTGCTACATCAAGTTCCGTCATTCCCTCTGCCACGGTTGGGCTTCCGGCCCCTGCCCCTACCTCTCCAACTACGTGCTGGGTATCCGCAATCTGGCTCCCGGCAAGTATGAGGTTAAGCCCGAGCTGGCTTGGCTGGATTGGGCAAAGGGCACCTACCCCACACCCCTCGGCGTGATCCGCGTCTTTGCTTACAAGGATGCCGACGGCAACACCGCCGTCAACGTCGAAGCCCCCGACGGCATCGAGATCGTCCGTTGATCCGGAAACAAAAAACGACCGCCGACCCGTAATGGGTCGGCGGTCGTTTTTGAAATCAAAAATTACGCAACGATCATGTCGGCAAGCTTTTCCAGCAGCTCGTCCACCTTGTCCTCGTCGTGAATGATCATTCTGACGGGCTGGCGAAGATCCAGGCTGAAAATACCGAGCAGCGACTTGCCGTCAACCATGTAGCGGCCGGACACCAGATCCACGTCGCCGTCGTAACCGACCAGGGTGTTGACCAGGGTGTATACGTCGTTGATCTCATTGAGTTTGATAAGAACTTCCTTCATCTGAACTTCCTTTCTGCCGCATCGCGGCTGCCTCATGGCAGTTGTATGTTGTTATTTGGAATCGGTGGCACCGCCCTGCGGTGCGTGCCGACATACCCTCGTTGATTCTACATGTTCATTATATCGGAAAAGCCTTCCAAATGCAATAGGCAACTGTACCGAAGTTATCAAATAGCCGTCGCACAGCAGTTGTCATATTGCACAATGACAACCGGCATGTTTTGTATTATATGCCCACGCTTCAACTGAACGGGCGTCCAATACGCACGCGCTACCGCCTAAAAATTTTGCACGTTTTTCAGCCAAACTTTTCCACAGTATGTGGATAACCTTGTGGAAATATTCTTTGCACAAGGGTGTTTCATTGGTAAATCAAGGCTTTTGGGACACGGATCGGCGAAAAAAAGAGAAAAGGGCTGTGGAAAACTCGGAATCCTCTGCGCTTGGCAGAGGATTCCGAGTTTTCCACAGGCAGTTCCGCATATCGCCTCCCATCGAAGCCTCCCGTTCAAAGCGCGGGCTGTTCAGGAAAGGACGGGCTGTAATCCGAGAGCTTGCCCGTATAGATGCACGTGTAGGGCAATTCCAAAAAATGAATCGGCCGGGGAATTCCACGCAAGCACTCTGCCCCGGACACCCGACAGGATTGCAGAATATCCTTGACAAATTCCGAGCAGTAAAAACGGTATTTTTGCTGCCAGCGAATGTGGAACGCGGCGAGGCCAAGGCCAATGTAATTATAATGATATTTTTTCTGCTCGGCCAGCATCTCAGCCAGACGGCAGCGAATGCGCTCGTACACCTCAGCCGATACCGCGAGTTCCAACACCATCACGGTCGTTTGCGAAAATCGTTTGAACGTACCATAGGACGGGGACTCCCGAACAAATCCACCCAAAAAGGGATTGTAGGGATTCACTCGGCCAAAGGAATACATGGTCTGCAGGTCGCGTGAGAGCGCAAGGGACACGTGATTGTAAGGCGCGCGCGTCACCAGCTTAAGAAAACGGGACAAAATCGTACCCGTTTGGCTAACCACTACGTAAATCTTGCATCCGTCGGAACCTTCATGGCCATTGTACGGCTGCGTGCCGCTCACCGACAAATCGCTGGTTACGGGTCGCACGCGCTCACCTCCATTCAAAGATACAATCCACAAGTATTATAGCACAAAACGGCAAAGATGTCAAGAAAATTCATTTTTTGTCGCAGCCTATTGCGTCATAATGAACGGAAAAGCCACGATACGGATGCGACACAGCCCCAATATCAAACCCGTCTTTTCTAACTTTTCAAATTTTTCCTCGGCTATCCATTCCCGCACGGTGCATACTATCCACAGAGCCGCCAAAAAGGCGCTCGCCCGAAGCGCAACACTTCGGAACGCATTTACGACGCATTCACGAAAGGTATGGTCATACAATGAAAGCACAACCGAAAATTCAAGCCAAGCGCACGCGCGGAGTCGCATGGGTTGTCGCCTATGCTATTCTGCTCAGCGCGATCATGCTGTTTAGCATAGCGTGTACCAGAAATAAGACAAACGGTAACGAGAACGGCACCGAGGCAGGCAGCCAAAAGCCCGCCGTAACCTCACCCGTTACCACGCCTGTTACCACGCCCGTCACCACTCCTGCCACAACGCCCGGCACGTCGGGCTCGGCAACCCATGAGCCTGAGGTTTCCATGCTGGATCCTGACGCGGGCAAGGTGACCGCTGACGAAAACACCAAGGAACCCAACGCCCGTTGGCGTAAGTAAGAAGCGGCATTCATGGGGGTTCACCCCAAGCCCCATCAAGCTTTTTCCCAAAGAAAAATTTGAATCAAAAGAACTTTAACAAAAGAGATTCAGATAAAGTTTTTTGAGCCAAGCCTTTCTTTACGAAAAAGCTTGGCGGGGCACGGGGGATGCCCCTATACCTATTTTGCCGCAGCGGAACCTTACTACAAAACAGTCCCCATGCCAAGCAATGCTCGGCATGGGGACGATTCGTTTGATCTACCGACACAAGCTGTGAAGGCAGGTCTTATTTGATCTTAGGCAAATCAAGCCTTCTTCTTCTTGATTACGAAGAATACGGCAACGCCTGCGCCTGCAACCACCACAACGGCGATCACGATCCACAGCCACAGAAGACTGGGAGCAGGCTCGTCAACGGGAACTTCCTCAATCTGGAAGTTTGCGGAAGCGGCACCGCTTGCAGATGCAACCTCGATCTTGTACTCACCGATCTCCAGCGTTTCAAGGTACTCGCGCTTAAGCTCAACCTTGATGCCGCTCGCATCGGTTACGGTGTAATTCTCGGCAGCGAGAACAGTACCGTTGATGCGAACCTCGGTGAAATCTGCGAATGCAGCGTCGGTGCGGAAGACAAGGAGAGTCTCCATCGTCTTGTTCCACTTATCGCCTGCTTCTACCATGGTAGGAGCAAGCTTAGCAATCTTCTCGGTGTAGGACTCGGGACAAGCCGTGCATGTGAAGGTCTTAACACCCTCGGTAGCAGCGGTGGGAGCGGTGGTTACCACGCCCTCGTTGTAGGTATGATCAATCTTCTCTACAACATCCTGAGCTACATGAACGAAGTTACAATCGGGGCAGTGAGAGCCCTCGGTCAGGCCGGTTGCGGTGCAGGTAGCAGCCACGGCTGCGTCAACCACGGTGCCGTGAGCCGACTTCTCGATGGTCTCGGTAGCGATTGTCTCGGTGCAGACTGCGCAGACCTGGTGCTTGGAGCCTTCCTCAGTGCAGGAAGGAGCCTTGTCCTCAGTCCACTCGCCGGGGGTATGACCCTTGGCTGCGATCTCCTCGGTATTGAGAAGCTCGCCGCAATCTACGCAGTTGTTATGCTTGGAGCCCTTGTTGACACAGTCGGACTCGGCATCAATCACCCACTCACCCGCGGTGTGCTGGTGAAGGGGGCCGTACAGCGTCAGGGTATCACCCGTAACGTTGTAACGATCACTGAAAAGATCTTCCATTCCGGGGTGAATGGTATTACCGGAAGACGCCACAACAGAGATAGTGGTGGAGTCGAACTCGGTCTCAGCCGTGTTGAACACGAGCTTGACCAAGGAGCCGGTTTTGTCATACACGGGTGCACCATCCTTGACCGCCTCGGACAGATCGCCGACGGAGATCATGATGCTACCCTTGCTGGCATTCAAAAAAATCGAGCCAGCAAACACAGAATCCTCGTACACATCCTTATCAAAGGTCAGCTTCTCGGCGTCGTAGGTCACGACAATCATAGAGAAGGTAAATCCTGCGTTCTTGTCAATGGAAATTTCCACTGTAACAGTTTCGTCGGTTCCCACGGCGAGGGACTCAGCCCCCGCCGAATAGGAAACGTCAATCGAATCGGTGGATTCAAGAGCGGATGCCGATACCACAAGGGAAAGGCAAACGACGATCTGCACAATGAAAAGGAACAACCCAAATTTCTTACTTTTCACCGGAGAATCCTCCTACTTGATCAAATCAAGCGAGCTCTTCGGCAGGAACACCGATCTGAGTCATGTACTCGTAAGACCAAGCGTGAACAAGGAATCTGTACAGAGCTACGTAGTCAACAGCCTCGATGACACCGTTCTGGTCGATGTCCAGAGTTACGTCGTAGCCTGCAGCAAGAACCAGATCATACATGCGGGAGAGATCCTTCATGTTGACGCAGCAGTCCTCGTTGAAGTTCATGAAAGGAAGAATCTCGATCTTAGCGGAATCGGTGTACTGACCGTCAACGATATCACCGTGGAATACATCCTCAAGATCCTTACCAGCTGCATCGATTGCGTCGATAGGAGTGATGGAGAGAGCGGTCTCGGTCTTATCGTGGCCAACAACGGGCAGGCCGGTTGCAGCATCCAGAGGCAGAGTGATTCTGAAGTATACAACGAACAGATCCTCAATGCCCTCGATGGTGACGTCGGTCTTTTCCTTATCGTTGGTGTTGGAGGCGTCAGCAGCCATGGTGACAACACCATTGCCATTGTCGAAGAAGTCGAAGCCGCAGTCGAGCTTGTTGGAAACGTTCTCGGCGCGAACGAAGGTCAGGTTCTGGTCATAGTTCAGGTCGAAACGAACCCCCCACAGAGGAGAGTCAGCCTTGATCTTAACGGTAACAGCAATGAGAGAGGAATCGGTGTAGCCGACATCGCCAAGAACGTTCTCGATCTCAACGAAGTACTCAACGTCAGCAATCTTTCTTTCCTCACGAGCGTCGCAACGCTCAACCTGGCAGAATCTCTCCTCCATGTTGGGGTTGCCCTCAACAGGCTTCCACTCGCCCCAATTGTGGCCGGTCTTCTCAGCTACCTGCTCGACGTAGTCGTCGTGGCAGTCAACGCAGATGTAGAGGTTGTAGCCGTAGTCAACGCAGGTAGCGTCAACGTAAATGGGATCAGCATAGTGGTGATTTCTTTCGATGTAGTCCTTGCAAACTACGCAGACACGGTTGGTCTCGGTGTCGGTGCACTTGTCGGTGAACTTTCTGCCGTCGGAGTTCTCGTGAATGCCGGTAGCAGGAAGAACGGAGCCGTCATGCTCGGGATCTACGTAGCCGCCGGTAGCAGCCTCGTCACAGATGTCTCTGTCGCAGACCCACAGATCCTTAACGCCGTCCTCGACGCAAGTGGGAGCCTTGCCTGCAGTCTTGTTCCAGTTATGACCGGGATCAGCAACGTAGCTGTCGATATACTCGATGCCGCAGTTCTTGCAAGCATAGTGCTGGTAGCTGAACTTGGTGCAGGTCAGGTCGCGGCCGTCCAGCTCCTTGGGATCATGATCCAGGAAGTCGGCAACGGCGTTCTTGCCCTCGGCGTCGGTAAACATATTCTCACAAACGGAGCAGTACCAGTAACCGATGTTGCACTTGTCAGCAGGAACCTCGGTAACCTCGGTCAGGCTGTGACCGGTTGCGGAAATGGAGGTTGCGGGAACGTAGGTGTCGCAGTACATGCAAACGAATGCATGGGTCGCGCCGGGAGTGGTGCAGGTGGGAGTTACGGCAGCGGACTCGTACTTAACCTGACCGTTTACAACAGTGTTGTCATCGTAGTCGCCGTCGTTGTAGTGACCCAGGCCGGTACCGGGCATTGCAACCAGAATGTAGGTGTCGCAATCTGCGCAGTAGTATCTGTACAGACCCAGCTTGGTGCAGTCACCCTGGATATGTACGTCCTTCTTCTCGGCGTTGGGATGAGAATCCTTGTAGTAGCCGACGAAGTCCTTCTTGTACTCGTCGCGCTCCGCATAGCTGGTATCGCCCTCGATCTCGGTGTAGAAGGTACCGAGAACGTACTGGATCTTAGCGGTCTCGTTTCTCTTTGCGGTGTAGGTGCAACCGTCATTGGTGCAAGCATAGAGATCGTAGCCCTTGGTGGAGCAGGTGGGAGCAACGGTAGCTACGTAAGCCAGCTCGGTGCTGTGGCCGGTAGCGGTGCCTGCCTCGGTGAGAGTGTACTCGGTGTTGCAAACCTGGCAGAGGTAGGTCTTGTATGCATCGGTGGTGCAGGTAGCAGCCACGTCAGCAACAGGCTCGCCCTGGGGCTTGGAGTGGAATGCGGGAACAACCTCGGTGTAGAAGGTGTTAGCGCAATCGGGGCAGTACCAAACTCTGTCACCGTCGGTGGTGCAGGTGGGAGCGTTGGTATCACGAACGATCCAGTTGTGGTTGGCGGCATCCAGGGTCTCACCGTAGGTAACGTTGCCGATAACCGCATAGAGGGTGCGGATCATCTTGCCGTTTGCATCGTAGGTGTAGTTGCCTTCTGCATCCAGAACGGGAACAGACAGATCGTAAACTACGTTCTTGTGAGTTGCGGTTGCAGCCTGGTTGGTTGCATCGCAAGCGGTGCAGTAGTTGAAGGAGTATGCGAAGTTCGTGCAGGTAGCCTTGAAGCTCACGGACGAGAGGGTGTGAGCCGCAACAGCTTCCTTCTGAGCGGTGCCGCAACGACCGCAATCCCAGGTACGCTCGCCACCCTTCTGGCAGGAGGTCCAGGTCTCGTTCTTGTTGGTGCTGCTAGCATCGTCCCAAGTGGTATGGCCGAGGGGCGCCTCAGGCTCGTTGTTCTTGATGGCACCACAGTTACCGCAGATGTAGCGGGTACCGCCCCACAGGGTACAGGTAGGAGCTACGTAGCCCTCCTCGCGCCAAGCATGACCCTCGTTGTCAGTGACATCAGTCACCTCAACGGTAGCCTCAGCGTCAGCGAACTTCTTGCCGCAGCCAGCGTTCTGGCATACGTAGTACTCGATGGTACCGGGGACAACCTGCTGGGTGTTCTTATCGCAAGTAGCGGGCTTAGCGTCAACCTTCTTCAGGTTGTGAGCGCCGGCAGTGGTAACGATGTCCTCAGCGGTCAGCTCGATGGTGCCGGCAGCGTCGGCGTAGATCTTACCGCAGTTCTTGTGAGAGCACTGCCAGTACTCGATGTTACCGTCAGCAACGCAGGTAGCAGCCTTAGCAGGAACCTTAACGAGAGTGCAGTCGTGCTCGGCGATGATCACAACAAGCTTGGTCTCACCGCAGGAACCGCAGGTGTACTTTGCCTCACCGTTGATCAGCTCGCCCTCAGCGTTCAGCTCGGGCTCCTTGACGATCTCGGGAGGAGTGATCCAGCTATGCTCGTTCTTGGTGCCCTCGGTCTTAGTGTCACCGCAGAGAGTGCACTTGAAGGTGAGCTGAGCAGTGCTGGTGCAACCGCCGGTAGCGGTACCGGTCTGCTGCCAGTCGTGCTCGAGCACGGGCAGAGGCTTGCCGCCCTCCTCGTAGGGGCAGTTCAGGCACTTATACTTAGCAGAGATACCTGCCACCTTACAGGTGGATGCGGTTCCCTTAGCAACCAGCTCAAGCGCGTGAGCGTCGTGATCGGGCTCAACAAAGTTGTCAGCGAAGAATTCGCCGCAAGCGGGGCACTTGAACAGATCGTAACCCCACTTGGTTCCGCACTGGGGCTCGACCGTCTTGATGTACTCACCATCAGGGCAGGAAGCCAGCGTATGGTCGCCGTCTACCTGGCTCGAGAGCTCACAGAAGTCCTCTGCGAATGCCACCACGGGCATCACAGAAAGAACCATCAGGCAAGCGAGTACAAGCGCCAAAAGTCTTGTTTTCATGTTTCTTTCCTCCATAAATAAATTGATAACAAATAATATATATTAACACTGTCTCCCCTAAAAATTCTCCTTGTCGGACAAGGAAAATTCAAGAAAAAACAATGATAATGCCACGACGAACCAGCCTGCTTTTGGGCATAGGCAGACAAATACATCTTGATGGATAGGATTATTCTACCACAATTTCAAGTCAATGTCAAGGGGTTTCGAACATTTTTTTGACATTTATAAAAAAATCATGCAAATGCGTTTCGGGAGACTATTTCCTCACCCGCGACTCCATTATACCAAATTTCCATGGAAAAATCAACAGGTAAATTCAATATTTTCTATCGGCATCGTTGCGCAGCCCCCGTAAATGGAGTTTTTTGGAAGCCCGACACGCCATCGGACGGCGGGTGCTCGCCCAACAGCGCAGAAAATCTCCTTACGTGTGCAGGCCAATCCCCTCAACAGGCTCAGGCAGTCGGCGCCCACGCCCGCGAACGTGCGTACCATAAATTGGCACCCACCTCGCGCCCCTCGCCACGGCGTCAATGAGCGTCGACGCGCGTCGACGCACATCGACGCCGCAGCCATTCACGATCGGAACAGCCACGGCGCCGGAAAGTCCATATATAATAATGAAGGGTTTTGAAAAAACCACCGAGCGGGTCAGAGATATTCCCGATGTGCGTTCGCCACAGGATCCTGGCAATACGCCTCAAACGCCTCCCAAACGATGTCCACAATCTCCTCGGGCGTGCGGTGGGTGGAGTCTATCACGAGGTTATGATTTTTAAAATCATAGTAATCCACGCCGTACATAGACAAGAAGCGCGCCTGCTCTTCACGGCTGCGCTCAATCAACCCCGAGCAAGCATCCTCAACCGAATCATAGGGCTCCTCAGGCCGAGGGTTCGCCATGACACGTTCGGCAGCGGTCATGGGATCTACGGTAACGAAGATCTTGAACACGTCGGTGGCAAAGTGCCACGCCATGCGGGAATCGAAAATGAGCTTGTCGCCCTTACGTTCCAGGGAAAGACGGGTGACCGTGGAATCCAGCCGATCATCCAGACTGCGATCCTGCTTCATGCGAATATTGAGCTCCAGCGGTGTGATCCCCAATTCCTTGGCAACCTCGCGTTGAATGGCGCCCGTGGAAAAAATCTCGTAGCCGTACTTTTCAGCAATCAGCTTGCAAACCGTGGATTTTCCGCTCCCCAGCTTGCCCGTAATGGTAATCTGCATAATCATTCCTCCTTTTCGCGCATTTGTCAACAAACAATTAAGAATCAAACAGGTAATTTACTTTTCCGGAGAGCATTGCCAGAATACCGCGGTACATCTGCTCGGGGCGGTCGCGGAACTGTTGCTCCATGCGGTCGGCCCGTGTCGCTGAGTCCACCCACAGTGTCATGTCCAGCAGGCTCTTCCCAGCCTCTGTCACCGAACAGCGCAGGTCATAGCCCCCCGCAGGGTTTTGGGTGCGTCTACATGATATTTTAACGCCCCGACGTTGAAAATCCAGAAAGCGGAGCGCGCAGGCCAGGCTCTCCTCCAGAATGGTGGCCAGCACCTCACCGCGCATGGAGTCCGCAACACACACACCCTTTTTCGTGACCGTGTATGTGTCCTCTCCCGCCTCGTTTTGCCCGTTCTCCGTCTTCTCGACAAGCCCTGCTTCCTCCAGCTCGGCAAACGCCTCGGCAAAATCCAGATAGGCGATGTAGTCGGTCTGCATAACCACGTCATTCAGCGTAATGTAGTCCAGCGGATACCCCACGTTTTGCATCAGGTAGAGCAAAAAGATCTTTACGTTTTGCTTGCTTCCGATCGGTGAAGACATCCCCGACACCCCCTCCCGAAAAATTTTTTATTATTTTATCATATTTTTAAGTTTTTTTCAAGAGTTTTGTTTGCATTTTTCGCAATTTTGTGGTATGATATATAAGTAAGCCATCGGGAGCGGCCTTTTCGGTCAATTTGCGCCCGTTTCACCAAAAGAAAGGAATAAAGCTATGATTCAAGTTGCCATTCTCGGCTTTGGCGTCGTGGGCGGCGGCACTGCCGAGGTCCTGACGCAGAACAAAGCCCTCATCGAAAAAAAGGTGGGCGACTCCGTCAACATCAAATACATTCTCGATCTGCGCGAGTTCCCGAATTCCCCGCTCGGCCACCTCGTTGTGCATGATTTCAACACCATCCTCAGCGACCCCGAGGTATCTCTCGTCGCCGAGATGATGGGCGGTGCGCACCCCGCCTACGACTTCACCCGCGCCTGCCTTGAGGCGGGCAAGAGCGTGGTCACCTCCAACAAGGAGGTCGTCGCCACCTTCGGCACCGAGCTGCTGGAGATCGCGGCCGCGCACGGCGTATCCTATATGTTTGAAGCCAGCGTGGGCGGCGGTATTCCAATCATCCGCCCCATGCGCGTAGACCTTGCCTCCAACCGCATTGAGTCGGTCAGTGGCATTCTCAACGGTACTACCAACTACATCCTCACCAAGATGGTGACCGAGGGCGCATCCTTTGAGACCGTCCTGAAGGACGCCCAGAAAAAGGGCTACGCCGAGGCCAACCCCGCCGCCGACGTAGAGGGCCTGGACGCCGCCCGCAAGATCGTCATTCTGGCCGCCATGGCATTCGGTAAACGTCTGGATCCCAACGCGATCCCCTGCGAGGGCATCACCAAAATCACCACCGCGGACACCGATCTTGCCCGCGAGCTGGGTTACGCCGTCAAGCTGATCGGCCACACCGAGAAATCCATCGATGGCAGAATTCTTGCCATGGTATCCCCCCGTCTGGTGCCCATTTCCAACCCCATTTCGGGCGTCAATGACGTGTTCAACGGCATTCTCGTGAAGGCCAACATGGTAGGCGAGGTCATGTTCTACGGCCCCGGCGCGGGCAAGCTGCCCACCGCCAGCGCTGTCGTAGCCGACATGGTGGACATTATGGGCCATGACGCGGCCTCCCTCCGGGCACCCGTATGGACCGACGCCGCCCCCGAGGATATGGCCGACATCAACGCCTACGTCTGCCGCAGTCTGGTCGTGCTGGACGCGCCCGCCGCGGCTGCTGACAAGCTCGCCGCCATTTTTGGAGAGCTGAACGTCCTGCGCCACACCGAGGGCCGCCTGTCCTTCATCTCGGCTGAGCTGACCGAATCCGAGGTTTGCGAGAAGATCGCGCTTGCGGGTTATCCCCTCGTCAGCCGCATCCGTCTGCTTTGATCGATCCTCTCGTCCCATGAAACAACCCGCAAGAAAAAAATCCCGCAAGAACGGGCGGGATATTCTGTATCTCATTTTCGGCACCTTCGCCGTGCTCCTGGGCATGGGCGTGTATATTCTGGTCACGGGGCGGATCACCGCCGCCCTGACCGCCTCCCGCCTCGCGGGACAGACCGCCTACGCCCTCATGACCGCCTCCACCACCTGCACGTGGGCCGCCTTCATGCTGCTGGAATTTGCCCTCGTTCTGCAATTCCTGCCCTCCGAGCAGGACTACGAAAAGAAGCCCGCCCTCAACGCCCCCATGCTCGGTGAGAAGAAATCCCTGTTGGGGAGCAAGCGCGTCATGAACGTCATTACCGCCGTGCTGATCGCGGGCGCGGTGATCTGCGGCGTGGTGTCGGTCAACGTCTACACCGTGGTGTCCGAGGACGGCATTACCACCCACACCCTCGGCTTCACCCATCACTACGAATGGAAGCAGGTCAAAAGCTACGTCGTGGATTGCGACAGCAGCCGCGGTCTCTCGGTGACCTATACCATGCGGGACGGCAAGCAGTTTGAGATCCTGCAGCACACGGTATCCGCGCCCGAGGAATTCCACAAGAATTACGACTCCACCGTGGCGTTCGCCGCCATGCTGGACGGGACGATAACCGAACTCCAGATCCCGCGCAGGGTACGCAACGCGCGCACCGCCGAGAGCTTCTACAAGGAGAAGTACCCCACGCTGTGGAAGCATGTGTCCTCCCTCATCGACCACGCCGAGTTTACCCCCCTGCCCGACGAAACGGTGGGAACGGCCGAGGCCGTGACCGAACCCGTGACCGAGCCGCAGGGCGCGGACAGCAACCCTTAATAATAACAACAACGGGTGCCGTTTTCAAACGGCACCCGTTATATTTTTTTACAGCCCCCGCTCCCGCAGGTCGTGAACCAACTCGGTATAGAAATCGCGCACGTCGAAATCGCGGATGTTCTCTCGGTTCAGATCAATGACGTCGCCGTGCGAGATGCCGCGCTTGCCCTCGGTACGCAACAGGGTGTATTTCTCGCCCCACGCAAAGGAGGACTCGCCCACGAGCCCGTCGTTCTCGCCGTCAAACTGCTTGACGTAGCGGTAGGACAGATTGAGCGGGAACTGCCCCTTACGGGCGTGGCTCATAACCGATCCCACGCTCTGGGCGTAGATCCCCTCGGGGAAGGTCAGCACGGCGTTTCGCGCCTCGCACGCCTCGGCGGTCAGGTCACTCACCGCCGCGAGAAAGTCGGGGTTCTCGTCCCCCAGCGCGTACAGCGACGTATTATACGCCTGCGCCACCCTGTTTTTGACCTTTTCGGGAACGGCACCGAGGAGCTTATCCGCGAACAGACACCCTCTGTGCGGCGTGTTCACGGTGGTCAGCGAGGCGACGTAGGGCGCAAGCCCGAACTCGGAGATGGCGTAGCGGCAATCCAAGCCGCCCTTGGAGTGGGCAATGATGTTGACCCGCTCGCACCCCGAGCGGTCCACGATCAGCTTGATGCGCGCGGTCAGCTCCCGCGCGCTCTCCTTGACCGACAGTGCCGATTGGTGCTGACCGTAATGGATGGTCGCACCGTGCGACGCGAGGGTACGCGGAATGCGTCCCCAATAATTGAACAGTCGGCTGTCACGGAAGAACACGCCGTGGATCAGCACGATGGGGTATTTGGTTTGACAGTACGCCGCAAGCGCGGGATCGGCGGCGCGGCGCTCCTTCCCTACTTCAAACTCGATCTCGTCCGTGGTTATGCGAATGATGCGGGTCAGCACCACCAAATTAGCCACGGGGATCATGCCGCACAACGCGCCGATGACCCGCCACCTGATCCCCATCTGGGTAGAGGTAGCATACACGCTCAGAATACCGTTCCAGAAAAATAGTGCGGACAGGAGAACGCAGTACAGCGCGCTGAACAGAACGTCCAGATAGGTCTCGGGCATGGCTCGCCACGCCAGCACGGCGTGCCATACCGCCGAGGGCACGAGGGTGCAAACGAAGAGCATCAGCACCGTCGTTCCGTGGTGACACAGGCGAAGCTTCCACCGCCGCGTGCCCCGCAACCGCATACCGGGCAGGATATTCAGGCAAAGGAAGGTCGGGATGATCCACAGAAGGTGGAGCGGCGCGCGCCTGACCAGTTCATAGCTGTTCAGCACGACGCACAGCAGCAGAAAATAGATGACGTTCGGCAGACTTACGTACCGTTTCATGGCCCTCTCCTTTCGTTCGCGCGCGACATTCGCACGCAGAAATCCACCCACATTATACCACAAGCCGGCAGACAATGCAAGCCCCCTGATTTTCGCCCACAAGAAAGACCGCCCGCGCATCGCCGCGGGCGGTCTTTTGCCTTAAAGAAGGGAGGACGCCTTACGCCTCAAGACCCTTGAGATAGTTCATGCAACGAGTGACCTCCTCGATACCCGTGGGGTTCAGACCCTCGCTCTCCACCACCATGCGAAGCCCCATGGCGATCGCCGCCTCGCGCACAGCGGCAACGGGTGCGCCGCCCTCGCCGAGGGCGCGTCCGCCGCTCTCGGGGATACCGTCCTTGAGGTGGATGACGTGAACGCGGTTACGCAAACGCTCCATCGTGGCGATGGGATCCACACCCGCGTGGTAGAGCCAGTAGGTATCCAGCTCAAAATCAAACGTGCCGCGCTTTTCCAGCTCGGAATGGATGGTGGAGCCCCAAGGCATTACGAAGAACTCGGTGTGGTGGTTGTGGTAAGCCAGCGAGATGCCCTCCTTGGCCAGACGGAGCTGTGCCTTGTTCATGACGGTGCAGAAATCAATGATCTTCTCCAGCGTGGAAAGATCGGCACCGGGGACGATGATGTTCTTGTTGCCGATGGTCTTGTGGTAGGCGATGGTCGCCTCGATGTTCTCGGGCAGCAGCTCGGGCCAGCCGGTGTGCGTGCCGCTACAGGTCAGGCCGTACTTGTCCTGCCACTCGCGGATCTGCTCGGCCGAGTGACCGTAAAATCCCGCGTACTCCACGAAGCTGTATCCAATCTCGGAAACGGCACGCAGAGCCGCCTCCATGTCGCGCTCGGTCAGGTCACGCAAACTGAACATCTGAAGTCCGTATTTTGTTTTCATGTTTCTTTCCTTTCCGTTGCCGCAGGCAGAAAATCTCAATTCCGCCTTCGGAGTTTCTTTATTATACTTTTTGAAAGTTTTTGGAAGTCTTGAAACCTTTTGCAAAAGGTTTCAAGCGGGGTTTGGGGCAGAGCCCCAAAGCGCCGTTTTATTCTTCAAACGGCATTTTGATACCCTCGGCGGTGAGGCGGCGGCAGAAGTCGCAGACGCGGTCGGCGAGGTAATCGTACACGCGGTGGCCGTCAAAGCCCACGCTCACCCGCGCGCCCGAGCGGCGCACGATCTCGCGCTGCGCCTCTCCCTCGGGGGTATCCGAGAAAAAGCGCAGCATATACTCGTGCTCGCGGTAGTTGTGAACGGAATCGTAGCTGACGTTCATCTCCCAGAAGATATTTTCCTCTGCCATGCGGGAGAAATAAGCCAGCGGATCCTCACCCAGATGCTCGATATGGGCAAACAGATCGGTGTGCGCGATGCCCACCACGGGGGTGGCGCACCGACGGGCGTAGGCGAACAGATCCCCGCCCGTTACCGAATAGCGGTGATCGAGATTTTCAATCAGGCAGTAGTCGAAAAAGCTGATGTCGGCGTCATCGGGCAGATGGAAATTGAGGTGGCGACCGCCGTGCAGCGTGCAGAGCTCGATGCCCCGCAGAACGCGAATGCGCCCCTCGTACTTCTCGCGGATGAGATTGATGTGGTGGTAGTAGCGGCGCAGAGTGCGCTCGTAGTCCCCCACGCCCGCTTCGGCGACCAGGTGGAACAGGCTGTTTCGTCCAAAGCCTACGCCGTAGTTGTGGTCAGTGATACCAATAATATCCAGCCCTCCCGCGATGGCGGCGTCCACCACCGCCTCGGGCTCGTCACCGCCGCAGAAGGAGTAAAACGTATGGGAATGCAGATCTTGTAGCATAGCAGATATTCCTTTATTCCAATGTGAAATTCAACACACCCACGCCCGCCTCGGAGCCGAAGATCTCAGGGGCAACGGGAGTCGCGGAGGTGGTCGCCAGATAGACCAGCTTGTAGCTGCCGTCCTCGTTTCTTTCCAGCTCGCCCGTACCGTTGACGGTACAGAAGCCGAGGAAGTAGACGTTGTGGTTATTCTCGGTCACGGGATCGGTCACGTCCACCGACGCCAGACGCACCTTCGAGGAGAAGAAGTTCAAACCATCGACCGAATACTGGAGTACCGGCACGGTGCGCTTGCCGTCCTTGTCGGTGTAATCGTCGAAGGTGATACGCAGGAACAAGCGGTTGCCGTTGCCGTCGTAATTCGAAATGTATCCGATCTGGTTGCCGATCTGCGCGAAGCCGTCCACGACCTCCCGCTCATTCCAGTAAAAGCAGGTGGGATCAGCCGAGCGGAGGCGGACGTAACCCGCAAACTGGTTGTTCTTGAAGTGTCCCGTATACAGGTGGAACACCTTTCCGTCGGGATCGTCGGCCACGTAGATCAGCTCATGGTGGTTAAAGCCGATCTCATAGCCGCAGACCTCCTTGAATTGCGTAAAGTCCTTACCCGCCTCGGGAAGAATAATCGGAGAATCGGTCTTGCGGGTGAAGTGGATGCCGTCGGTCGAGGAGGCGTAACCCAGATAATCGCCGTACCAACCGCTTTGCGTATAGCCGCTGGATTGCAGGATCATGTGGTACACGCCGTCCACGTAGACCACCTCAGGCTCCAGCGTGTTGCCCGTCCACCAGCCCTCGCCGACCTGCTCCCAGCCGCCGATTCCCTGCTCGATACCGAGATAGAACGAGGGGCCGTCAATGTAGCGATCCCACTTGATGCCGTCCTTGGAGGAATAGATCATGACGTGGTCGCCCTCGCCCTGTTCGCGGCCGATCATGGAATCCTTTACGGCGTCGGACTGGTCGAACCAGCGGCCGCCCGCGAACATCTTATACTGTCCGTCCGACGTCACCATGCCAAAGAGCGAGTAATCGTAGGCCGGCGAATCTGCGCTGATGTGCAGGTACAGGCCGCCTTGGCTTCCCTCGGTTGCCTTGGTCAACAGATCGGGAATGCCGTCGCCCGACAGGTCGCCCAGCGCAAACCATTCCATACCCACCATGCGCTGTCTCTTGGTGTAGGCGTAGAGGTTGGTGTTGCCCTTCTTGCCCGTCAGCTCCTCGGGGCGAGGCCCGAAAAAGCCGTCACCACGTCCAAACATGGCGCGGAAGTAGCGGTCAGTTCCCTCCTCCGTGTACCACATAACGTCAGCGCGGGTGTCGTTATTGACGTCACCCACGGTAACGAAGGTGTACTCGTCGTTAAACGGCAGAGTCACCGTTTCCATGAGCGAGAATCCGTTGCCCGTATTGTGCATGGGAGTCGCGCTGTACTTATCAATGTAGACCAGGTCGCAGTAGCCGTCGCCCTCGACGTCACCCGCGTGGAGCTTGCTCGGATCCCCATGGATCCGTCCCGCTTCCGCGACGGTAATGCCCGTCTCGGCGGAAAGACCCAGCAGGATGGTGCCATCGGCTCTGGCCAGCAGAACGTCGGCATATCCGTTGGCATCGAAATCACCCACGCCGCGCAGGGTGGCATCCGACAGCCCCAGCTCGTACTCGCGGGGCTCTCCGAAGGCGAAATCGGATTTCTCATAGGCGTAAACCGAATCGTGGGTCTGGCCGTTGAATTCAAAGGTTTTATTGGTGGTCACCACGGCAGGATAGATGGACAATTTCCCCCCGTCCAGCACCACCATGTCGCCATAGTAGTCGCCCGTCATCTCGGCGATGAAGAACTGTCCCTTATAGTAGACGTCATCCACGTCGACAGAGGTGTAATTCCAGCCGTACTGCGCAAAATCGCGGTTGATCGCGCTATCATGACCGTAGAATGTGGATTGATATGTAAAGGTTTTTCCCGCCTTTACGAGGTTTACCGAACCACTCGACACAGTGGGGGCTTCGGTCTTGACAAAGCCAAGCTCGTGTGTGCCGGAGACCGTTTCTCCCGCGGTAACTCCATCACCCTCGTAAAGGGACGGCTGGGTTTCGACCTCGGTTTCGGTCTCGGTTTCAGTTTCGGTGGTCGCCTCGGTAGGCGTTTCGGTGCGCATCTCGGTGGGAGCCTCGGTTCCCGTGTCCGCAGGGGTCTGTCCGTCGTTGCAAGCGGTCAGCACGGGCGTCAGAGCGAGAGCCAGAGCCAAAATCAGCATGGCAAGCTTTTTCATGGAGGGGTATCCTTTCTGTATCCAATGCAAAAATGGATTTTCTATTTTTCCTTATTCCAGCGTGAAATTCAGCACACCCACACCAGCCTCGGCCTGGAAGATGGCTCCGCCGCCCGATGCGTTGGCGGTGGTCGCCAGGTAGAGCAGCTTGTAGCTGCCATCCTCATTCTTCTGAATCTCACCCGTGCCGTTGACGGTGCAGAAGCCTAAGAAGTAGACGTTGTGGTTACTCTCGGTCACGGGGTCGGTCACGTCCACCGCCGCCAGCCGCACGTCCGCGCCATGGAAATTGACTCCGTTGGTGGAGTACTGCAGGACGGGCACCGTGCGCCAACCGTCGGCATCCTCGTACTCGGTGAAGGTGATACGCAGGTAGAGGCGGTTGCCGTTCCCGTCATAGTTGGACACGTAGGCGATCTGGTTTCCGATCTGGGCAATGCCGCCCGTGGCTTCACGGTCGCTCCAGTAGAAGCAGGTGGGATCGGCCGAGCGGATGCGGACGTAGCCCGACCAGCGGCCGTTGATGTGATGCCCCGCGTACAGGTGGAAGCACTTGCCGTCGGGATCGTCGGGGATGTAGATCAGCTCGTGGTGGTTAAAGCCGATCTCGTAGCCGTAGACCTCGGCAAACTGGGTAAAGTCCTTACCCGGCTCGGGACGAATAACGGGGGAATCGGTCTTTCGCTCAAAGTGGATACCGTCGGTGGAGGAGGCGTAGTTGATGTAGTCGCCGTAGTGGCCGCTCGGGGTAATACCCGAGGTCTGGAGCAGCATATGGTACACGCCGTCTACGTAGACCACCTCGGGCTCCAGCGTGTTGCCGATCCACCAGGACTCGTTCCAGCCCATGTCGCCCGAGTAACCCAGCTCGCCGCCGAGGTAGAAGGCGGGGCCGTCAATGTAGCGGTCCCACGTAATGCCATCCTTGGACGTATACATCAGCACGTGGTCGCCATCGCCCGAGCCTTGGCCGTTGATGTGATCCTTCACAGCCTCGGAGTGATCCTGCCAGCGGCCGCCCGCGTACATCTTATACGTGCCGTCCTCGGTGACCATACCGAAGAGGGAGTAATCGTAGGGAGGCGCGCCCGCATTGATGGCCAGCACGAAGCCCTTCTGGACGCCGCCCTCGGCGTACACCAAGAGGTCGCCCACGCCATCGCCATTCATATCGCCGATGGAAAGACCCTTGATCTTCTTGAGGCGCACGCGGCTGGACACCGAGTAGAGGTTGGTGTTGCCCTGCGCCTCGCCCATTTCCTCGGGGCGGGGGCCAAAGTGGCCGTCGCCGCGCCCAAACATACTGCGGAACTGGGGAACGCCCTCGTCATCCTCAAACCAGACCACGTCGGCACGGCGGTCGGCGTTGATATCGCCCACCGTGACGTAGCCGTACTCGTTGGCAAAAGGCAGGGTGGTCGATGCCTGCATGACAAAGCCCGCGTCGGTATGGAGGATGGTGGTCACGGTGTGTCCGTCCACCATGACAAGATCGCACTTGCCGTCGCCATCCACGTCACCGGAGTACAGCTTGGATGCCTCGCCGTAGTAGTCGCCCGCGGCGGTGGGAGTAATTCCCTGCTCCGAAACCAGAGCCAGAATTACGGATTCACCGGCAACAAACAGAAAGTCGCAGTACCCGTTGCCGTCGAAATCCCCCGTGCCGCGCAGAATGGCGTCGGACAGACCGAGGGTAAAGGTCACGGGCTCTCCGAAGGTGTATTCCGATTTATCGTCGCCGCGGACCGAATCGTAGATGATATTGTTGTACTCAAAGGTTTTATTCGTCTTGACAACCGCAGGATACACCGCCAGCGTGCCGTCGGCGTACACCGCCATGTCCTGATAGTGGTCGCCCGTGAAATCGCCGAGGAAGTAGTCCCCCTTGTAGAGGCTCTCATCCAGCTCGACCAATACGAAGCCCTCACCATACTGTGACAAATCACGGTCAATGGCACTGTCATGGCCATAGAACAAGGAATTGTAGGTCATAGTCACGCCCGCCTTGTTCAGCCTCGCAGTGCCGTCCACCGCCGTGATCTTCTCGGCGTAGGGCTTGGAGAGGGTGGCAGTACCCGCCACGGGCTCGGAGGGGGTCAGCGTTCCACCCTCAAAAATTTGCGTTTCTTCGGGCTGAGTTTCAGCCTCGGTGGGTGCTTCGGTAGGCACCTCGGTGGGCGTCTCGGTCCCCGCGGTGTCCGTGGTGTCCGCGGTGTCCGCGGTGTCCGCGGTGTCCGCGGGCTCTTTGCCGTCGTTGCAGGCGGTCAGCACGGGCATCAACACCATGGCCAGCGCCAGAAGAAGTGTGGCAAGCTTTTTCATAGTAATTTCCATTCTGCCGCACAGCGGCGGCACAAATATCCTTGGAAATTCGACCGTATCGGTCGAATTTGGGCGTGAAACAGCAGCGCTTGGCTACAGCTCTCTGAACTTTCACGCCGCGCGTCAATCAAGCAAAAACGGGGGAGGGGCGACGAACGCTCCTCCCCCGTCGGTCTATATACCCATTCAGGTCATACAGTTACCAATTCGGACAGGTAAAATTACTGTGAGCAAATAAACCGACATATCCTACTTGATACAAATTAATTTATCCTCACCACCACACACAAATCACTTATTACTTGTACTTAATATGTGAGCAGTACAGTGACAGTTAATTGTTTGTTACTTGTATCAGTAGTAGTA
>JAEIGA010004434.1_pt1 | contig 21727 bp, 16 predicted proteins | sample 9270691 | NCBI WGS metagenome assembly JAEIGA01 (sample SAMN17057246, study PRJNA624740) | gut metagenome | biome: biome; isolation source: fecal sample | host: Bos grunniens | place: China: Xizang | collected 2019 | reverse complement strand
CATCCTGGCAAGCCCAAAGAGGGCAACAAAACCTATCCTACGGCTCAGTACCGCCAAGTTCTTGACCTTTCTGCCATGGCAGCACACATGACCGCCCACTCCAGCAAGTACGACAAGGGCGACATCATGGCCGTGGTGACCCAACTGGCCTCCTGTATCCGAGAGCAGCTTCTGCTGGGCAACAAGGTGACCCTTGGCGACCTTGGCTCGTTCTCCGTAGGCCTCGATTCAAAGGCGGCTCCCAATGCCGAAGAGTTTAGCACCTCGCAGATTAAGCGTGTGCAGGTGCGCTGGAGTCCCAGCAATACTCTCTCCGGCCTGGAGAAGGAAGCATCCTTCGAGTATGTAAGCACCCGCAAGGCTCAGGACGAGGCTCGCAAGGCTGAGAAGGAGCTTCTCAACAACATGGCCACCATCCAGCCCGGCCAGAACCCCGATGACGAGGGCACTGGCGACGATGAAGGCGGCGAGAACCTCGGCGAGTAAAAAAGCCCCCTCAATCCCCCTATAGGGGGAGGAGAGGGTGAGCGGATGAGCGGTGAGCGTTTAACGGATGAGCGGTGAGTGTTTAACGGTGAGCGGATGAGCGTTTAACGGTGAGCGTTTAACGATTAATGATTAATGATATCTAAACCCTAATCTCTAAACTCTAATTAATGATTATCCACCCCCTCCGCTTCGCTCGTCGCCCCTGTCTCAGGGGGACAGTAAGTTACTGCTTGCTAATGCAAAACAAGATGGCACCACGCAATGTGATGCCATCTTTATTTTTGTATGCACCTCCGAAAAAGGGGGGTGTCTACAGTGTCTACAGTCTACAGTTTGTTTTCTCTCCTGTATTTTAGAATATGTCTATTTTACCAGGCAAAGAGGGGATATTCTGCCATCATGGCATTCACTTCTGCGCGAACGCTGGCGATGTTTTCCTCGTTTTCAGGGTCGTTGAGCACGCGCTCGATGAGAGAGGCGATAACGGCCATCATGTCCTCCTTGACACCACGAGTGGTGATGGCAGGTGTGCCAAGGCGTATGCCTGAGGTCTGGAAAGCAGAACGGCTGTCGAAGGGAACCATGTTCTTGTTGGCGGTAATGTCGGCCGCAACAAGAGCCTTCTCGGCAACCTTTCCGGTCAGTTCGGGGTATTTGGTGCGCAGGTCAACCAGCATGGAGTGGTTGTCGGTACCGCCACTGACGATATAGAAACCGCGCTTCTGGAGTTCGTCTGCCAGTACGGCGGCATTCTTCTTTACCTGAGCGGCATATTCGCGGAACTTGGGATCGAGAGCTTCGCCAAAGGCAACAGCCTTGGCAGCTATGACATGCTCCAGAGGACCGCCCTGTGTGCCAGGGAATACGGCGCTGTTGAGAAGAGCAGACATCATTTTTATCTCGCCCTTTGGTGTGCTCTTGCCCCAAGGGTTGGGGAAGTCTTTGCCCATGAGGATGATACCGCCACGGGGACCGCGCAGGGTCTTGTGAGTGGTAGATGTTACGATATGTGCGTACTTTACGGGATTGTCCAGCAATCCTGCAGCAATGAGACCTGCGGGGTGTGCCATGTCAATCATGAGGATAGCGCCAACCTTGTCTGCAATCTCGCGCATACGGCGATAGTCCCACTCGCGGCTATATGCCGAACCACCGCCTACGATGAGCTTAGGCTTGTGCTCAAGTGCCAGACGCTCCATCTCGTCATAGTCCACGCGGCCAGTTTCCTTGTTGAGATTATATCCCACTGGCTTGTAATTGATACCGGAGGTGTTTACGGCAGAACCGTGAGAGAGGTGGCCTCCGTGATCGAGGTTAAGTCCCATGAATGTATCACCCAGTTCCAGACATGCCAGGAATACGGCAGCATTGGCCTGTGCACCGGAGTGGGGCTGTACGTTGGCATACTCTGCGTCGAACAGCTTGCAGATGCGCTCGATGGCAAGTTCCTCTACCTTGTCCACCACCTGGCAACCGCCATAGTAGCGCTTGCCGGGATAGCCCTCGGCATATTTGTTGGTCAACACACTGCCCATGGCCTGCATAACCTGGTCAGATACAAAATTCTCGCTGGCGATGAGTTCGATGCCTCGCATCTGGCGGGCACGTTCTTCGCTGATTAGTTCAAAGACCGTCTTGTCCATTGTATATATATGATTTGTTATGTTGTTTTGTTTGTGGTTGATGTTCCCTCCCTTTTCCGAGGGAGCATGCATAAGCGTATTTTAGCATGCAAAAGTAAGAAAAAACTCATTGCTATATGTTATTGTACCAAGTTTTTTTTCAAGATTCTATTAAATATGTAAAAAATAGATGTCGTTTATTCCATGTTTTACTGTATAAATTCGTACCTTTGGGGTGAAAAAGCGTAATAATTTTACCATGAAGAATAGAAGTCTTGTGACCCTTGCTGGTCATTCCAGAGAAAAAATCGAGTATTTGATTCGCATGGCTCAAGAATTTGAGAAGCACCCTAACCGTAGGATTTTGGCCGGGAAGGTGGTGGCTACCCTGTTCTTTGAACCCTCTACACGCACTCGCCTAAGTTTTGAGACAGCTGCCAATCGTCTGGGGGCAAGAGTCATCGGTTTTGCCGATCCCAAGGTGACCAGCGGCACAAAGGGCGAGACACTGAAGGATACGATAATGATGGTGTCCAGTTATGCCGACGTCATTGTGATGCGTCATTTTCTTGAGGGAGCAGCCCTGTATGCCAGCGAAGTAGCGCCTGTGCCCATTGTCAATGCTGGCGACGGCGCCAACCAGCATCCCTCGCAGACCATGCTTGACCTGTACACGATAAACCAGACACAGGGAACGTTGGATAACCTGAATATCTACATGGTTGGCGACTTGAAGTATGGCCGTACCGTCCACTCCCTGCTGATGGCCATGCGCCACTTTAACCCCACATTCCATTTCATAGCTCCTGATGAACTTGCCATGCCTGCTGTATACAAACGCTATTGCGAGGAATATGGCATCAAGTATGTGGAACACCAGGACTTTGACGCCGATACCATCAGCGATGCGGACATACTCTACATGACTCGTGTACAGAAGGAGCGTTTTGCCGATCTTGACGAATACGAGCGCGTCAAGGACCGTTATCTGCTGAAGAAGGACATGCTTTGCAAGGCGCGTCCTAACATGAAGATACTGCATCCCCTGCCACGTGTCAACGAGATAGAGTATTCCATCGACGACACGCCTTATGCATATTATTTCCAGCAGGCGCAGAACGGTCTCTATGCCAGACAGGCTCTGATATGCGATGTGCTTGGTATAAGTCTGGACGATGTGATGAACGACACCACTATCCTATAGGGTACGCTGCCGGATTTTCAGAAACTCAGTAATAATTATCCAATTAAGAATACATGAACAAGAAGGAAATGATGGTTGCCGCCATAGAGAACGGTACCGTTTTAGACCATATACCCAGCGAAAGACTCTTTGATGTTGTGAGCATGCTCCACCTTGAGAAGATGGGAAATTCCATTACCATAGGCTTTAATCTCAAGAGTGCAGTAATGGGTACAAAGAGCATTATAAAGATTGCCGACAAATATTTTACAGATGAGGAGCTGAACCAGTTGTCGGCGGTGGCTCCAAACATAACGTTGTGCGTAATAAAGGACTATGAAATCATAGAAAAGCGTACCGTGGTAATGCCAGAGGAACTTGTGGGCATAGTGCAGTGTCCCAATCCCAAGTGCATTACCAACAACGAGCCTATGAGGACGCGTTTCCGTTCAGTTGCACAGGGAAATGATATCCTGCGTTGCTGTTATTGCAACAAGGATGTGGAATTGAGAGATGTGCGTATAGTGGAATAGTCTCTGGTGGCAGACAAGCAAGGTAAAGGTTCTGAGTATGAGGAAAATTCTGTTCATATTTCTGTGGCTGATGCTTATTGGCGGTACGGCTTCTGTGGGATGGGTGTTCTGGTCAATCAGCGAGGGTCGTATAGGCTATATGCCAGACATGGAGCAACTGTCCAACCCGGTAGACAAGTTTGCCAGTCAGTTGCTGACTGTTGACGGCAAACTTATGGGTACTTACAGTTATGGTTCCAACAATCGTATTTTCACAGAATATGACTCCATAGCACCTGCAATGATACAGGCACTGATTGCCACCGAGGATGAACGCTTCCATGAGCATGCTGGCATTGACTTCAAGGCCCTGTTCCGTGCCATTGTGAAACGTGGTCTTCTTGGACAGAAAAGTGCCGGTGGCGGTTCCACGATTACCCAGCAATTGGCAAAGCAGCTGTATAGCGAACGTGCATCCAACACCATGGAGCGACTTTTCCAGAAACCCATTGAGTGGATGATCGCCTTGAAGCTGGAGCGCTTCTATACCAAGGAGGAGATTATCACCATGTACCTGAACTATTTTGATTTCCTTCATAATGCCGTAGGTATAAAGACGGCTTCGCGCACCTATTTCAGCAAGGAGCCGCAACAGTTGTCCGTTGAGGAATGTGCCATGCTGGTGGGTATGTGCAAGAATCCCTCATATTATAATCCCGTGCGTGTGCCCGAAAGGGCAAAGGAGCGCAGAAACGTGGTGTTAGGCCAGATGTTGCGTTCAGGATATCTTACAAAGGAAGAGACGGACAGTATAATGGAACTGCCTCTAAAACTGAATTTCCGCCGATCCGACCACAGGACTGGCACTGGGATGTATGTTAGAGAACGTCTGCGCAGAGTGCTGATGGCAAAACGCCCCGTCCGTGCCAATTACGAAGCATGGCAGTATCAGCAGTATTTTGAGGATTCCCTTGCATGGGAGGAGGATCCCTTGTATGGATGGTGCAACAAGAATGTCAATAAGGAAGGAAGACATTATAATCTGTATACCGATGGCCTGAAGATATATAGCACCATAGACAGCCGTATGCAGCGCTATGCAGAGGAAAGTGTCACTGAGCATGTGGCAAACTACTTGCAGAAGGCATTCGACAAGGAGCAGAAATACAATCCCAGACGTCCTTATTTTCGCGATCTTACTGCCGCTAAGGTTAAGGAAAATCTAAATCGTGCCAAGCGCCAGAGTGCCAGGTATGTTACCATGAAGGCTGCTGGCGTGCCTGTGAAGGAAATAGAGGCGTCGTTTGAAAAACCAGTGGAAATGTCAGTGTATTCTCCAGGAGGAGATATTGATACACTGATGACACCGCTTGACTCTCTTAAATACTATAAGGGTTTCCTGCATTCCGGATTGGTGTGTATGGACATGGAGATGGGAGACGTAAAGGCATACGTCGGTGATATCAATTATTCGCACTTTAGGTACGATATGGTAGGTCAGGCACGCAGACAGGTGGGTTCTACGATAAAGCCATTCCTGTATGCTCTGGCTATGGAGAGCGGCTACAGCCCTTACGACCAGGCGCCTAATGAGCAGGTCACTTATCAGGTGGGAGACCAGGAATGGACTCCACGAAATGCAAGTATGAAGAGGTATGGTGAAATGGTAACCCTAAAGTGGGGACTCGCCCAATCCAATAACTGGATTTCCGCCTGGCTCATGAACCAGCTCAGTCCTGAACTTCTTGTAAGTCTGATTCACGAATTTGGTGTGCTTAACCAGGAAATAGAACCGGCGATGTCCTTGTGTCTGGGAGCGTGTGAGATAAGTGTTCTTGAAATGGTTTCTGCGTACACCACCTTTGCCAATGAGGGCATGAGGCGTTCTCCGCGTTTTGTTACAAGAATAGAGGACGCAGAAGGAAACGTCCTGGCATCTTTCTCGCCCCATATCCAACACGTAATAAGCAGAGACGCAGCCTGGAAAATGGTAGAACTGATGCGTGGAGTGATGGATGGCGGTACTGGTTCGCGTATGCGTTTCAAGTACAACATCAAGTCGCCAATGGGAGGAAAGACCGGAACAACTAACGACAACTCCGACGGATGGTTTGTGGGGTATACCCCAAGTCTTGCCTTTGGAGCATGGGTAGGAGGTGATGAAAGAGACGTGCATTTCGCATCAATGAACTACGGACAGGGTGCTGCCTCGGCCCTACCGGTTGTGGGTATATTCCTGAACAAGGTGTATGCCGATGAAACTTTGGGTTATGACCGCAATGAAGAATTTGAGTTGCCTCAAGAAATTGCAGCCACATGGCTGGAAGCGCAAGAGGCTGCGGCTGAACCGGATAGTATAGACATTGAGGACATTCCCATGAATCCATAATGAATATTGCTCTCATTTTATGTGATACCATCGCTGTCAACTGGCCGCGATGGTATTTTTAATTACATATTGTGGTGTGTGTTGACTAAAAAAGTTGCAAAATGTTTGTATGTTTGCTTTGAAATTCGTAACTTTGTCAGCAAACCTATAATATCTGTTAATATTGCGCCTAATCTGTTTAAATATACAACGTTTTTTTGCTGAAGCACTCCTGCTTTTCCTGCTATGTGGAATGGCTCATGCGCAGGAGTTGCGAATAGGTTCGTATGAATTTCCCGATGGAGCGATTTTTCAGGGGGAAATGTTTCGTGGCAAGCCTTATGGGCATGGTGTCACACGATTTTTAAATGGCGATGTTCATGAAGGAAAGTATGTAAAGGGCAAGCGCCAGGGACAAGGAACGTATATCTTTGCCGACGGAGAGAAATATATAGGTGAATGGTACCAGAACCAGCAGCATGGCCTGGGAACTTATTACTTTATCAATAACAACCGTTATGAAGGCCTTTGGTTTAGAGACCGTCAGCATGGAAAAGGAACGATGTACTATTATAACGGGGATGTCTATGTAGGTAATTGGGAAAATGACATGCGTCAGGGGCAGGGGACCTATACCTATAGCAATGGAGCATCATACGTAGGTACTTGGAAAGATGACCAAAAGGACGGTGAAGGCATTTTTGATTGGGCTGACGGCAATAGGTATGAGGGAGGATGGAAGGAAAACCTCAAGTCGGGTAAGGGCGTGTTCTTGTATGCTACAGGTGACAAGTATGTAGGGGAGTGGCAGAACGACGCTCAACACGGAAGGGGCATCTACGTCTTTGAGGATGGAAACGTCTATGAAGGCTCCTATGTAAAGGGGCAGCGTACGGGCGAGGGCATCTTTACTTTCAAGAACGGAGATAAATATGTAGGGAACTTTTCCGACGGAGACCAAAGTGGTACTGGTACTTTCACATGGAGCAACGGCGATGTATATGTCGGTCAGTGGAAGAGCAATCGTCAGCACGGAAAGGGGAAGTTTACCTCGCATAACGGAGATGTTTACGAGGGGGATTGGGTCAATGGACTTATGGAAGGCCAGGGCATATTGCGACAGGCCGACGGCACAAAATACAAGGGAGAGTTTCGTGCTGGTCTGAAAGATGGCCATGGAATCCAGGAAGATAAGAATGGAAACCGCTTTGAAGGTGAATTCAGGGCTGGCGAGAAGATACTAAGATAATCCATCAGCGAGAAATATAGTTTATAGAAAAATCTAAAACTTTTTTATATATGGCAACCAAGAAATCTGATACCACAAAGGCATCGAAAACCACAAAGAGTACTGCTGCAAAGAAGACAACAGCAAAAAAAACATGTGCCAAAAAGACTACGGCCAAGAAGGTAGTGGCATCTGAAGAGGTGAAGGAACCATCGGTTCTGCGTCTTATCAAGAACGACAAGTATCTGGCAGAGTATGCAGAGGCTATCAACGGACGCCATCAGTCGGCCCTAAACAAGATCGCCGAACTGACTAATAACGGCGAAAAGACCCTCTCGGAATTTGCAACAGGATATTTGTATTTCGGTCTGCATAAGGATGGCAAGAACTGGGTTATACGCGAATGGGCACCCAATGCTACAGCCATTTATCTTATAGGTGATTTCAATGGCTGGAAGGAAGATGGCCACTATGCTTTCAAGAAGGTGGGTGAATCCGGCAACTGGGAACTTGTCTTGCCTGAAAAGGCCCTGAAGCATGGCGATCTCTACAAGATGAGCGTCCATTGGGAAGGTGGTCAGGGCGAGCGTATACCAGCATGGGTGCGCCGTGTGGTTCAGGATGATACTACCAAGATATTCTCTGCTCAGGTTTGGGCTCCTGAGCAGAAGTATGAATGGAAGAACACCAAGTTCAAGCCCAATACCAGTCCGCTGCTCATCTATGAATGCCACATTGGTATGGGACAAGACGCAGAGAAGGTTGGCACATACGAGGAGTTCCGCTTGAACGTATTGCCTCGTGTGCACAAGGCCGGTTATAACTGCATCCAGATAATGGCCATTCAGGAACATCCTTATTATGGCAGTTTTGGCTATCATGTGAGCAGTTTCTTTGCCGCAAGCAGCCGTTTCGGTACTCCCGAGGAACTGAAGGCCTTGATTGACGAGGCTCATGGATTGGGTATTGCCGTAATTATGGATATAGTTCATAGCCATGCCGTGAAGAACGAGGTAGAGGGTCTTGGCAACATGGCCGGTGATCCCTGCCAGTATTTCTACCAGGGTGACCGTCGTGAGCATCCTGCATGGGACAGCCTCTGTTTCGATTACGGCAAGAATGAGGTGCTGCACTTCCTTCTGAGCAACTGTAAGTATTGGATGGACGAGTTCCATTTCGACGGCTATCGCTTCGATGGCGTTACTTCAATGCTTTATTATAGCCATGGACTTGGCCAGGCATTTGGCGGTTATGGCGACTATTATAATGGTAGCCAGGACGACAATGCAATCGTTTATCTCACCTTGGCTAACTGTCTGATACACCAGGTCAACAAGAAGGCCATAACCATTGCTGAGGAAGTGAGCGGCATGCCAGGCCTGGCTGCTCCGTTCGAGGCTGGCGGTTACGGTTTCAATTACCGTATGGCCATGAATATCCCTGACTACTGGATCAAGATTATCAAGGAATGGCGCGATGAGGACTGGAAACCCAGCAGTCTGCTTTGGGAGACTACCAACCGCCGTGCTGATGAAAAGACCATCAGTTATTGTGAGAGTCATGACCAGGCTCTCGTGGGCGACAAGACTATAATTTTCCGCCTGGTGGATGCCGACATGTACTGGCATTTCAAGAAGGGTGACGAGAACTTTACCGTTGAGCGCGGTATAGCACTGCACAAGATGATTCGTCTGCTCACCTGCAGCACAATCAATGGTGGCTATCTGAACTTCATGGGTAACGAATTCGGTCATCCCGAATGGATTGACTTCCCACGTGAGGGTAACGGATGGAGTCATAAGTATGCGCGTCGTCAGTGGAATCTGGTTGACAATAAGGAACTCTGCTTCCATTACCTGGGTGATTTTGACCGTGCTATGCTTAAGATCATCAAGAGCGAGAAGGACATCCAGAAAACCAACGTTACCGAAATATGGCACAACGATGGCGATCAGGTGTTTGCATTCCAGCGAGGCGAATTGCTGTTCTTCTTTAACTTCAGTCCTTTCCGCAGCTATACCGACTATGGTTTCATGGTAAAGGCTGGTACATACCAGTATCTGCTCAATACAGACGATGTCAAGTTTGGCGGCAAGGGATTCAATGATGATACACTGAAGCACCTCACCATTTATGACCGTGACTTGGCAAAGGATGGCAAGGGTTGGCTTAAACTGTATCTGCCTGCACGCAGTGCCTGCGTCCTGAAGATTACAAAGGATTAAGATAACTATAGATCTGTAATAGAAATACGTATATAATATAATATCCGCACGGCTCCGCCTACGAGAAATCATAGAAGATAGAGTAGGCCGGCGCCGTGTGGATATGTGAAAAATAGACATGTATGGCAAGGATGAAGTATCACTACAAGGCAACACAGCACAAGGCAAACTTTATTTCTGTAGTTTGCTTCCTTCTGTTTGTCACGTATTCCATCCTGTTGTACATAAAGCACCAGTACGGAATCGTGGCAATGACCTATTTCGTAGAGTCAGAACTGCTCACGTCCGACTTTTCACCCTCTGCCACATGGATTAGTGCCTTGCTTGGTACTCTCCTTTGTGTTATTCCTGCCATAGTCCTTACATGCACGCTCCATTTTCCTCTGCGCATGAAGGCACTGGCTTTCCTGCCTTCTTATATTATTCTGGGATTTCTTACAGGAATCTCTCCCGCAAGCGTATCTTCGAGTACCAACGAAGTACATCTTGTCGTTCCCTTGCTGATGCTGCTTGGATCAATTGTCTTGATAATATTTAGTCAAGTATATCACGAGGACCGTGGCGAACATGCTCCTACATTTAACTACCTTAGTGTTAACGTGCTTATCTCATGCATAGGCATGCTTTCATGCATTGCATTAACTAATACCGATCGCGAGTTGCATGTGCAGTTGGCCATGTCAGATGCCTTGCAACGTAACGATTCCCAGCAACTGGAAAGACTTGCCTATGGAGAAACCATTACCAATCGTAATATCACATCCATACAGATAATGGACCTTAGCCGTAGGGAACAGCTTGCCGAACGGCTCTTCTCTATTCACGGACTGTCTGGAAGTCAAAGCATGTTGCCCGATACAATGCCTGCTACTCAGGTTTTCCATACCTCTTCTCTGGTGTATGGCTATTTGGGATCTGATTCTATTGCTTGCGCAACCGATGTGGTTTCATTTCTTGAAGACCTGCTGATAAAGAAGGTTTCTTTCCATGCTGACACCGTTTCCATGACTGACACACTTAGCATCAGGGTCTTGGCAGATTACTACCTTTGCGCCCTGCTGCTTGACAGGGAACTGGGACAGTTCTCTTCTTCATTGCCATTGTATTACGACGGGGAACACGCTCTTCCACATCATTTCCGCGAGGCTATGGCAATAGTTCGCTCGTTTGCAGATGCTCTGCCAGATGTGCATGTCTCCGACTCTGTGATGGATTCCACCTATGCAGATTACATGATGCTACGTCAGTCCTGCCTGGACAATCCGGCTCTCCTTCGCAAGGAATGCTCCAGACAATATCCCAATTCGTATTGGAACTACTATTACTTGAAAACAAACTAAAAAATATAATAATCTACATATACCTCAACCATAAATCAGTCAATTTATGCCACAGATATCAGTTCGAGGTCAGGAGATGCCCGAGTCTCCAATTAGAAAACTTGCTCCCTTGGCAGATGATGCCAAGAAGCGTGGTGTACATGTCTATCACCTTAATATTGGTCAGCCAGACCTGCCAACTCCCCAATCGGCTATAGATGCAATCCGTAATATCGACCGCAAGATTTTGGAGTATAGTCCTTCTCAGGGATATCTCAGTTATCGCAAGAAACTGGTTAATTACTATGCCTCATATAATATCCACCTCTCTCCCGATGACATCATCATAACGAGTGGTGGTTCTGAAGCTGTGCTGTTCTCCTTTCTGGCATGTCTGAACCCAGGCGACGAGATTATTGTGCCAGAACCGGCCTATGCCAACTATATGGCTTTTGCTATTTCGGCAGGTGCACGTATCCGCACCATTTCAACAACAATAGAGGAAGGGTTTTCATTGCCCAAGGTGGAGAAATTCGAGGAACTTATCAATGAGCACACACGTGCCATACTTATATGCAATCCCAACAATCCTACGGGTTATCTGTACACACGCAGAGAGATGAACCAGATTCGCGACCTTGTAAAGAAATATGATCTGTATCTCTTTTCGGATGAGGTGTATCGCGAGTTTATCTATACTGGTTCTCCTTACATTTCTGCCTGTCATCTGGAAGGTATAGAGAATAATGTAGTACTCATTGATTCCGTTTCAAAACGTTATTCCGAGTGCGGCATCCGCATAGGTGCACTTATTACCAAGAACCCAGAGGTGCGCCAGGCCGTGATGAAGTTCTGCCAGGCACGTCTCAGTCCTCCACTCATAGGTCAGATAGCAGCCGAGGCTTCTTTGGACGAACCCGAAGAGTATAGCCGTGAGGTGTATGACGAGTATGTTGAGCGTCGTAAATGTCTCATAGACGGACTCAATAGGATTCCTGGCGTGTATAGTCCCATTCCCATGGGAGCATTCTATACCGTTGCCAAGCTGCCTGTTGATGATGCAGAGAAATTCTGTGCATGGTGCTTGACTGATTTCCAATGGGAGGGCGAGACCATAATGATGGCACCGGCTTCTGGTTTCTATACCACACCAGGAGCTGGATCCAACCAGGTTCGTCTGGCATACGTGCTAAAGAAGGACGATCTTGTACGTGCCCTCTTTGTTCTACGTAAAGCGCTTGAGGCATATCCGGGTCGTACAGAGTAGTTTTAGTATGGATGTTTGAAGTTTTACGTTATGTTTTTTGTAGCCAAGAAGCTATATGATACAGGTGAGGCAGGACGTGTTTCTGCCTCTGCCGTTCGTATAGCCACAGCAGGTGTTGCTGTGGGGATAATGGTTATGATTATAAGCATTTGCGTGACTGTTGGTTTTCAGCGCGAGATTAAGAGTCGCGTCGCATCGCTCGTAGGTCATGTGCAGGTCCTCAACACGCAGAGTTTGTACAGGACGCATTCCACTTCCATCCAGATAACAGACTCTTTGATGGGGGAGTTGAACCGTTTGCCAGGCGTCTACAATGTTCATCGATTTGTATTGTGTCCCGGCATGCTCAAAACAGAGAATGCCTTTATAGGATTGTTCTTCCGTGGAGTAGAAGCTGGTTTTGACAAGTCTTTCATTGCTGCGAATATAGTTTCCGGCCGTGTTCCCTCCTTTTCGTCTGATAGCATTTCAAACGATAGTATACTTGTTTCTGCTTCCACAGCCTCGGCTTTGCAAGTTCGGGCAGGAGACAGAGTCTATGCTTATTTCTTCGACAATAATCTGCGTGCCCGTCGTTTTGTGGTGTCGGGAATTTTTCAAACCAACATGGCAGATTTCGACTCTAAGATGTGCTTTACCTCCATGCGTACCGCCCAACAGTTGAACAGATGGCAGAAGGACCAATTTAGTGGTGGTGAGATAATTCTCAAGGATTTCTCGCATGTTGAAAAAGTTTCAGGACAGGTATCATCTATGCTTTCTCGCAAGCAGGATGACTATGGACAATATTACTCCTCTGTGCGTGTGGACGAGCTCTTTCCGCAGATATTCACATGGCTCACGCTTTTGGACACTAATGTCGTGGCTATCCTCATCCTTATGATATGTGTGGCTGGTGTCACTATGATAAGTGGGTTGCTTGTCCTTATTCTTGAGCGTACTCGTTTCATTGGAGTAATGAAGGCTATGGGCAGCACAAACTCCCAATTACGTCGCATTTTCCTGTATCTATCTTCAATGATAGTTGTCCGTGGACTTCTGTTGGGCAATGTCTTGGCCTTGTTCCTGATAGCGCTACAGAAGTGGACTGGTCTCGTCACCCTTGATCCCGCCAGTTACTATATATCGTATGTACCTGTACACTTTCCCTGGACAAGTATCCTTATTGTGAATATTGTCACCTTTCTGGTATGTGTGCTATCGCTTGTCGTCCCCACGCTTGTTATTAGTCACATAAGCCCTGCAAAGAGCATTAGATTTGAATAGAAGGGCAGGTAGGGGAGATGCTACAATGGAGTTATCACATTTACACGTTTATTTTTTCCAATGAAGTATTTCGAAGTTATTTTTCATATTAAATCCGTCCAAAAACAGATAGCAGCAGATATTCTCAGTGCTCTGCTTGCTGATGAAGGTTTTGAGGCTTTTGAATCTTCGGACAATGGCCTGCTGTCATGGGTCCAGCAGTCTGTCTACACACAAGAAGGTGTGGACAATGTCATTGCCACTTTCCCATTGCCAGATACCGTTATCACCTATAGTGTTTCCGAAGCTCCCGACCAGAACTGGAACAGTCAGTGGGAGCAGGATGGATTCCGCCCCATAGTAATTCGCGAATGCGATACTCCGGACTCTCCCGTCATGATAGCCATTCATGACACATCCCATACCGATGTGCCACAAGCGTGTTATGATATCAGCATAAACCCATGTCAGGCCTTTGGAACCGGTTCGCACGAAACCACCCGTATGATTCTGCGTCATCTTCTGTCTATGCCCATGCAAGGACGCATTGTTATTGATGCAGGTACGGGTACGGGTATTCTTGCCATACTTTGCCATATGCTTGGTGCTGTTCAGGTTCTTGCTTACGACATAGACGACTGGAGTGTGCGTAATGCCCGGTCCAATCTTCTCCTTAACGGTATTCATGAGGGCGTCCAGGTGTTTCTGGGCGATAGCAGCGTCCTGAACACATGTCTTGAAACCGGTGATTGTAGCGTGGCTCCCACGCTTGTAATAGCAAACATCAACCGCAACATCCTGCTTGCTGACATGAGCAGGTTTGCCTCCGTCCTATCTGTGGGTGGTGAGTTGCTGTTAAGTGGTTTCTACACCCAGGATGTACCCGCGCTGCTTGCGTGTGCGGCAGAGAATGGACTCACGCTTGAATATTCCACCCAGGATGCAGGTTGGGCGCTGGTTTTGCTAAAAAAGGAAAAATCCTATTAAATATAGGGGATTACCCTTTTCCTTTATATTTGAAATCCGTATCTTTGAGATGCAATTTTAAAGTATTTGCCTTATGAAGAATCTTGCAATATTGTTTGGCGCCATTATGTTGGTCACTCCTGCCTGCCTGAATGCACAGGAGGACGATATGTATTTCACCGCCAGGAAGGATAAGAACGGTAACAAGACAGAGAAGACTGCTCGCAGGGTGGAAATAGTCTATGAGACGGAAGAGAACTCTTCGGTTCCAGCATCGCATGTTGCTGCACCAGCTTCAGTTATAGAGAGTCGTGACGTTGATGAATACAACAGACGTGGCAGACGTCCGTCTCTACAGTCTGCTGACACTCTTTCGGTGGAAATGCAGACTGAAGATTCTCGTGAATCCCAGACCTATCGTCTCTCTGCCCAGAGTCTTTACGACCTGGGATATAGTGAGGGGTATGAAGAGGGTTTCAGCGATGGCAATAATATAGACTTTTATTATGGTCTCCGCCTGGCACGCTTCCATGGATGTCACCATTACGATCCATGGTACTGGAACCGCGTCTCGTATATTTACGATCCATGGCATTGTGATCCATGGTACTGGGACCCCTGGTATCGTCCGTATTACTATGGCGGATGGTATTCTGTGGGGTGGGGTGTAGGCTATTGTGGTACTTATTGGAATCCCTATTGGTCCGGTTATTATTATGGAGGATATTATCCTTACCATCATTGGTATGGACACCATTCACCAGGTCCTCGCGTCTCCACATCCCGTAACCAAGACTATGGTCGTACGCGTATAGTTGATAGAAGGGGCAGTGCCTATTCTACAAACAGGTCCAATGCGCGTGCCGAACGATACACCGGCACAACAAACCGCACTGCACGTCGTTCCTCCGATCGTGCTGCACGCATGAACGAACGCTCGACCGACCGTTATAACCGTGTCACGAACCGTTCCTCCAACCGTACTTCTGAGCGTACTTCAAACCGTACATCCGACCGCTCAAGGCGAACAGAGAGTGCTACAACAGATCGTTCTTCCAGTCGTAGTACTAACCGTTCCGCTACAACTTCCCGCTTTGGTGGCAATTCTACCTCCAGAGGCAGTGGTTTCGGTTCTCCAGGCGGAAGTTCACGAAGCGGAAGTTCACGAAGTAGCGGTGGTCGTGGAAGGTAAGGAGGTTAGGGATTAGAGTCAGGGGGCGCTTTCCTTTTGCCTACCACCAATATCCAAACTCATTAACCGACACCTAACCATCAACTCTTTCCGCATTAAAAATAACTATTGCACATTATAAAATAATCATGAAGAAGTTTTTCGTTTTGGTCCTTTCTGCCATAAGTCTCAACACAATGGCTCAGGATCCCTATCTCAACAATACAGTCATCAACACCTCCGACCTTTTCGGCACATCGCGCTTTGTGGCCATGGGCGGAGCCATGGGTGCCCTTGGCGCAGACCTCTCTGTCATAAGCAGCAACCCGGCCGGTTTGGGTATGATTAGCAAGAACGAAGTTTCCCTTACCGCTGGTGCCTCGTGGTTGGCCAACAACACTGCCAATGGAATGGTATCCGGAACTTTCGGTCAATTCAACCAGATTGGGGCACTTGCCTCTTTCAAGGGTAATGGAAAAATGCGAAGCCTGAACTTTTCCTTCAACTACCAGAAGAAAGCAGACTACAATACCAGTATCTTTGGAGAAACCTGTACCGCTGCATCGTGGGCTGACCAGCTATACGGATTGGCAGGAGAGGCCTATGACAACAGAAACTATCTCTATGGCAATTCCGACACATATTTCAACACACTCTACAATCTGGCAGAGACAAGCGGATTATTCGACGAACCTATAGCAAAGTTGCCATCCGACCCCAATAGCACACTCTCCGTGATGCGCGGTTCACTAAATGCATATGAGTTCAACCTCAGTACAAATATAGAAAACCGATACTTTCTTGGTATTACCGTGGGATTGGACAATGTGGACATGCGTCGTGGCACTGACTATTGGGAGCAGCGCACTGATGTGTCTGGACGTATTCACGACTTTGGCTATATCAACGAACAGGTCATCACAGGTACAGGCTTCAACCTTAAGATTGGTGCCATTGTACGCCCCTTTGAAAGCAGTCCCTTCCGTGTTGGTTTCACTGTGGAGACGCCCACATGGTACAACTTAAAGTATGTGGACGACCAAAGCCTCACAACCAAGTACTACTGGGACGAAAAGCAGGGCAAGGCCATATACGATCCAACATCAGGGCAGTACCATACCCACTACGTCTACGACCTCTCCAATTCCTATATCAACTACTTGGAGTATCGCATTACCTCGCCATGGAAAGTGCGTGCGCAGATGGGCAGCACCGTTTCCACCTGCTTTGCATGGGGACTGGAGTATGAGTATGCCAACTATTCCGGAACCACCGTCCGCTACCCCTCGCAATATGGAGGCACTAATGTGGACATAGATCTCAAGGACGTTACTGCTACAATGCTTTTGCCTCAGCATACCATGCGAGCCGGTATGGAGTTCAAACCCCTTTCGTGTATGGCTCTGCGTGCAGGTTACAACTACATCACCTCCACCACTGCTCCCGATTCCTATTGGGATCCTTTCTTTGCCGACAATGCTCTGGCATATCCCACGGGTCTTGACTATATGAACATGTCCGATACTCACATTGCTACCTTTGGCATAGGCTATCGTTACAAGTGGTTCTATGCCGACCTGGTCTACAAGTACCGTCATCAGACAGGCAAGTATTATGCCTTCGACTCTTTCTACAGCCAAGTGCCAAACACGGCCGTGAGTGCCGATCTTACTACCCACACCGTCACGGCAACTTTGGGTGTGAGATTCTGATATACACGAAAAGCGCTGGACTTCTGTGGGGAAGGCCAGCGCTAATTTTAGGTGTGTGTTCCTTTACATAGCGATACATGAATCCTCGCTGTTTCAATTACAAACACACAATTATAGTCCTGATATGTATTCGGCAAAAATACGGGCAGCATCCTCTACCTTGCGTGCGCATGGGCGAGTGCTATAGTAATGTGTATCGCGCTTGTCGGGAATATGTGTGTCAGTTGCGGCATGGCAGTTGCTTTGTGCCAGCAGGTCGGCACAAATAACACTGCCGTTTTGCTGTTTAAAGGTCTCCAGCAATTCCTGGACCACCTTATAGCAGTTGGCTTTGCCTTCGCTGTCGTTACCATCTGTACTTCCGCATTGCAGTCCAGCAAGAGTCACAATGCCAGAGACAGCACCGCATATCATTCTCAGCCGGCCCACACCGCCACCAAAGCCTGCACCTATGCGAAGTGCTGTGTTTTCGTCCATTCCATACAGGTCGGCAAATGCTGCAACTACGCTTTGGCAGCAACCGAATCCTTGCATAAAATAATCTACAGATTTGCGTACTCGCGCTTCCATTTCCGTTGAAAGTTCTTTCATGTTTGTCGTTATGGATTCTTGTTATTATTTATGATGAATGACACATTTCAGGCAATCCCTGTCACATGCAAATCTCCAGTTTCAGAAGGTCTGCAAGTCTTTTGATGTTTGAGTTCTTTTCCACCATTTTCTGGTATAGTGCCGGTTTGCTGGTAATGTGCTGCACTTCGTATGCCTGGGCTATTCGCACACTCATCTTGATGTTTCTATTGCACAAAGCCTTGCGCATTGTGTCCAGGATGCTGTCCTGCATGTTCAAGAGGTATTGGCCTATCTGCGTGTTGTTCGCCACAATCTCGAATGTGTTGGCGTCTATGAGTTTTGGGGTCATGCCCTTCATCCTCATTTTCATTGCCTGTCGTTCTATGGGCATTCGTTCCACATATGAGTGCCACTGATAGGTTATATCTTCTTGTGAAAACTGTTTGTCCTCAACCGATGCTGTTGACTTCCTTTCCACTAAGGGTTCTGTAGGAGCAGAGGAAACTGCCTTGATGCTGGGGCCAAGTTGCCCAATCTTCATTTTCATCAAGCGGGCAGTTCCAGTTTCCACCTTGTTTTCTGGCGTTTGGCTTACAGTTCTGTCAGGCGTGTGTGTCTGTCCCTCGTTTTGTTTTACTGGGACTTGTGTCTGTGTGGCTGGCTGTGCCAATGCCACCAGACTGAATATGGGTTTTAGAATCTTGGCGGGGCCACGCCCCGAGCCTGTACTGTCCGTTCCATCTGTCAGTTGTGCACACTGTATAAGGCAAATTTCCACCTGCAGGCGCTTGTTGTGGCTTTGTCGGTATGCCTGGTCGCAATCGTTGCACAGCTTTATGGCCTGATATATGAACTTTGCATTGCACTTGGCTGCCTGCTGCTGGAACATTTCTCTGGTTTTGGCAGAGGTCTCAAGCAATGGCAGAGTAGAACTGTCCTTGGCAACCAGAAGCTGGCGCATGTGGTTGGCAAGTCCTGCTATGAAGTTTCCTCCGTCAAATCCCTTGGTCAGTACCTCGTTAAATAGGAGCATGCACTGTGGTACCTCCTGTGCCAGGAAGTGATCTACCAGACGGAAGTAGTACTCTGTGGAAAGAACATTCAGACTGGCGCAAACCTTTTCATAGGTCAGTTCACCGTTGGTAAAGGAAACCATCTGGTCAAAGATGCTCAGTGCATCGCGCATGCCTCCATCTGCTTTCTCGGCAATCAGTTGCAGGGCTTCGTCCTCGGTGGCATACCCCTCCTTTTCGGCTACGTGGCGCAGGTGCGAAATGGTATTCTCCATCGTCATGCGCGCAAAATCGTATACCTGGCATCTTGAAAGGATTGTAGGCAGAATCTTGTGCTTCTCTGTTGTGGCAAGAATAAAAATTACGTATGATGGCGGTTCCTCCAGTGTTTTCAGGAATGCATTGAAAGCAGCCTGCGAGAGCATGTGCACCTCGTCAATGATGAACACCTTATACCGCCCCACCTGAGGCATTATCTGTACTTGTTTGATGAGTTCTCGTATGTCATCTACACTATTGTTGGAGGCAGCATCCAATTCATGTATATTCATTGATCGCCCTTCGTCGAAGGCCTTGCAGCTTTCACACTGGCCACAACTCTCTCCATCGTGTTTTGGCGACAGACAGTTGATGGTCTTGGCGAAAATGCGGGCACAGGTGGTTTTTCCAACACCTCTGGGTCCGCAGAAGAGGTATGCATGAGCCAGTTTGTCCGATGCGATAGCATTCTTAAGTGTTGTAGTCAGTGAAGACTGCCCTACGACGCTGTCAAATGTCATTGGACGGTATTTTCGTGCCGATACGATATATTCCTGCATGTCTGTACTTTGTATCTTTACTTAGACTTATTTTATGCAAATTTAGGAAAAATATTCTATAATTCTACATACGTGTGCCTTTAATTTTATATCTTTGCACCAAATAGAGGAATTTGTTATGAACGCATTGCAAACAATAGCGCATAGGATCAAGGACAGCAAATATACGAAATACGTGGTTACTATTTGCGTAATTGTTCTGGTAGTGGGGTTCCTGGATGAAAACAGCATTGCAAACCGTAAGGAACGCATTGCCGAAATAGAGAGGCTGGAGCAAGAAATATCTCTTCTCAAGGCCAAGTATGAGGCCGACACGCAGAAACTGAATAGTTTGGACGATTATGACCATGTTGTGCGTCTGGCCAGAGAGAAATATCTCATGAAACGCCCCAATGAAGATATCTTTGTAATCAAGACCTCCCGTTGACGGGGTGATATATAGAAACACATCCTGGGAATTGGAAAATTCCCAGGATGTGTTCTTAGTAGACACAAGTCACTTTTTTATATAATCAATAGCGGCATCCACCACCTTCTTGTCCGAGCTTATGGTAAAGTGCAGTTTAAGTCGGTTGCTGTTTGGCTTCTTTGGGTCGCTGCGGTTGATTGTTTCCAAAACCTTTCCGCTGGCAACGTAGACAAAGCTGTCCCGATTGATGAATTTTCTTGTAATATCCAGTTTATCCTCTATCTGATAATGTAGTCCTATAACATCCTTCTCCCTTTTCGTCATATTCTGTTTTCTGAAACTGTTCAGTTCCTCTTCTACAATGTGTCTGATGACGGATTGGTCGTTACTGCTCACTTCCCTGCGTTTCAGTTCCTCCAGCAACAGATATGCCTCGTTTACGAATATGCCTTCTGGGTATGTGTTGATGTATTTTTCTGTGGCAACTATGGTTTTGGAACGGAAGGTCTTTTTCCACATGGCACTGTCCTCTTGTGCCATGCGCATATGTTCGGCATTGGCCTTCTCGTCTTCCTGTATACGTATGGACAGTTCTTCCAGAATAGCCTCCTTGGTCTCTATCTGATACTGGTGGTATTTAAACAGACCGTAGGCAATTCCGGCAATGGTTACACCCAGTAGCATGAATAGTGCAAACATGAGCAAACAGCTGTTATTCACCTTCTTTTTCGCCTTTATAGGTTTTTCTTTAATCGAAGCAGGAGCAGAATTGCTGTCGTCTTGATTTTGGTCTATGTTAGTGCCGCAGTTCTTGCAGCACGTGTTGTTGGTCATCATCCACTCCTTGCAATCAGGGCATTGTCTGATATGTCCTTTTATGCGTGTGCCGCAATGAGGGCATGTAAGTGCCATGGACGATATCTGTTCTTTACATTCTGGACATTTGATTATAGCCATACTTGTTGATTGTGAAGGTTTGTAAGACGTGTGTTATACTGCAAAGGTATGGATTTCATCATTCATGGGCAAGGATTTGCATATAAAAGATTGTATCGGTAATTGCTTGTACTGGAGATATGCTCCTTAGGTACTTGTTTTAGTTTGGCAAGTATGGGCATATTTCCCATAAATCGTCTGCGTTATCGCGGCATTTTGTCCTCGGTATCTGTTCGGCGAACAAATAGTATTGTCACACCCTTGTCCTCGGTATGGCTTAATCTTGTCCTATATATATATAAGAAAGGTGGCAACCTTCCGTTGGAAGATTGCCACCAAAATTATGTGCGTTGAATATAGATTATTCCTCAACGGCAGCCTGAGCGGCAGCCAGGCGTGCGATGGGCACACGGAAGGGAGAGCAGCTCACGTAGTTCAGGCCTACCTTGTGGCAGAACTTAACTGATGAGGGCTCACCACCATGCTCACCACAGATACCGCACTTCAGCTCGGGACGAACTGAACGGCCACGCTCTACAGCCATCTCTACCAACTGACCTACACCGTTCTGGTCGAGTACCTGGAAGGGGTCTACCTTCAGGATCTTCTTCTCCAGGTATACGGGCAAGAAGCTTGCGATGTCGTCACGAGAGTAACCGAAGGTCATCTGT
>JAEIGA010004433.1_pt1 | contig 21730 bp, 28 predicted proteins | sample 9270691 | NCBI WGS metagenome assembly JAEIGA01 (sample SAMN17057246, study PRJNA624740) | gut metagenome | biome: biome; isolation source: fecal sample | host: Bos grunniens | place: China: Xizang | collected 2019 | reverse complement strand
CAAATTAAAGCCATAGAGTTCCATGTTTGCGGCCTTCTGTTCCTGGAGTGCCTCTAATTCTGCGTTAACGTCTTCAATGAAAGGTAACTGGCTTAAAAGTGTAGCATCGCTTACAGTGCCCTTTAAAGAGTTAATAAGGCTAATAGTAGAAGTAACATCTTCTGGAATATTACGCTTAAAGTCGATATTTACATCTCTGAATATTGCCTCACCAAGTTTAAGAGAAGCAATTCCGCAAATAATCTCTATTCTACGCTGGAGTGCTTTCTTCATCTCAGCCTCAATTTTGCCCGCCCTTGTTTCCATACCAGTTAATCTATACTGGATAGCAATACCTGAGCTTACACCGCCTACGAATGACTCACTAGAGAAGTCGGGACACTGTGCAACGCGGTAAATGCTATCATGAATACGCTTAAGAATATTTTCTACCTGGGCATCATTTGCGTTCTTAGTTAACCATGCGGCTTTAGCACCTTCGGGAAGAACAAGAACTCTATTCTGTTTCATAAGAGCAACTTCCTCTGCCTCTAAATCTGCACCCTCCAGTGTAAGGTAAGCATCACAGAATGCACTATAATCATCTATTTCCGCACTCAAAAGCTCGTTTACAGAGTCCTGGAGATTTAACACACAATCAAAGATACTCTTTTCATCTGGCATCATGAAGATGTTAGCAGGGCATTGTCCGAAATAGTGAGGCTCCTCATCTACAAATTTAAGGCTGCCATTTTCGCCACACATTGTGTAATGCTTCACAAAATAATCCGCGTAAACATCAACATTATATGTATCTGTATCATCCCAATCACTATCTTTATACATTCTAATGAAATACATTAAATCGCCAGTTAAACTGTCATCGTATACACCAAAACATTGTGTAGGATTGATAAGTCTAAAGCGTGTTTGTCCGTTTCTATCGATATACATCAATTCGTGAGCCACACCATATATTAAAGCATCAAGCAATAAAGAAGAGTCTTCTGCCTGGTGATCGTTATAACGGAGAATGTTCATTACATCCTCAATATCTTCGTTGCTGCTGTAGGAAATATGTCCAGGAGTAGCAAGATAACCACAATAGCTATCTGTAATGTTCTTACAATAGTTAATTACTGTTTTGTTACAAGGCTTACTAGCATCGCTATAACTCTTATTTAAGATGGCTTGAATACCATCATAATAGTTTTTATATTTTTCTAATTTAGGCTGCACATTTAATCTAAAACGATTAATCATTTTACCTAAAAGTTCTGTATTTAATTCTCTTTCTTTGTTTATGTAAAAAGCCATTTTTTACACCTCCTTATTTTATTTCCAATAGCTATAAGTAACTGTTATGCTAAACGGCACCTGTGACATAAAAGCTTCTGGGCTTCCGAAAGCGTATTGAATAGTTTCTTCTGATACATTCATATACTCAACAGTAAACCAAGTGCTATCCCAGCTTGTAACAGTTGCTTCGCTAGTAGTAACATTAGTTATCTCTGCTCCACTTGGTATAGAAACAGCACTTGATATTCTACCTGTATATTTAAATGTATAATAGCCATTTGAGTCTTTAGTATACGAATTGAGATTTATATTGCTTGAATAAGCCTTTAAGCCAGTAGTCCAGGTTCCAGTAGGAATAGCTCTAATTGCGGCTGGCATATCTACTGGGGCAATATAACCTGTTGTGTGGGCTCTATCTCTAATAGCATCCGCAGTATGTTCGCAGATTGCGTTCATAGCCGTTTCATAATTCCAAGTGGTATTAAAAGATATTACGGAGCTGCCGTTTATTTTATTACCGAATTGCAAGGGCGTAATGGTGCCAGTTATTCCAAATCTATCTCTTATAGCATTTGCTATATTAGTAAATACTGTATCCATTCACTCACCCCTATCAATATCCTTTTGTAAAGTATGTTTCGTTCAAGTATGCGGCAATAAGGCTCTTTAAACGTGCATCAGAAGGCTCTGAGCCATCCTTACCATCACTACCATCGAGAATAGTTGCGGTTTTAGTTCCATTTAAGTCAGTAAGTGTGATTGTAGTTGTTTTACCGCTCTTACTTGTTGAGATAGTAGGAGAAATTCCATCTTCACCATTTTTACCATCACTACCATCTTTAATATATGCGTATTTAGTGCCCTCTAAATCTGTCATTGTGATAGTTGTTGTGTCGCCAGATTTAGAAGTATTAAGGATAGGAGAAACACCATCTTCGCCATTTTTACCATCTTCACCATCATAAATAGTTGCGGTTTTGGGATAACCATCTACGTCAATTACTACAATGTTTGTAGCATTGCCACTCTTCTCTACTTCTACTACTGGAGATACTGCATCTTCACCATCTGTTCCATCGCGGCCGTCGCTACCTTTAGCTTTAACGCCTGTGTCTGTATCACCTAAATACCAGTTTCCGTTTGAGCCAATATGCGGAGATACTGCATCTTTTCCGTCTTTGCCGTTAGTGCCATTACTACCATCAAGAATACTTGCGGTTTTAATACCAGTAGCATCAGTAATAGTAATTGTAGTAACGCCATTTGCTTTACTTGTGGTAACTACTGGGGAAACACCATCTTTACCATTACCACCGCCATCTGAGCCATCGAGGATTGTAGCAACCTTTTCTGTGCCGTCGGCTTCTGTAAATGTGATAGTAGTTACATTACCACTTTTAGCAATATCGACTGTAGGAGAAACAGCATCTTTGCCAGGGCTACCAGGACTACCAGGCTCGCCAGTGTCGCCTTTAAGCTCTGCCTTCTGTTCATCAGTGAGCATATCAAACGTAAATGATGTGCCATCTTTGCCTGCAGGCCCTTGTATCCCGATTCCTGGGCTACCCTGCGGCCCCCTAATACCGATGTCACCTTTTAAATCCATTGAAGTAGTGCCAGAGTCAGAAGTAATTATTAATTTAGTTCCATCCCAGCTGTGAGTAATTGTTCCTGCCATTATTATTCACCTACTTTTACTTCAATATAGTTATCGATAGAGTCATTACCGCCAATGAAAATAGTTTTAGCGTAAAGGTGCTCTTGGATTTGATTTCCGTTTTCATCTTCTGTAAATCTAGGCTCTGCCCAGTCAAATACGTATCCTTCATCGGCATCATATCTAATAATATTAAAATTCTGTGCTTTCATTGTGTTTTACCTCCTTATACTGCAAATGTTACAGTCCAACCTTTTGCGGTTGCTACTGCGATTTCTGTATCCATTAAAAAGCTACAACTACCTGCATCTGTTGCATCTCCAGCACCATCTTTAAACTTAATTGTGTTTGTGCCTCCCGCAGTTGCAAGATAAGCAGAAGTATCTGGTAAGCTGTTGATTGTTGCTAAAGCAGAAGTGCGATTATAACGAGAATAATTTATATCCATAGTCCAAGAGTCTGGATTATCTTTAAGCCTTACATAGTCATCGTGTGTTACTATTTTCATATCTGCAGTAATACCAGAGTTATACTCTGATGGTATAATATTAGTATACTGGCTATATCCAACACCTTTAGATAAATCTATTACTTGACTCTTCCATTTAGCTGTTTTTGAAGTTCCATCTTCATTGGTTTCAAATGTTATATTTTTTGCTCTGCTAAGACTATCAAAAGTATTAGAGAACATATTACTTGTTTGAGCACCTTGACAGTCCCATACTGGTATATTTAAAACCTCATCTAAACAGTAGTTAGAAGTGAAACACCTGTTATAAATTGTATAAGAATTGGCAGGAAATACCGTTGACTCTGGGTTTAATTTAAATTTATACCACCACTCTGGAATACTTCTTAAAGACTTATAGCAGTCAAAACGCCAAGCTTTTGGGCAAGAATACGCACTTGTAACTTTAACAGTAGAAAAGCCATCTAACATTTCTGGTATTAAAAAATCATCTGCATAACGCAAATTTTCTAAGGTTGATATAGTGTCAAATGTTGTGCTTACGCTCCATTTAACAGTGCCTCTTATTTTGGGGCAAACAGTTAATTTAGTAGCACTAGTAAATATACTTTGGAAATTTTGGCAATCCTTAACATTAATATCAAAAGGTATTTCTTTTACACCAGTGTTAGAGAACATCCATGAAGTATCAGTTATATCTTTTGTAGTGATTTTATCGCCCAATAAATCTATATACCAGTCCCAACCGTTATTAGCGAATCTGTAATTACAGCTTCCACTTATCTCAAAAGCCTCTGGAGGCATTTCTACTCCAGCAGTCTCAACAGTAACTTTGCTAAAGCCATCTACACCCTCTGGTAATTCATAAACGCCATTCTGAGTAACTTCCAAGGGTTCAGTAACATAAGTAACATCAACAGCTACCTCTCTAAAGCCGTCCACACCATCGCCAGGAGTATAGATACCATTCTCAGTAATTACTTTATCTTCTGTAATAAGCTCTGTCTTTAATTCACCTATTGCCGCAGCCATTTCGCCAGGAGTATAGGTTTCATCTGTTTTATTTTTATTTCTTATAGCCTCAGCTATATCTTTTAAATTCTGTTCATTAACTAAAACGTTTTCCATCAGTATTCCACCTCATTTACTACTGGAATTGAGCCAACATCTACATATACGTAGTCTGCGGGCTTTGTTCGTGCCCTTACTTTAAATATCTTTGCACTCTTGGTGTAATCTGTGCAAACCGCATATACACGAATAGGTAAATCGGATTGAAGCAGAATACCAGGCACGCCTACCAGGTGCAAACCATCTTGTTCGTAAACTTCGCAGACTAAAGAGCAATTATCCGTTCTATTGCAGAAGTGAACTTCATTAACAGAGGGATCGGCTACAATAATCTTCTGGTTTACGTCATACTGGAAGAATTCTTCTCTTCCGTCATAAATCTTAAACATTATTAACCTCCTTTATAATCCTAAAATAGATTTGTTAAATGTTTTAAGCTTTGTATTTGTATAAATATCACTATAGGCATATCTACATGCATCTATAGCGTGACTCCATTCGTGAGTCGTATCTTCTGTCCATTCCCCAGTTTGCTTGGATTTTATATAACTAAAGTTTTCTAACTCAGTTTTAAAATTCGTGCATCGAGGATGAACAATAATTAAATGATCCTGTAGAAACATTAAGCCAGCCTTAACAGAGTCCTTACCTTTAGAACAAGGCACCGCATTTATTCCTTCTTGTTTAAAGAATTGAATGCTACGAGGCTCTGCCGCATCCACATAGATTTTAGTTTTGTTTAAATTCATATCTCCAATAGCAGTAGCAATCTCTGATAATTGGCAGCCACTTTTATAGAACTCATTAAATACATAAATGATTTTATTTTCTCTGTCATATAAACTATCTATAATTGCGGTTTTATCTATCCAACCTAAGTCGCAGCCCGCCCTATGTTCTAAGCCGTTTGCGGCCAGTGCCATTGCATCGAACTCTTCTACACGCCAGTTAGTTATTACTAGTCCTTCCGCATCTACTCCCCATTGCCCATCGCAGAATACGCGAGCTTTAGAGGGATTGCGGACATAGAGTTCTTCAAGCTCGGCTATTACTTCCGCATCAAGAAACGGATTATCTTTATATGTGCTATGAGTGTATATGAATGAGCTTGGAGGATCTTTCTCACAGAAATCATATAACCAATGGTTTTTACTGATTGGGTTAAAAGCCATTATAATTTGTTTGTTTTCTGTTTCTCCTCTTAAACGCAAGTTCAGCTGCTCCACAATAGATTTAGGAACCTCAAAAACCTCTTCTATGAATATAGTTCCTATACCATCAAGAGAAAGGAGTTTGGTTTCTTCATCCAAGCCAATAAAGATAATTTCCGAACCATTAGGAAAACGAATATTAAAGTCGGTTTCTCTTATCTTTACGTATTGCGGATATAGCTGCCATTTTGTTAATATTCTTTTAAATAAACTAAAACAAGTATTGCGGATTGTTGTTCCTGTCCTGCGGCAAACCAATATCTTTATCGGCTCGTTCCAGGCCCTTACTATGAGCTTCTGAGTGATAAAGTAAGATTTCGCAGAGCCAGCACTTCCCATATATACTTCCCATCTCTTGGAGTAGTCCAGGAGGAGAGGGAAAAACTTAGGAACAAACAACCCTTTCTTTAATTGTAATTTAACTTGGGGCATTACCCTCATCCTTTAAATCACAAATTTCTACAATATGCTGGCAAAGTTTCTCTGGTATTCTGGCCCTGTCTACACTATTACGCAGCCCTGCGGTTCCGCCTCGACTGCCTCTGGGAGAGGGTTCATGACAAGGAGAGCCATTTCTACATGGCGGTAAGAACCCTGGCTCCTGGTGATTAGTCCATATATCAGTAGGTTTCATTCTTCTATCTCCATATTGGCAGTAGGTAACTGTGTATCTGTCAAAGTCTTTTACGAAACGCATCTTACGCATTCCGCCTCTAGGGTTCTCTATGAACCAATATTTTGGCTTCAATTGGTTAACTACCACATCAATAATATGAGCGTTAATTTTATCGCATAATTTAGCGTAATCAGAAACAGGATCTAACTCGTCTGTTTCTAAGTTCTTTTTTCTGTGCCTTCCAATAGCAGCAACAGAATAAGAAGTGCAATCTGGACTCATCCAAATTACATCTGGCACACCACCGCATAGTTTTATAATATCGTCCGCGGACAGGGTGCCTATATCAGCACATAAAGTGGGCTAGAAGCTTTTCTCCCAGTCCACGGTATATGTTTCCCAACCTGCGGCCTCGAACTGTTTTGATACGGATTTTGTGCCGCAGAATAAATCTAGCATCTTAGGCATTATTTACTCCTTAATAATTCATTTACTAAAGCTTGAACTTCTTTATAATTATATCCAGCAGCCTCCAGCTTTCTTTTTCTGGAGGCCCCAGTTCCATATTTTCCATCAATGATATCTTCCGCCACTTTTCTAAGCGAACCGCCAAAAGATAGACAAGGAAGTTGGCTATGCCCTCGCCAGAACGCTTTCTTAGTGCGTGTATCAATGTGAACAAAGTTATCATATAAGCCTATTCCTTTAATTCCAATAGACTCACAATATTTAGCAATCTCAATAGGGGCTATACCATTTATTCTTATGTCTGCGGCCTGGCCCTTAGTATGGCGTGAGCTGCTGGCACCTCCAACACGTTTGTTATGTATTTCACATCTATATCCACTATTAATAATTACTGGTTTACCGAAATAGTTCCGTATTTTTTGTAAGAGTGTAATAAGTTCTGAGTCTATTAAAGTAATTGAGCAACAACTCACCCCATTGCAGTCCAACTCAGTGCTTTTAAAGTTCTTAGAAAGTTTTACAGATTTATTTTTTCGGTATTTCAAGGGTATCTCTCCTTATTCTATGATTTCAATTACTGTATCTATAGATACATCAGCTTCAATCTTTTGAGTAGGATTATATCCTTCATTCTTCAAAACAAACTCAACCATCTTCTGGTTACCGTCTGCACATAACTTCTTAGCAGACTCACGAGCAATATCTACCATAGCCAGCCATCGTTCGTCGTTAAGCTTCACTAATTCCTCTTGAAACAGGGTATAATCGGGGCTATGTCGCCAGGTATATAATGTTTTAACATTAACATCTATTTGTTCTGATATTTCTTTATAAGTTAAACCTTTGCCGCAAGTAAGCAGCTCTAATGCTTTTTTCTGCTTTGCGGTTAAGCCTCTTTTCTTATATTCCATTAGAGCCCACCTCCATTCTAATTAGCTCTTCTTAAATAATTTCTTGAAAAAGTTAATAATGCTCTTAAAAATGCGTTTTATTGTTTTAAATCTTATTTTAACCGCTGTTATTTCAATTTCAAGCTCGCCATCTACATCAACTACCTCATATTCAATATTGAGGCCAAGAGTCTCAACTAACTCTCTAAAAAAGTCTACAAATTCCTATGTGCCTGCGTAAATTTTCATCTTATTACCTCCAAAGTTTTATAATTTACTTTCGCGATTAACGCACCCCATTGTTTTACTCTGTGTAAGTCCAGTAGATAACAATGAGTGTTTTGCTGTGAATGGTGAATAATACGATACTCACCTTTTTTATATATTTGTTTTAATATTTTAAAATCTAATACATAGATTAGGTTTTCTTCTTTTGAAACAATGCAATAAATATCTGTTTTACAATGCATATTACCCTTTTGGTAGTAATCCTACTCCTTAAAATATACTTCTTCTTCACATAATACTCTGCCAGAAGTAGCGATAACTGAGTCATCCTTTACCTCTATACAGATTTCTTTTCCATCTGGATACACACATAAAACATCGCCTTTATGGAAATATTCTCTTTTATCTCCAACAGCAATAAATGAAGAGTTTGGGGCCAGCCGCTAAAAAGTATCTTTAACGAGCATTTCCGCTTCTCTAGCGTTTTCTAAATCGGTAAAGAAATTATCTATCATTGGAGTTTGCCTCCTTTGCTAGCTTTTCGAAACCTTCGGGATCAAGTTCATAAGCCATATTTAATAAATCCGCTATTAATTCAAATGCGGGAAGGGCTTCTATAAAAGCCTATTCGAGTTTTAATAATTTTTCTGTCATGATTTTATTCTCCTTTTCTTTTCTATAGAATATGAATTTTAGGAGAGAAAAAATATAATATCTCGCCCAAAACTTTTGTTTTTTCGTTGCTGGGGCCCTTTCACCGAGAAAATTCCTTAGAGATTTTTTTTCTACGAGGCCGAAGGCCGAAGTTGAAAAAAAAGCTCTATAATGTAATATTAATTGTTATATTATGTTATATTTCTCTATTCATTTTGAATACACCCTATATTCATTTTGAATATACCCCTGTATTCAATTTGAATACACCCTTAAAAAATATCAAGTGATATTTCTTACTCGGCCGCAATCTTAGTAACATATATTACTTCTGCTTTTGGTAATTCGTAAAAATCGAAATGATTACTTGTAGTTTCTACTAAATAACCTTTATCTATTAATTCTCTTACCGCTCTATCATATGAGCTTTTGGAACCTACGCCCCATTTAATAGCATCCACTTTGCTTAAAGCAAATTCATAGCCGCTTTGGTTTTTACTAAAATAACACCATAATTTAAAGCTTTCTCCCTTTAAATCAATCATTGCGGCCTGGAGTGCTTCTATATTAATTCTTGCATAAGTATTTCCGTTATTATCACAAGGTTCTTTCTAAACTTTAATTGTCTTCTGGTTAGGATTAGTGATCATTAGTTCTTTCCTCCTTTAAATAAGCTTCAATAGCTTCTCTAATAATTTGGGAAATAGAGATTTCTCTTGTTTGTGCTAATTGCGTGAGCTAGGTTTTTTCTTGTTCGGTTAACCTAAAACCAATGCTTGTGTTTTTCATAAACTTTTTCTCCTTTAAAAAAATTATTTTGTTCAACATTCACTCTCTAAAGTAAGCAGGGTTCCCACGCCCTGCAAACTCTAGAAAGGAAAATAAAATTTAGAAAACTTAGTGCTCGTCTTCATATATATATAAAAATTGCGGGTAACAATTTTATATGCTTTGTCCAAGGGGTTAAATTTTTTCACAAAAATTTTTCAACCCAAAGAGCCCAATGTGCTTCATCATTAGGCTCTAAGAATTGCTCTGAAAATTAAAATACAGGGGAATCACTTCTGTTTTTTCTTTCTATATATATTATATCACAAAAATTTTAAAAAGTCAAATTTTGGAAACAGAGGGCAACTAAAAAAATTTTTTTAGAAATCCCTCTCTCTAAAAGAATGGCTGTAATTACTTTTGTAGTTAATTGCAACTCAATAAAAATTAATAAAATGGTTATTTATACGTTTCTAATATTTCTGTTAAGTTTTTTTGAAATTCTAAGCTATCATCAAAAAACCAGGCATATTTACTTTTGCCCCTTATAATAAATCCCCTTGCCGCAAGCTCCATAGCAATCTCTTCTGTAAATATCGCAAACTCTCCCATTAGACTCACTCCTCGTCAAAATAAAAACTTTTTAATTCGTCTAGCACTTCTCTATTTGCTTCTTTAACTTCTTCTTCTTTTGGTAAATAAACATTCTTCCAATTGTTTATAATTGCGGTTTCTAACAAAACTTTCTGAACTCTTACATTAAAATTAGATAATCTATCACATCTTGCTATAAGCATTTCTAAACCTCTTTTTGTTAGAGGCATATTCATCGAGATCCGCATATCTACATAGTCAAAATATAATTTTCTTATATCTTCATTAACTACAGAATAATTTAAAACCTCTCTCAGCTCTTTAGGTATTAATTCATTAGTATTATTAATATTATTAGTATTTAATTTATTAGTATTTAATTGTGGAGGGTTTTCCGCATGCTGTTTTTCCGAATTCTGATTTTCCGCATTCTGTTTTTCCGCAGAAGGATTATCCCCCTGCGGTTCCTCGAAAATATTATACTCTATTCCGCTAAATTGTCCTTTGCTATTGGTTTTCTTATTCCTAGTTAAATAACCGAATTTCTCCAATTCTGCTAAGGCAGCCATTACGCTATCTTTGCCATCTTTCGACAAAGTAACTAATCCCGAAACGCTGTAATTCCAGTCATCTGGCAAGCTTAACATTAAACTTAAAAGTCCTTTAGCTTTAAGGCTCATTTTCTTCTCTTTAAAATGATGATTGCTCATTACAGTATAATTGGCGTTCTTATGCACACGAATTACCGACATAAACTTACACTCCCTTTCTCCAGAAGCATAACAGAAAGGTTGCGGAAAGTCCAGTTACGGTTTTTCCTGTGTATATCTATTAACTGTAAATATTTAGAACTTTCTTAGAACTTGCGGAAAAAGAGGCCACCACATCAAGTGGCAGCCCCATTTAATTATTCAAGATGTTCAGTTATATGAGTAATATCTGCTTTTATTTCTCTTACATCCTGCTCGATTGAGCCAAGGCGTTCCGCGTAAAGTGCAATTGTCGCCAAAGCTTGAGCGTTTACTGCTTTAGTTTCATCAAGATATTGATAAAGTTTGTCCTCGCGTTCTTTACATCTTGCTTGAACCGCAGCCATGTTTTCTTCATTCTGCTTAGTTGTTTTCTTATAGATTTGGTAGATAAACCAACCCATTATAATACAAGCAACAATAGGGAAACCTAGTGTGCCTATTAGTCCTACAATCGTATTAATTTCCATAAGCTCACCTCCCATCATTTCCAAGAACCTTGAATATGGAAATTTACTTTACCTGTTATTCCGCTACTGGAGGTAGGGCGAACCAGGTAATAATTTGGCGGCTTTGTTTCTGTTGTGAGAGTGGTAAACCAAAGAAAGGCACCATAACCATCAGACTCATAAGTAGCCACCGTTTTAGGTGAATAAACCTCGAAAGGGAAAGAAGACGGAGTGATAACAGCTGTTCTATACATATTGCCCAACGCTGTATCACAAACAACATCTGAAACAGTCTGATATCCGTATAACTCCAATCTGCCGCTATACCACTTTCTATAGAACCAAGTGCCGCTTGTATCTTGCTCTATTACATAATCCGCTAATCCCTCTAAAGGAATATCTGTATTGTTTAGATAAACAGGAATATGAAAGTGGAAATCATCATGGCCCCAGTCGAATAAAGGAACAGTAGCCACAGTTTTAACAGCTGTAGCCGCTTGCGGCATAAGTTTATCTATTGCATTTACTGTAAGTGTATATGTAGTCTCGTGATTTAAACCTTCAATAGTGTAAGTAAAGCTATAATCATCATTCTCACCTATTTCTGGATTAATAACACCCAAAGGAAACCAGCCGCTGCCAGAAGTATTAAAGACAGGATTGCCGCTTTCATCATCCAAACGGAATTCAACTTCTAATTCGTTCTTTTGAGCACCAAAAGAGCCACTATAATACTTACCTGTAATAGTAAATTCGAGCTTACCGTCTGTGGTAACTGGTTTTGTAGTTAATCTATTAGTTAACTTTACATAAGGAATAAGAGTTCTTGTTAAAAAGCTTCTAGTTATATCCTCTCTACTGTCCGCAACTCCAAAGTAGAAAGTATTACTTGTTACTCCTTCAATTGTTCCTGTTGGCTCGTTTTCCCTCATAACACTACCGCATTGAACGTATTGGTTTGTTATTGAAGCACCTTTTCGTGCTTTTGCCCCAGTAGTAAAAGTAGCATTACTAAAATATCTAATAAAGATGTTAGGGTTACCAGTTAAACCAGTAGTGCGAGTATTAGTATCTTTTACTGTTGGTGATAAAGTAGGAAGATAGTTCTTCACTAAAAACATTGCGGGGCCAAGAGTGGTATAATCCGCACCATTTATAGTGGTTTTCAATATATAATTTACTAATACATATTGCTCCCCATCCGCATTTATAGAATAATCTTTAGCATCGATTAACTGCCAGAACTTCTCCCTTTTCTCTTGGTTAAAACTAAAAGTATAAGAGCCAGTCACATTGGCGGCAATCGTAGGTATTGGTTCATAAGCGATATCATCAGATGTTCCGCCATCGAAGCTTATACCTATCTCTAATTTCTGAACCGCAAGGCCAGAAGGATTAGTATAAGTGATTGTCGGGTGATCTTCATCACTAAAAGATGGCCTGCTAAGTATCGTTGCTTTTACTGGGATGGTATCTAATACACCAGTGCCTGAGCCGCTAACTGTTTCGCTTTCTGCTTCTACAGTGAAAACATAGTAGAATAATGCTTCACCTTTATCACTATGGCGAACAACAGTAGAACCAGAAGTAAGAAGAACTGAATTAACGCTTGCGGCCGTGCCTCCATAATACTGATTGCCTCTATAAGTTTGGCCGCCTACCGTAAGTTCATAAGTAGCACTGCGTGAAGCACCACTTATTCCAATGTTGCTACGAAGCTCAAGAGTCCAGTTAATAGTAGAAGTATTATCTTGAATTGAATAAGAAGTCCTTGTCCAGCTATATCTTATATATGTTTTAGCACCAACAAAATTTCTTATATTAACGTCTGTATATCCAGTTGTAGCCATCATTTACCTCCTATCCAGAAGCATGCAGTGCGGTTTTCGTTCCAATCCTTAAACTCACTATTATTACCTATAGTCAAATAGGTTTTAGCATGTAAGTCCTCGGCTATAACACCATCGTTATTTGCTATCAATACTTCTTCATTTTTTCTTTTAACTATCATACCGTCTTCGGTAATTTTTGTGCTGATGTTACTAGTTGAGGTGCTTATATCCAAGCCAGTATCATCAAATTTATATTTTTTATCTGAGGTAACAACCTTTTCTACACCAGTAGATAATTCTGTTTGAATTGCTATGGTAACATCTTCTGGGCCTACTTTTAAGCTAATATCTTTTTCAAGCTTATTTGTTCTATCCTCTAAGTCATCATACATTGTTTCTACTGAATTAACTTCCGCTCTTATTTGTCCAGTAGTAACTGTTAAACTACCTATAGAGGTTTTATTAAGTTCATTACTACTTGTTAACAATGTAATTTCTTTATTAGCTTTATCTACTTTGGCTATAGTCTGATTTAATACATCACCAAGAGAAGTAGAGTTTGTAAAAGTTTCCGCCTCATCCTCTGAGTATTCCCATCTTGTAGATTGTGTTAATGTGCCGTCAAAGGTAATAACATCATCTACTAAACGTGTATTAATTTCCGAATCATTTTCCGCAATTAAGGTAATCTTATCGCCAATCTCTAATAAATAGTTACCTGTCCAATCTGGGCATTCAAAAGGATTGATTGTTAATCCACCGACTGCGGCCATAGCATTATCTAATACAGTTTGAATATCTATCGATAAGTCCCAGAAAGGATTGTTATGAACATATTGAGTTACCCCTTCCTCCTGGTTGCCAGCCCACTTAGGAGTTTCTGTATTATCACCTAAGTCTGTAAGGGTTCCAATTGCGGCCAATGTGCAACTTGCTCCCGTTTTTAATTCTATGTATTTATCTTTATCTAGTGTTAACATAGAAGGATCGGATTGCTGTAATCTCTTAAAAGTAAGTTCCCAATCACCGCTAATATAGTAAATTGTTTGAGTTGCTTCTGCTATTGCGTTGAGTGCTACACGAAGATTTTCCGTTCCATCGAAGTTCGCACCCTCTGGGAAATAAGTATCAAAAACCCCATCGTCTACGCCAATTATTTTCATTGGTAAACCAAGCTTAGTAGCAATGGCTGCCGCAAACGTGCCAATAGTATAAGAAGCAAGTCCTAAATCGCTTACTGTGTAATCTGTAGCCTTGTAAAGTGCATCAAACGCAGTTACTTTAATTTCGTTTGTTGTTTCATCCCTATATACTTCCTCAATATAGAAAATAGGATAAGGATAAATAAAATCTCCATCTACACCATAAGTAACTTCTATAAAATCAATATTAGTTAGATTTAATTCTCTGTTTACATCAATAAAGTTTGCGGTTAATTTATGACATATACCATAACCAAAGAACTTATTTTCGCCCACCCTCTCGACAGTGAAGCTACTAACATAATCTTCACAAGTGCAAATCTGCACAAGAGTAGAACCGCTGTGCAGCTCCACTCTTGATTTGATTGTTTGTATAGGAGAGTTTAATGCTGTTAAGTGTTTTTCATTCGTTAACATAATTCTTCTCCTTTATTAAAGTTCACTAAATTGTAAACTAAATTGTTTGAAACTTGTCTTTCCGGCTCGGATTGTATAATATTCAACGCTATTTGTTGGTATCATACATTTAACATTCTCTTCAATAACGCCAGTTGTTGGATTTAAGAAGGAAATAGTAACCGCTATATTATTAAGTGCAGCCTGTAATGTTTTCATCTCGGCCGCAGAGAGAGGGATAATTCCTACATCAATAATGCGTTTAGTATTTTTATATTTTACAATCGTGTCTCCTCTTGCGTTTTGTTGAGATTTATAAAGATGATTTTTTGTAACAGATAATGCGTTCACACATTTGGAAAAATCAATACCATTAATTTTGAAATAAGTCATTATTTACCCCCTCCTTATACCAGATTTATTCCCAGCTTACCTTGCTGGCGAGTAAGTTTATTTATACTTGTTACTGCTGTTTGTGCGAATGTTTTACCATCCACCTGGAGTATAATAGTGCGGTTATCGCTGCCACCTAAAATACCTGCTATTCTATTTGCTAAGATGTCTATCCATTCGGTATTGTTTTCAAGAGGCATAACAGCTTCTGCACCATTTTCACCGAATAAACCAAGTGTAGCGTGATCTACAATACCACCCTTAGCAAGTTTAGGAATTTGAGGAACGTTTATAGTGCTAATCCAATCAAATGGCTTAAGTCCTACAATAGTTATTCCCTTAAGTTTGCTAAGTGCTTTGTTGATAGCATTGAAAGGAACAGCAACTACTTTATTAATTCCACCTATGATGCCGTTAACAATATTCTTAAAGGCATTTACTATACCGTCTTTAATACCAGTAAAGATTTTTCCGCCAGTAGAGAAGATATTTTTAACAGCGTTCCAAGCATTACCAAAGATGTTCTTAAAGAAATCTCCTACTTTAGAGAAGATACCCTTAATTCCTTCCCACGCTTGACTTGCACCATTCTTAAATGCATCCCAAATACCGCCAAAGAGTTTTCCAAGCTTTTCGCCTAAGTTCTTTACGATATTTTCATAGATTGTTTTCAATCCGTTCAATAATTGAGGGATAATCTTTGGAATAGCTTGAACAATTCCCATGAACATAGTGAAAGAGCCCTCTATCATCATAGGAGCAGCTTCAATAAGGTAATCTATTAATGTATTAATTATTCTTGGAATAGCATCAACTAAAGCAGGGATAATCTCTGGAATAGCATCCACTATACCCATAAATAACGCCATAGAAGCATCTAACACTACTGGAATGTTATCAAGTAATGTATTAACCAATGAGTCTATTAAGTCTGGTAAAGCCTCAATCAATGGAGGTATAATCTCAGGAATAGCCTCAACTATAGCCATTAATAACGTTATAGCAGCATCCAATAGGATAGGAATACTATCAATAAGTGTTTGTATTAACATAGGAACTATAGTTACTATCTGTTCCAGTATTACGGGTAACATTTCTGCTAAACCTTCTGCAATTGCCGCTATTGTTTGAGCTGCTGCCCCAAGTAACTGCGGCAAGGCATTTAATATAGCACCTGTTATTTGTGGAATTATAGCCGCTAAAGCATCAATTACTTGTGGTATTAACTCAACTATTGTATTAACTACTTTAGGAAAAGCTTCTACTAATCCCTTAATTAAGGCTATGATGATTTCCACACCCAAGTTTAATATTGTGGGTAACATGTTAGTAATTGTGTTTAGTAAACTATCTACTAAGCTTTGGATGCCCTCGGTAAGTTTAGCTTCTCCACCCTCTACTCCATTAAACATATCTTGCAAACCTTTGCTTGCTTGAGCTATTCCAGGAGCCAAGTCAGTAAGTGCATTTGCTAAACCTTGCTTTAATATAGTTACCAATGGCTCTACTGCACCACCAGCTTCGGCCATTGATTTATTTAATGCGAGCTGGGCATCTCTAGCCGCATAAATATCTTTATTTGCTTCTTTATAGGCTGCTGCTGCATCACCAAGGCATAGCTCGGTATATTTAAGTAAAACAGCCTGTTTTTCTTGTTCAGTGTTTGCGGCAAATAATTCCGCATTAAAATCCTCTACGCTTACACCGCAACCCTCTAACATTTGTGTAAATGTTCCAGTTGCTTCGCCAAGCCTTAAAGTTTCATTGGCAGACTCATAGAATGACTCTACTGGTAACGCATCGCCAAACTTAGCAACTACGCCCGCAGCATATTCTGCCCACTGAGCAGCTTCTTGTTCACTTGCAGATAAAAGGGCAATCTGTTGAGAAGCTTCTACAGCAGTGTCGCTTTCGCCTATATTTCTATACATTTCGGCAAAAGTTTCGCCCGCACTAGCTGCAGACATGCCAGCAGAGGTAAAAGCAGCATTTAATCTGTTTTGATCCTCGCGGAATTCTCTTGTGCTCTCCGCTAAACCAACCATAGCTGCACCCAGTGCCGCCACGCCAGCAATACCAGCTTTAAGGCCAGTCGCTACAGCTTTACCTGCGGCCCCTGCTGCTTTACCTAAGCCAGAGAGAGCTTTACCACCCTTTTTCTCTACACCTTGTAATTGTTTTGTCGCGTTTTCTACTTCCTGCTTTAATTTATCAATTTCCGCAGTAATTATAATTCTTAATTCTTCATTCAATCCTTTGCCACCTCCTAGAATTTCTTGTTGTGAGATTGAGCAAATTGTTTGAACCTTAACGCAGATAATTTATCTTGTTTCTCTTGTTTTTGCTGCTGGATCGCTTGTGTATCGAATAATGTAGGATATACACTTCCTATATCGGGATATTCATAAGAAGCACTATGGAGTCTCGCCATACTCTTTCCTATTAAATCCGCTAAAAGATAATCAAAGCTTGCCTTCTCTTGTAATCTCGCGTGCTCAACCCTGTTAAAACTGGCTATAGCACGATTAACCTCTGAGAAAGTCATATCCCAAAAATCCTTTTCCGCAATTCCGCTATCAAGAGCAATATCTAACCATTTATAGATTACATCCGAAAAAAGTCGGAGAGAGGAGTTCCTCTCCCCTTCTGTTAGTTTTTTTCGTTATCGTCCTCTTTAGTATCTTTCATAATTCCAGAAGCCTTATAGATTTCAATAATAGTTGCAATGAAATCTGTAGGAATATGGCCATCCTCAAGATAACTATCAAAGATATCATAAGATTTATCCAAAGTAATTCCATGTTGGAGCTGCTGCAAAGAATAATGTAAAATTTGCACCATTTCACCAACAGTAGGTATTCTGTTACCTGTTCCAAAAATCATAAGAGGATTGCAGCCAAGCTGCTTTTCAAGTGCCACTGTATTACGAGTGGTTAATCTAAGTTTGTAAGTTTCGCTACCTGCGATAAAATCAACATAATTCATAGTTTTTCTCCTTTTTATTTATTTAGTTGAGGAGAAGAGGAGAAATACTTCCCCTCAACCCCCATTAATGGGATTAAGCCCAGTTCATTTCTGAATTAGGTTTAATTGCGAGTGTGTAAGTAAGTGCAGCGTTAACGCCAACACCATCAAGTTTTACTGAGCAAGTGCCGCTAAATGTGCAAGCCTCACCGTCGGGAAGAGTAACTTTCCATGTAGGAATGCCCTCTAAGCCGTTAAGTGCAGCGAACTGTGCTGCTTCGTAAAGGAACTTGAACGCAAGGCTATCGCCATAGTTCTTAATTCCGTCTGTATACATGTGTGCACCATCAGCAAGAGTAGTAATCTCAATAGCTTCTGAGTCGCCACCAAGCTCAGGGATTTCCTGGAGATTAGTAAGTGCTGTAAATTCTGCTGCTTCTCCGTTTTTGTAAGATAAAGTAATACCTTTAGAAATAACTGCCATAAGTTATATCCTCCTCTTAATTAATAATTTTCGAGTGCTAAACACTCATAAGTTAAAATTTTCTGTATCATTGTAGAGTTTCTATCATGTAATTCGTTTGCGGCCGAGCGTTTAAATCCAATAGGACGAAGAACCTTGTCAATTTGAACTACATAACTTTGTATCTCTTTTATGTTATTGCCCCATACTTTCACTGTGTAGCTAATGCGGCTATAACCAATAGTATCGCCAGTAATATCATCAGCATTGTTACGCTCCTGGTAACTTATACATGGCGTTTTAGCTCCAGAAGCAAGATTAAGTTCATAGTGTGTAGGTAATACTGTTTCAAGGGCAGCAACTAATTCTGAATGATAATCAATCATTGCTTAAACCCTCCTGTAAAATCCGTTTAATTTCTTCTTTGTTTTCGTCTAAGGCTGGACGCATAAATGGCTGCGGCCTTTGTCCACTGGTAGAGTGCCATTCTCCTCTATCATCTTGATAGTTCCAGGGAACGTCTAACCTACCGCCTTCCTCTGCGAACAAGCCTGTTCCATACTCAACATAAGGTGCATATTCCAAAGGAGTAAATACTATTCCCTGGATTTCGCCACCCTCTTCTTTTACTTCGCTTGTAATGGATCTTCTTAGTTCACCAGTATCTTTTGGAGCTTTTTGCTTTGCTTCTCTTTCTACCAGAGCACAAGCTTTACCCATTGCCTGGCGTATACCATCCGCATTAGCAACTTCTTCTAAGCGAGCCAATATTCTATCTAATCCTTGAATTTCGCTCATACTATCTCCGCTAAAAATACCTGAGTTAAACGCCCTTTAGGATTAACGTATAAAACTTTAAGTAATTCATTTCCATATTTTATGATATAAGTATCATCTACGTTTTCTCTTCTTGTTAATCCTATGTAAGAGCAATTGCTGTATTTTATATTGTCGGTAACGGCTTGCGAACTAAGGTTGATATACATTAGTATTTTTCCAGTAGGCTCAGAAGTAAGAGAGGGTAATTGCGGCTGGCCGTATTCGTTCTCTTCACCGAGTTTGTAGTAATCATAGAAACGCATATCAGTGTTAATCATCGCTTTATACCACCTTTATTTTACGCTTTCTGTTAAGTATGTTTCGGATTTCTGCGGGGTAACCATCTATATAGCTTTCGCTTACGCCACTATAAGACTGGTTTGCGAGTCCTTCTGTGCCTTGACGATTAAGTTTAATTACCGCTATTTGTTCTGCAACAAATTCCAGAACGGTATCCAAATCTCTTCTGCAATAATCTTCAATCTCAGCTGCTGCTTGTTTATAAGCAAGTAAGATTTGTGCATCAGAGAATCTAGATGCGGCATCACCTAACATAATTCTGATTTCTTCTAACATTTGCCAGTCCTCCTATCTTTTTATTGGGGAATAGGGTTAAATACCCCCCATCCCCCTATAGAAGATACTTTAGTTAATTACGCGTTTTTTGTAATCTTGCAAGCCTTAGTTGCATCAGCAAGAGCACAGATGTAATAAGTGCTAAGGATAACTGTGTTCTTCTTAGCTTCCTTATCTCTATCCTGCTCAACCTCAACATCTTTCTTCATGAAGAGCTTAACTGCTTCACGAGTCATAACATAAGCTGCATCCTCGAGAGCTCTTGTAGCGATAACAGGAATACCGCAAACTGTGCCAACCTGGCCAGTGTAAACTACTTCACCCATTCTAGCTGCTACGTAGTCGGGATCTTTACGAAGTTCTGCTTTCCATGCATTAGGAATAACAACAAATACATTTGTTTCATCCTCAAGGTTCAATTTAGCGATACCATCAACGATAGCATCATAACCAAAAGCTTCAGCTTCATGAGCGAGAGAAGCCTTACCAACCTCTGTAATGAAGTCTGCTGTCATCTTGTTAACCATTACCTGGTTTGCACCCTTAAGCATGTTATCTACGATTGTGTTATCCTTCATGAAGTCATCATCGAGATAATCAAATACCTGCTGCACTCTCTTTACTGTGTAATCCTTACCTTCGTAAGAAATCTTACCTCTGTTAGTGTTCTTAGCACCTGCTGCGAGTTCCTCTGCTGTGCCTTCGTATGTATAAACGTTAATTGTTTTAGTCATACCAGCAGTTTCTGTAAGTTCGTCATCGATTGTCATAAGATTACGAGCGTTAACCGCTGTAGTAAGTAATTCTGTAGCCTTTGCTTCAATTACTTTGTTTTCAAATACTGTATTAGCCATATTAATAGCCTCCTTAATTATTCATTAATTTGTTATAGAGTTCTGGCTGCTTAATCATAAAATCATTTAATTGAGCCAAACTCATTTTCTTAATTTGTTCTTTTGTAATTTCTGCGGGAGTGCCTCCATTACCCTTAGGTGCGGGGCCCGCGAGTCTCTTTTCAACCTCTGCCTTTACCGCAGCCTTGAAAAGTTTGTCAAGTTTCTCTATGTTTGCCTGGCTTGCTTCGATATCATCTGTAATTGTTACGATATCTGCGAATTCTGCACTTAAACCCCTTGTAGCTAAAACAGATTTTAATTCACTCTTATTTTTTTCAATGTTGAAAAGAGCAAGCTGCTCCTCAAGTTCTGCAATTCTGTTATCTTTTTCAGCCTTTTGGCGTGCATCGTCATCCAATTTAGATAAACTTAACTGTTTCTCGTATTTAATTTGCTGTTTTTTAAGAGCTTCTGTAACACGTCTGTCACTCTCTTTTTGAAGCAAAGCCATAACCTCTTCTTGAGTGTATGTTTTTACTCCGCCTTCTCCACCTTCGCCACCATTAGGCTCAGTGATAGGTTCATTACCATCGATGATTGTTGTAATAGGTTCTGCCATTGTTTTTCTCCTTCAAGTTCTAGTTCATTGACTAGCCCTTTATTAATTTTATTCAGTTGTTCTTTATCGTCTGCCCCTGTGAAAAAGACTTGTTTTCCTTGTCACTTATCTTAAAATTTATTTGTGAAAAATTATAAGAACTTACCCAAAAAATTTCTTATTTTACTACTGGAATAATGCAACATCTGCATCTTGGATGTGCGGGAATAGGAACCTGGGCACCAACAGGATAAGTCTTCTTATGAAGTTTTCCGCAAACCTCACAAGTTCGCTCGTCGGGATCGGCCCAAATTTCTACTTCTTGTATTCCGTAATCTTTATAACGCTGCTGTGCTGCTTGAGTCTGGATGTGTGCCATTTCAGTGCGAGCCAGTGCATCCGCTCTACTGTAGCTAACACCAAATCTTTCTTGAAGAACTTTCTTTAAGTCTGTAGTCTTCTTGCCCGCAACCACACAAGCCATTAACTCTTCATTAAGCGTTTGAGCAAGCAGCTCTGTGTTATCCCAAATACGCTGGCTCCAGCTTT
>JAEIGA010004432.1_pt1 | contig 21730 bp, 20 predicted proteins | sample 9270691 | NCBI WGS metagenome assembly JAEIGA01 (sample SAMN17057246, study PRJNA624740) | gut metagenome | biome: biome; isolation source: fecal sample | host: Bos grunniens | place: China: Xizang | collected 2019 | reverse complement strand
CACCCAAAAACAAGTAAAATTCCGTCATGGCGACATGTATATGTCGTGTGATAGTGCATATTTCTTTGATCAAGAAAACTCGTTTAACGCATACGGCAATATTCACATGTGGCGTGGTGATACTCTTAATATATATGCCGACTCGCTCAATTACCTTGGCGAAGATGAGCACGCTATACTCTATGCTTATGAAGGCAATACCGTTAAGCTCATTAATCGCGACGTAAAACTCGAAACCGACATTTTCGAATATGACTTGGTTGAAGAGGTTGGGTTCTACACTACAGGTGGAGTATTAACCGACAAGCAAAATCGTCTTGAATCAATCGAAGGAGATTATTCTCCAGCTACAAAACTTGCTAATTTCTATGGCAATGTTTATTTATGTAGCAATTCAAATGACAATAAAAAAAGTGAAATTTTCACCGAATCGCTCCACTATAGCACATTCACCAAAATTGCTAATATTGATAGCGACGCTGTTATCATGAGCGATGGTAACACTATCAACACCTATAATGCCGACTATAATACTGTAACTAAATTGGCTCGACTCATGAGCGAATCAACCATTACAAACAAAGACGGCACAATATACACAAGCAATGGAGATTATAATACAAATACTCAAATAGCCAATCTATATGACCATTCATCGATAAGAACCAAAGATGACAAAACTCTTGAAGGGGATACCCTATTTTATGATCGCGCCAATGGATATGGCGAGGCTTATGGAAATATGGTTCTCACCGATAATAAAAAACTCAGCAAACTCAAGGGTGATTATGGTTACTACAATGAAGTTATTGATAGTGCATTCGTCACAGGTAATGCCCTTGCTATGGAATACTCCAAAGGAGATACACTTTATATGCATGGCGACACAATTCGTGGATATAGAGTGATAAATGAGATTATATTAAATCCCAACGACTCAATTCCCACGACAACTCTCGATACAACTCATTTCATTGTAGCAAACCCACGTGTGCGCATATATCGTAGCGATATTCAAGGAGTATGCGATTCTATGACATTCCGTCAACAAGATTCACTCTTGATTATGAACAAATTCCCCGTGCTTTGGAGTGGACATCGCCAAATCCTTGGCAATGTAATTGAAGTACATTTCAACGATTCCACTGCCGATTGGGCACGCCTACCCGAGACAGGCTTTGCCTCGGAGCATGTAGAAGGTGAATTTTACAACCAATTAAGTGGGAAAGAAATGTTTGCCACATTTGAGAATGAAAGCCTCAAAAAACTCAATATAAATGGCAACGTAATGGCTATCTACCTACCGCTTGAAAACGACTCTACATATAATAAATTAGTAAATCTTGAAAGCAGTTTCTTAGAGGCACATTTCAACGAGCAAAACCTTGAACAATGCAAAATATGGTCGCAGTCTAACGGTACCGTTACACCTCTTTACCTTGCCAAGAAATCGCTCTTCTACCTACCACGATTTAAGTGGTACGAATCCATTCGTCCCAAATTCCCTATGGATGTGTTCAACGTATCACCCGAAATGGAGGATATGCTTCGTAGCACCCCATCTACAACTCCTCAACGCCACACTAAGAGCAACTAATACTATCAACGGGAGTTTCAGCAAATTTCCTTTTTCAATATCCAGTCCCAAAGATACGTAGCACAGATGGCATTGCCGAAGGTAATGCTTAGTATGTAGCCGTGTATTGGCTCGAAGAGGCTATGCACGGAATAGTATAGGAATGAATTTGAATCTGAAAGATTCTTTATAAAAGCAATTAGTGCCAATAAAGGTTTTCAAGAACAAAGGCGTGCGAAGATCTATATCAACCGATTCATTCATATAGGGGCTTGTAGATTGAAAAAAGGAATTTCAACCGTTAAATTCAGCGATTGAGATTCCTTTTCATACCCTTTTTAATTTTATCGGACAGGAATAATAGCAAACATATATATACAAAACGAGGTGCATCATGATTGATACACCTCGTCGATTCATATATCTATCTTGATATTATTTTTCTGCACCTTTAGCGATAAGTTCTTCAAGATATTTAACACGGTCAATTACAACTTGACGATTTGGATTAACTTCCAAATAACGTTTGTAAGCAGCAAGAGCCTTTTGATTTTCACTTACTTTTGTATAGTAGTCACCAATGATACCCAATGCAGTTTTATATGTATCAGGGTCTTCTTTAATGTTATTAGGATTAACATCGAGCATTTCAACCACTTTTTCATAAGCTTGTGCTACTTCTGCAGTAATCACACCTTGATTTTTAGAGAACAAGATGATAGCTTTACGTTCTTGAGCATAAGGGCTATTTGAACGAGTTACAGCTTCAGTAGCAACTTCAGCAGCTTTATTGTATGTTTCCATAGCTGCAACTGTATCAGTTTCTACTAGATAGTTAGCATAGTTCAAAAGACGACCTGCATATGTGTGATAGTCACCAGCTTTTGCTGCGCCAGTTGCCATAAATGCCTCAAACGAAGCAACTGCATTTTTAGGATCTTTAATCTTGTTATACAAGCTTGATTTGCTTTTGTAAGCATCGTAACATTTGTCGTTCACCTTCAAAGCTTCGTCATATTGAGCAATAGCAGCTTCGTTGTGTGCAACAGTATTTGCTGTATCAACTGTAGCAAGACCTTCGAGAATTGCGCCATAAGTCAAGTGGTCAACATCGATAATTTTAGCTACACCTTTTGATTTCATCAATTCTTTAGCCCAAATAGCAGCCTCAGCATAATCTTCAAGACTGTTTTTACAGTGCATCATTACGCGATACATTTGGTTAGGTGTTTCTGTGCGACCAATTACACCTTTAGCAACTTGGAATGCATCTTCAAATTTTTCGCCCGACATGAGAAGTGTTGCATAGCGTTCTTCATCTTCTACAAGGTGGCTTGGGTTTTTGATACATTTTTCGTAAGCAGCAACAGCTTGAGTCCAACGACCTGCATCATAAAGACGGTCAGCGAGTTCACGTTGAGCAAGAGCAGAATTAGGGTTGATTGAAAGATATTCTTTCAATTTGTCGATTGAGAATTGTGGAGTAACTTTTTTGTATATGTTAGAATATTTTACATAAGCTACTGCACTATTTGGATCGTAATAAATTGCTTGGTCATAAGCCGTAGCAGCGTTACCAGCATCAGCATTGCTCTTAATATTCATTGCAAGAGTATCTCCAATAAAGATGTAATAAGCAGGACCTTCTTTACCATACTTATGAGCATCTTTCATTGCTTTTTTCACATCTTTATCATAAGCTACGGCATCAGCGTTGAAATAAACGCGAGCGATATCAACATGGAGTTGAGCATCTTTTTTGCCAAGACCTTTTGCTTTCTTCACGTTGTCATCAGCAGCTTTTTTGTTGCCATTTGCCAAATCGATTGCTGCAAGACCTACATAGTTGTAAGGGTTCTTTTCATCAGCAGCGATACCTTTTTCAAAGCAAGACTTTGCAGTTGCCATATCGCCATCTTCGATTGCAACTTGACCTAAGTAATAGTATGATGTAGCTTTATCAGTTCCAGCGTCATTCAATGTGCGTTCCAAAATTGTTTTTGCTGCACTAAATTGATCTGCACGATAGTATTCCACACCATCTAAATAACCTTGAGCCGACATGCTCAAAGCCGATCCTAAAAATAGGGATAACAAAAATTTAATTTTCATTTTGCGTAAAATTTAATATTGTTTAGTTTACTAGTTTTTTTCTTTTTTATTCTCCAAGTTGCACAATTTGTGGGTGCATTACAGCTGGCATCACTCCTGTTTTCATGATAAGTTTTTGACCATTAAAACTTGTCACAAACGAGAAGAAACCATGTTCAAGCGAACCGCCGGCGCTTGCTATAACCATATACATTTGACGGAACAATGGGTAACGACCATCGTAGATATATTGTTGATATGGTTTATATGCTTCGCGAGTGTTACCCATTACCTTCAACACCTTAACCGAGTTGTCAAACTCTGCCATATTCACTCCACCTTCATCGTTGAGTTGATTCACGAGGTCTTGTGTAGAAGTTTCTCCGCTACGCATGTCAGATGTAATCCAACTTACACCTATCACACCAATAGCATTTTTATTTTTCTTCACAGCCTCAAACACCCCATTGATTGAACCTTGAGCATGAATGTTAGGTCCAAATGGTTCGCCATTCATCAACGAGTCGCGCATATATTGCACTGTGCTTGAATTTTCGTGGTCAAAAACGATGCGAATATCACCCATTTTACTTGGCTCAACATCATTCCACTCAGTCAACTTGCCAGTGAGAATATCGCCAATCTCTTTGCGCGAAATCATTTCGATTGTGTTTTCGGGGTTAACAATCAATGCCAACGCATCAACAGCAATCATTTTTGATCTCACTATACGTTTATTCTTTTTGAGTTCTTTTTTCTCTGCATCGGTGAGGTCGCGAGCTATCACGATTGCACGAGTTTTCAACTGCATCAACGAGTCAATCACATCGCGCTGGGGCAAATAGCGAGCAAGAATATGTGCTTTGGGGTATTGAAATTCAAATACATCAATCTCTTGTTGCATTATGTTCTCAAAACTATTGTCACACATCAATGTTATTGTGCCCGAGGTGCTGGTAGTTACAGGCTTTTTAGGGCCTGAATTGCACGAGGTCAATAACACTACCATCAATATTGAGATATATAACTTAATATTCTTCATATCCATTCTACTCATTTAGCGTGTATAATAATCATCACCTTTGATGTAACGATATCCTCTAAATACACCATAAAGGATAACTATTGCTCCAATTACATGCTTAATCCACTCAAATTGAGTGCCATCAAACCCGAATGGGAAACCATATTGGCCAAAATCAACCCAACCTGTCATCCATAGTCCCATCAAGATATACAATCCTGCCATAACGAAGCCAAAAATAAGTTTGAACATACGTCCAGGGCTTGGCATTGTATCTCTCGAACTTGGAGTGCGATGACGTTCAATCACCACATCGGCTTGTTTTGGAGTTATTTCTTGTTGTAATTCTTTATTTTCTTGTTCCATAATTAAAACCCTTTTGAGTTAAACTATCATTTTATTTGGTTTTCTTTCTCTTTTGACAAGAAACCCCTTTTTTCGTTTAACATCACACAAATCTTTTTTGTTGATTTCCCCTTATTTTAGACAAAAATCAACAAGACACAACTTGCGAGTGTAAAGTTAAATAAAAAACTGATAATACACATAATTTAGTAGGCACTTATTATAAACAATTAACACTGATTTTTGATAAAATCAAAAAGATTTGTCCTATTACAAAGATTTGCTCCACTATTCTTGTGAAATTAAGGCATTCTAATTAATTTTGTATTCTCGATTTATTTTTATGAACGCACCACTTGCCGAGCGCCTACGTCCACGATCGCTCGATGATTACATAGGACAAACTCACCTTGTAGGGAAGGATTGTATATTGCGCCGAATGATTGATTCGGGCAACGTGTCGTCGTTCATTCTTTGGGGACCTCCTGGAGTTGGCAAAACTACCCTTGCTCGTATTATTGCTAACACAACCAAATCGCCATTTTACACACTTAGTGCCGTTCATTCGGGAGTAAAAGAGGTGCGCGATGTGCTTGAGCAATGCAAGAACGACTCTCGCAGCATGTTTTCACAAGGTCGCCCCATTTTGTTTATTGACGAAATTCATCGATTCAACAAGTCGCAGCAAGACAGCCTGTTAGGCGCTGTAGAAAGTGGCATTGTCACACTCATTGGCGCCACTACCGAAAACCCCTCTTTTGAAGTAATTCGTCCTCTACTATCTCGCGCACAAGTGTATGTTCTCAAGCCACTTGAAGCACCCGAGTTGCAACAACTTCTTGATCGAGCATTATCTACCGATGAAATCCTCAAAAAGCGCAACGTAAAAGTAGAAAGCACCGATGCTCTTTTCCGTTTTTCGGGTGGAGATGCTCGCAAATTGCTCAATATTCTCGACCTTCTCGAAAAATCTACTGGCGAGAACGAAGAGATGATTATTAACGACCAACTCGTCACTGAACGTCTTCAAGAAAATCCAGCTGCCTACGACAAAAATGGCGAAATGCACTACGATATTATCTCAGCATTCATTAAGAGTGTGCGTGGTAGCGACCCCGATGCAGCCATTTATTGGCTTGCTCGCATGATTGCAGGAGGCGAAGACCCCGAGTTTATTGCACGTCGCCTTGTTATTCTTGCATCAGAAGATATAGGACTTGCTAATCCTAATGCCCTACTGCTTGCTAACGCCACATTTGATACTATCCACAAAATAGGATGGCCCGAAGGTCGCATTCCACTTGCCGAATGTACGATTTACCTCGCCACTTCAGCCAAAAGCAATTCGGCTTATATGGCGATAAATCAAGCACTTGAACTTGTAGAACAAACTGGCAATCTACCCGTACCATTACATCTGCGCAATGCACCTACAAAACTCATGAAAGAGATGGGTTATGGACGTGACTATAAATATGCACACAACTATCCAGGTAACTTTGTTCGTCAACAATTCTTGCCCGAAGAACTCAATGGCGCAACCCTTTGGAACGCTTGCGACAACCCCTCTGAAGCAAAAATGAAAGCCTTACAAGAACAACGTTGGGGCAAATAGAATAATATTGCCGTTTTTTTCAAAAAAACATATCCACAAGTGTAACATTTTCCAAATTCATGCGTCTCACTTACAAAACCGGTTGAATTTTGGAATAAACTAAACATTAAAAATATGGAAATATTAAAACGAATATTCTCTTTTACACTTGTAACAATTGTATGTTGTTTTACCTCACAAGCTATTACGATTGAGGAGTTTATCGCAAAGTGCGACTCTATATATGAAACGCCTGCAATAAAACTTTCAAGTGATTCAATTCAGGAATTGCAAAAAGAAAAAGTAGAACAATTATCAATCTTTCAATGCGACAGCATGAGTGAAGAAGCTATGTCTAAATTTCTTGTTGCCCTCAACTCAATCACTGCAACCGAGGATATGCTTGTGGTAAAGCACAACAATGAAGACGATGAAAATGCGACAGTGTATATCCACCCCACCAACGATAAAGTAAAACTCTTAGTCACTTATATTTACGAGAATAAATGCTATGTAGTTAATCTCATTGGCGACATAGAATTACTCAACAAACCAAATATTGTGAATATTGGGGGCAAAGACATCATAAAAGATGCCTTAACTGATAAAGAACAAATACAAGAATTAACAAAATAGATGGATTCAAGTGCGTTTAAGCACCTCCTTCTACCACACTACAAGCGAATGTATTCTATCGCAATGACAATACTTCGCAATAGCGATGACGCAAGTGATGCAGTACAGGAGGCTTTTACCCGACTATGGGAACGACGCGACGAACTACCGAACATTGACAACTCAGAGGCCTTTTGCGTTACCACAGTAAAACGCATTTGCATCGACCGACTAAGACGTTACACTTTGCCTATTAATGAGGTTACCGAGGACACTCTCTTAATCGCAGATGATAGCAATGAACAAGCCGACAATCGAGAATCGCTTCAGTTAGTAACCTTACTAATGAATAAACTTCCCGAACAGCAACGGCAAGTGTTAACGCTTCGCGCATTCAATGAATGTTCGCTTGATGAAATCGAATCGATAACAGGGCTAACGGGAGTAAATGTGAGGACTCTACTGAGTAGAGCTCGTCGCCGAATGAGAGAATTATTTAACAATAGTATTAATTAAAAAGTCATTACAACAATGAATAATAATTATGACATCAATCAAATAAAAAGCTTGCTCGAAGCCTACTATGATGGCACAACCACCATTGAGCAAGAGAAGTTGTTGTGCGACTTTTTCGCCTCAGCGACAGAAATTCCCAAAGAATTTGAAGCCGACCGACAATTGTTCATGTCACTTCAAGCTGCCAGCAACTGCGACTTAAGCATACCCAATAATCTTGAAAGTCAGTTAATCTCACACATTGACAATCTTGAAAAAGCCGAGCAAATTAATCGCCGAAAATGGATTAAACCATTTATTTATATTTCGGCTGCCGCATGTGCTATTCTCCTTTTCACTATAGGACTAAAAACCTTCAATCCCGATAATAATCAAATTAATCAAGAGATAATATTAGTTTCTGATGCAAAAATATCAGATTCTATCAATAGCGAAAGCAATCCAGATACAGAGATAGAAATTCCTGAGCCTACTAAAGTTGAAGAAACTACAGCACCAAAAGCCTCCAAAAAGAGGAAAAGGACTAAACGACAACGCATTGTTAAGCAAAACGACCTCAATTCGATAAGTGACGAACAACTCGCCTACGAAAACACCGAAAGAGCGTTAATGCTACTCTCTGAAAAACTTAAAATTGCCCAAGAAGGGGTAAAACAAACAGAAAATACAATTCACGAAGTAAATAACACTATAACTGATATTATATAATGAAAACGATTAAATATTTATTCATAGCCATTGCTATAATACTCTCAACAATTCCCATTAAAAGTCAAGATACAATTTATATTGACTGGAAAGAATTTGAAAAATATGGATTAAATTCATTGAACAAACTCCAATTTGATTCCATTCAAATGATAGATTTAGAGCAATACAATGAATTAGCCTCAAGATTGCAAGAATTTTCAATAGCAGAAAAATTCCCCCCCTCATTCGAAGCGATATCTAATTATAAAGGTGTAACAAGTGTTTATATTTCAAGTGCAATGTTGAAAAATTTTGGCACAGGCATGATTGGCAACCCTGGAATTAGAGCCATTGCTGGCAACCTCAATTCAATTGAAATTATAGAATGTGAAAATAAAAAATTCTTATATACAATAAGAAATTATGTAAAAAAAATTGCAGACTCATATAACCTTGAAACACTTGCTCGTATAAACGAAGAGGGAGAAAAAGTTTCAATATACGGATATTCAACCGATGGGAAAATAACATACCTATTAATGAGTGTAGATGATAATGATGAAATCACTATAATATCAATGAGTGGAGATATTCCCCTTGACAAAGTTGGAGAATTAATTAACTCTAAAAAGTAATCATAACATTAGTAGCAACTACAAGCACCCAATTGCAGAATTTTTTCAACAATTGGGTGCTTTTTCTTTCATAAAGTTAGTTTATGCCATATAAAATTATTAAATTTGCCACATAAACTAACAACAAATAAAAAAATAGAAATGAAGAAGCACAATTTTTATGCTGGTCCCTCTATTCTTAGCGAATATACCATTAAGAATACTGCTGACGCAATCTTGAATTTTGCCGATACTGGTTTGTCTCTACTCGAAGTTTCACACCGTAGCAAAGAATTTACTGCTGTTATCGAAGAAGCAGCACAAATGGTAAAAGAATTACTTGATGTACCCGAAGGTTATCATGTTCTTTTCCTTGGTGGTGGTGCAAGTATGCAATTCTGCATGGTGCCTTTCAACATATTGAAAAAGAAAGCTGCATATCTCGAAACTGGCACATGGGCTGTTAATGCAATCAAAGAAGCAAAACTCTTTGGCGAAGTTGATGTAGTTGCATCTTCTAAAGACGCTAACTTCTCTTATATTCCTAAAGATTTTGTAATTCCCGCCGATGCTGATTATTTCCACTTCACTACCAACAACACAATTTTCGGTACTGAAGTACGCAAAGATATAGACTCTCCTGTTCCCTTGGTAGCCGACATGTCGAGCGACATCTTCTCTCGTCCTGTTGACGTATCTAAATATGACATCATCTATGCAGGTGCTCAAAAGAACCTCGCTCCTTCAGGCGTTACTATCGCAATCGTTAAGGAAGACGCTCTCGGCAAAGTAGAACGCGCTATCCCTACAATGCTCGACTATCGCACTCACATCAAGAAAGGTTCTATGTTCAACACTCCTCCTGTGTTGCCTATCTACTCAGCATTGCAAACTCTTAAATACTACAAGAGCCTCGGTGGCTTGAAAGAAATCGAAAAGATGGACATAGCTAAAGCCACTAAACTCTACGATGCTATCGACTCAAGCAAATTATTCCAAGGTACTGCAGCTGTTGAAGACCGCTCAATCATGAACGTATGTTTCGTAATGAAACCTGAATATGCCGAACTTGAAAAAGAATTCGTTGAATTTGCTACATCTAAAGGCATGGTTGGTATCAAAGGTCACCGTTCAGTGGGTGGTTTCCGTGCATCAATCTACAATGCACTTCCAATGGAAAGCGTAGATGCTCTTGTTGCAGCAATGAAAGAATTTGAAGCAAAACACTAATAACATATCTCAATCATGAAAGTATTAGTTGCTACCGAAAAACCTTTTGCAGCAGTTGCTGTTGACGGTATTCGCAAAGTTCTCGACGAAGCAGGTTACGAACTTGTCCTACTCGAAAAATATAGCTCAAAACAAGAATTGCTCGACGCTGTTGCTGATGCCGACGGATTGATTATCCGTTCCGACATTGTTGACAAAGAAGTGCTCGACGCAGCTAAACAATTGAAAATCGTGGTTCGCGCTGGTGCTGGCTACGACAATATCGACCTTGAAGCTTCTAAAGCTAAAGGCGTTGTTGCTCAAAACACTCCCGGACAAAATTCAAATGCTGTTGCCGAATTGGTATTTGGTATGACCGTGATGGCTGTTCGCAATATGTATAACGGCACATCAGGCACTGAACTCAAAGAAAAGTCAATCGGTATCCACGCATTTGGTCAAGTGGGTCGCAACGTGGCTCGCATCGCTAAAGGTTTTGGCATGGAAGTATCGGCTCTCGACCCTTATTGCCCCGATGAAGTTATCACCGAAGCAGGTGTTCGCCCAGTTCACTCGGTTGAAGAATTATACAGCACTAACCAATTTGTATCACTTCACATTCCTGCAACTGCCGAAACTAAAAAATCGGTTGGTTACGACCTTGTGAAATTGATGCCAAAGAATGGTGTGCTCATCAACACTGCTCGCAAAGAAGTTATCGACGAAGAAGGTCTTGCTAAGGCTATGGAAGAACGTCCCGACATTAAATATGTTGCCGACATCAAACCTGATACAGCCGAAGAGTTGAAAGCTAAATTTGGCGATCGCGTGTTCTTCACACCCAAGAAAATGGGTGCGCAAACAGCCGAAGCTAACATCAACGCAGGTATCGCTGCCGCACAACAAACAGTAGCATTCCTCCGCGACGGCATCAACCGCTTCCAAGTAAACAAATAATAGAAATTACACTAACTATTATAAATAACCCCGATGCTCAATTGAACATCGGGGTTTGTTTTTATTGTGCAAATTAAGTCCTCTAAATTGGGCAAATTGTCCTTAAAATGCATTTTTTGATAAAATAAGGTAAAAATCACACCCTTATTTTTACATATTATGATAAAATAAGCATGTTTGAATACTCTTATTTTGCAAATTCATATATTCCACCTATCATTGCTACTCCACCGAAATTTAGTGATTGAAGATAGGGTATTTTATCGAATGTTACTCCACCTAAGGCGATGACTTTTTTATCAATTATACCTTCGAGCGATGCTTTTTGCAACATTTCATGAGTATAAGGCGATTTATAGTCAGGCTTAGATATACTGTTGAAAATGGGGCTGAGGAATAGGTAGTCATATTCATTCTTATATTTTATAATTTCTTCAAATGAATGACAGGAACGAGTTTTATAACCTGTATAATCTATAGGCAAACTCGTCACGTTTTTATTTACATGAATTCCTTTCAACGTGAACTCATAATATAATTGAGGAAAATCGTGAATAATGATTTTATTACATTCCTCTAATGTCAATGCCGATAAAATTTCACGCAAATAGGTAATAACATCTACCTCATAAAACTCTGATTGATGTTTGCGAAGATGCACTATATCAACGCCATTTTCAAGCAATTGCCGAATAATCACCACCTCATTTTCGACAGCATGAGGTGGTGTTATTGCAATTATTTTTATATTGGATTCAACTCTCACAATTAACCTTTAAGTCGATTGATGATGAGGTCGGCAACTTTTTTACCCGAAAGGAGCATACCACCAAAGATTGGACCCATACGAGGCGTGCCACTGACGGCTGATGCAGCCATACCACACACATATAGTCCGGGGTAGATTTCTTTAGTGCCGTTTACCACCTCTTCTTCACCTGCAATGACATCCAATGAACGTTCACCAATCACTTCACCTGTATCAGTAGCAAGGCGAATGCCATTTTTTCGAGCCACAGTGCAACACATTTCGCTATCGTGTCCAGTGCCGTCAATCACACATTTTGCCATGATATTTAGTGGGTCAACGTGCATTCCTTCTCTTAAAACAGGAGTCCAATTCACAACTACCCCACTCACTACATCGTTTTTGAAAATAACATCTTCCACCGAGTAGCAGTTGAAAATAGTAGCTCCAGCATGAACGGCTTTATACAATAATGCCGATGTGCTTTCTACCGAATCCATTACATATAGATTGTCATCATATTTTTCATAATTAATATCAAAATCTTTGATAATGTGCATGGCTTCCTCTTGTACTACGATTTGATTGAACATCATGGCACCACCCCACATTCCACCTCCTGGCGTGAGTTTACGGTCAAATTGAGCAACTTTTAATCCAGCCTTAGCAAGATAATATGCGGCAACAATGCCTGAAGGTCCTCCACCAACGATAGCTACATCTAAATCTAAATTTCTCTCTAACTTGTTAAAATAGGTACTGATAATACCTCTTGATACATTTCTTTCAATCATAATTTTACTGTTTATATTATTATACATTAATTCTCGTCACAAAGAGTATGACTAATTTTCATTGCACAAAAGTTTGGGCCACACATGGTGCAGTATTTACCCCCAACATGGTTAGATGACTTATAATACTCCATCGCTTTTTCAGGGTCTAAACTGAGATTGAATTGGTCCTTCCAACGAAATTCGTAACGCGCCTTACTTAAAGCATTGTCACGTACTATTACCCCAGGATGTTGCTTTGCAATATCAGCAGCATGTGCAGCCAACTTAAAGGCAACAACCCCTTCACGAACATCTTCTTTGTTAGGTAGAGCAAGATGCTCTTTGGGGGTAACATAGCAAAGCATAGCCGTGCCATACCAACCAATTTGAGCCGCACCAATTGCCGATGTTATATGGTCATAACCAGGAGCTATATCGGTAACTAATGGGCCTAAGGTATAAAATGGTGCATTGTGGCATTTTTCGATTTGACGCTCCATATTCTCTTTAATCTTATGCATTGGGACATGTCCTGGGCCCTCGATAAATACTTGAACATTTTTTGCCCAAGCTCTTTCGACAAGTTCTCCCATAGTATCCAACTCGGCAAACTGAGCCATATCGTTTGCATCATACACCGATCCTGGCCTTAATCCATCGCCAAGCGAAAGTGCAACATCATATTTTGCCACAATATCGCATATATCATCAAAGTGTTCATATAGAAAACTCTCCCGCTGATGAGTTTGACACCACTTTGATATGATGCTTCCACCTCTACTGACAATTCCTGTAAGGCGATCAGCCGCAAGCATAACATTCTTTAAGCGTATTCCGCAATGTATGGTAAAATAATCCACGCCTTGTTCACATTGCTCAATTAACACATCACGATATATCTCCCAAGTGAGCTCCTCAGCCTTTCCATTAACCTTCTCCATTGCTTGATAAATGGGAACAGTGCCAATGGGAACTGGGCTATTTCGTAAAATCCATTCTCGTGTTTCATGAATGTTAGCACCTGTTGATAGGTCCATAATTGTGTCGGCACCCCATTTACAACTCCATATAGCTTTCTCAACCTCTTCTTTGATGCTTGACGTTGTTGCCGAATTACCTATATTAGCATTGATTTTGGTTAAAAAATTACGCCCGATAATCATAGGTTCAGCCTCGGGGTGATTAATATTTGCAGGAATAACCGCCCTTCCTTCGGCTACTTCTTTACACACAAATTGGGGAGTAATATGAGAGTTGATTCCAAGTTCTTTGCAATTCATATTTTCACGTATTGCCACATATTCCATTTCAGGAGTAATAATACCTTTTTTGGCATAATACATTTGATTAATGTTGTCGGAATCTTTCGACTCTCTTTCTTTTATCCAATCTTCGCGAAGGAGAGGCAATCCCTTTTCTAAATTAACATCCACATTGTCATCTCCATAAGGTCCCGATGTGTCATAGATATAAATTGATTGATTAGGCGTTTCTATTCTTTCTCCGTCTTTAATCGTAACAGTAGGCATTTGCGTTACTACACGCATACCCACTTTTACACTTGGGTGTATAACTCCATTCACATAGATTTTTTTAGAACCAGGATAGGAAATTTTCAATTCTGAGTTCATTTTACTTGTTTTTTAGTTAATAGTATAGTTGTTATAATGATGATTTATGATAGCCATTATTTCGTTCATTTCTTTTACAGGATTTTTAGCATTAAGAATGCTACTACTTAGTGCAATGCCATTAACTCCACAATCTAATAATTTCGCAATATCATCTTTACATATCCCACCTATAGCAACAAGAGGTATATTGATATCGTTATCCCTCATTTTTGTAATTATGCTCTGGTAACCTTCGTAGCCTAAAATTGGGGCAAGGTTATTTTTTGTTGAAGTAAAACGAAATGGACCACACCCAAAGTAATTAGTAGTAGCGCCTTGCAAATGCTGTAAAACGTCTTCAAATGAGTTTACCGTGCCTCCTATAATGAATTTATTGCCAAGAACCTTTCGTGCTTTGGCAATGGGCATGTCATTTTTGCCTAAATGCACACCATCTGCATTTATTTTCTTCGTGAGAGTAACATTATCGTCAATGATAAATGTAGCACCACAATCTTTACACATTTTTTGAATGACAATAGCCGTTTCCTCCATTAATTGCTCATTGGCGTTTTTCATTCGTAGTTGTATCCATCGGCAACCACCCTCCAATGCTATGCGAGCCGAATCAACATAGGAATATTTCTCATTATAATGAGTTATAAATTGCACACGATAATTATCTTTATTCATTTATTATCATTTTTAGAGGATTAAAACCATGATTAATCGGACCAAATCCATGCCCAATTTTAATATCTGCTCCTGCATGAATAGCTTCTGCAACATAGTGTTTAGCCTCAGCTACAGCTTTATACAAGTTACACCCTCGAGCCATAAATGCTGCGATTGCCGACGATAGTGTACAGCCTGTGCCATGAGTGTTTTTAGTGAGAATTGTATCTGATACAAATGTGTCAATTTGTATCTCGCCATCGTGAACGGAGTATAATATATCGGTTTTAACGTCGCCCTCTTCATGTCCCCCCTTTAGTAGCACGGCTTTAGCCCCATAGTCAAAGAGATGGTGAGCAGCTTTTTGTTTTTCTTCTAATGTGGTGAGTGACATCCCCGTGAGAGCGTTCAATTCAGGGATATTGGGAGTTACAAGTGTAGATATTGGAAGTAATTTTTCTTTCAGTGCTTCTTGCCCCTCAATAGATAAAAGACGATGACCACTACTCGACACCATTACTGGGTCAAGTATTATTGGCAATGTATATTGGTTTAGGGCCTCTGCTACGGCAAAAACGATATCAACGTTTGACAGCATGCCTATCTTTACGACAACTGGAGATAAGTCATCGATAACAGAAACGATTTGGTCATAAACGATTTGGGGAGTTAGTGCAAATTGAGACTTTACACCTTTTGTATTTTGAGCAGTAATAGCTGTAATGGCGGTTGCACCATATACACCAAGAGCCGAAAATGTTTTGATATCGGCTTGTATTCCAGCTCCGCCCGAAGAGTCAGAACCAGCTATAGATAAAACAATTGGATAAGTTTTTTGAGGATTCATACCACTATTTTTTGTCATACAATGCTCAAAATAGTGGTACGGCAATGTGTACCTAAAGAGGACTCCAAACTTCCAGCGTCAGCATTATCTGTACTGGTGCAATGTGTATAATCTCAGCCACGGTTGCTTATAGCCATTACCGGGCACCACCATTCGAGTTCGCCGACAAAGGTATAAAAAAACTTTCAAAACAGAACTACTCTCGTAGCATTTTTTATCTTTCTCTGTTTCTCTCCTACAAATCTGTTACAGCTAAAATTATATTATTGCCATAAGTGTCAATGAGATAAAACCACATTGAGCCGTTGGGGGCAAGCCGAATTAATGTAGCACGCATTAGACTGATATTAATGCCATTTACCTCGAGTGATGCGTTGGCAAGTATTCCCTCTTTTAATTGAGTTGTGCCAGGATTAAATTTTATATAATCACTCGTTGATAGGTCGCGTATTTCTATAATATTTTCATCATTAATAGAAAATAGTGTGCCTGGTGTATCATAGTATATCGACAAAGAGGGCGACACATATCGGCTACGACTATCATTTAACTCTTTAGTGAAATCAAGTGCTGGGGTTTCTACATCTACAACCTCTACATCACACTTTAATCGCGCGCCATTGACTCCCACATTTATTATAGCCGTTCCTTTGGCAAGCGCATAAACCACAACATCTGTGCCATCAATTCTCAATGATATCACTTGAGGGTTATTAGTAGATACAAAATTTATAGAATCAGTATTACACACTTGCAATCGTGCAGAATCCCCCACCTCAATGGTTAATTCAGTGATGTCTAATGCTGGACGAAGCGTTGGCGATGGCTCGTCATGTTCTTGACACGACATTAACACGCCAAGCATTATGACGCATATAAACGAGAGTATAATATTTTTTACATCGCGCATCATTCCACAATCTTAATTTTTAGTTTGCCTTTAGATTTTGCTGATTGATATCGCAACTCATGCACACCTATTCCCAACGATTTTGTTTCGATAAACTCGGTTACCTCAATTCCATTCACACTCCATTTAGCGTCGGCAGGAATATAAGGAGAATACAAATATATCTTTGCATCACTTGCCAACGAATACACAGCGTGCAAAGGAGTTTTTTGAGATTCTTCATTTTCTGTTGGGGGTTGATATGGTTCTGATGACTTATTTCCCCATATATAATCAACCAATTGAGGGTAATCGACAAATGGATTGCGATTGCCTTGAACTTTTGAGATAACATCATTGCGAGTGCGTTCTATATCACTCACGGGGTCAAGATTATGCCATTGAAGAAGCAACTGTCGAGAATATCCGTTGAGGGTAGGATACTCCCCGTCGGCAAAAAAGTTTACCCCTTGCCCACTCCACCTTTCAGCGGGATAAATCGTTGACATATACATGATGATACGGGCAAAATCCCCCTCATAACCTCGTGGTGGCGCATACACATTCACTCGATACCCGTCAATGCTGCCCCAACCCATCGACCACACTCCATTGGAATATATAGCGTCAACAACAACGCCGGGCATATAATCAGTTTTATATTTAGGCACTTGAGCATTACATGGCAACATGTTATACATATCCCACTTTATCGCATCAGATATATGGGCTCCCCACCAACTATGATTTACTACAAAATCCACAGCCATACCATTAGGAATTGTGGCTGTTCCATTAGCCAACTCATAGAGATTTTGCGAATAGCGGTCAATCATCATTCCATCGCTATTTACATCGCATTGAGCAAACACACTCCATGCACCACCCTCACCAACTATTGAAGATAGATAACCTTTAGGGGCATATTTCTCACAAAGATATTTCTTTAACTCTGCGCCACATTTGCCCTCAAATTGACTTTGCGCTACAACAAAAAATTGCAACACACATGTGATTAATAGCGATGTAAAAACTCGTTTCATTGACACAAATTTAGTAAAAATGGTTGATTTTTGGCAACAAATAGTTATCTTTGTTGAAACAAAATAACAATATAAAATCTTTGATAATGAAAAAAGTATTATACACTCTTGCCGTCGGCGCATTAACACTTGGTGCTGTTGCTTGTAGCAACGATAATGGCGCAAACGCAAAAGATGAAAAAGTAGTAAAAGATGGCATTGCTGAGGGCACTCAAATTGTTGTTCAACCCGAAGAAAGTATGATTAAAGAGGTAGTTGAAGGATCTGAAGGGAAACCTATTACAATTGAAACTGCTCGTGGCAAAATGCATGGTCAAATCGCATTCCCAGGAGCAATCACTTTGACCAATCTCGATGCTGTAAAAAATGTGATTCAAAAACTCACTCCAGCACAAGGTAAAAACACTTACAATTGTGCAGTATTATTCACTGGCACTTCTAAGAAAGGTAAAATTTGGAACTTTACAAAAAACACTATCACAGTAGATGTAGAATGGAAATATGAAGATGGTTCAACATCAACCGACCAAGTCACAGTTGAATCACAAAACTTTACTTTTGCTCATGCCGATAAAGATAAAGGAGCAACCGTTACAGTGACATACACCGTGAAATAATTCGCAAACTAATCATCCTAAATACATCAGATGCGCCAATCATAAGATTAGCGCATCTGTTTTTTTAACAATTTCCTATTCTGCTAATAGTAGTTTGTGTACTTATAGGATGTCGTATCAACAACGCTTGTATCGTAGTAATTATAAACAGAGCTACTGCCTGGGGTTTCATAATAGCTATTACTACTTGGGTTATTTGCTGCATCTAATAATAGATACACAGCAGTAGCATTAGCAGCTATAGTAAGAATAAATAATGACCAATATTGAAGAGGTGTTAATTCTACTCTTATATAGTCAAAATCTTTAGAAAATTCTCTACGTTTCCACTCATTAAGATGAGCTCGTAACCATTCAAGCATTGCATTTAAGTCAAGAGTAGGATTAGAACGAAAATAATCAGCAATTTTCACACTCAAAACATCCTCCTCCATCCAACTAAATGCAGAACTCCACTCCACTACTCCATTGCTAATACCAAGGCATACCACAAATTCATTTTTGTTTCCACCTTTCCAATAAGAGCGTTGTTTCTCAGCAATCTCAACACCTTGCGTTGATGAATCAAAGAATATCAAGAACAATCTTATTTCATGTAATGCACCATAATATGCATTAAACATTCTGAATCGTTCATCGGTTGCACTATCAACATCAATGCCTAAAATTGGCGACATATCATAGCCATAATTGTCGGGATAATCCCACAATCCCAATTCGGTAGCAGTTTTGCGCGAAATATCTTCAAAGCGAAAAATCGAATTAGAGTTTTTGATTTTATTGACATAACTATGCTCCTCTGTAATAGGAATCATAGTGCGATATACCGTTTGATTTTCAAAGGGATTAGAGGTGGGTAATTCGCTTAGCAAATCTTCATAGTTATAGGTCTGATAAAACCGTACACCTCCCCTGATATGCGAGCCACATATTTGCTCATGATGACATGGTGTTCCCCAAAGACGACGTATTTTATCATATTCACTTCGACTAAAATAATATGAATTGCCGATACTTGTATAGTATCGATATTCGTCGGGATGAGGAATATAACGCACACGTCTCACCTCTTTATATCCACCTTTGCCATCACTCACTCGCTCGGTATATTCTTGTCGCTCTACCCACGCATCATCATGACGAATTGAGTAGATGAAACTACCAAGATATTCAGTTGTGCGAGTGCGATGACGATACATGAGCCAATGAATTAGCCCAGTAAACGCCATTGACCCACCCAATATCCATGCATACACGCTCCAGTCATAGAAACTGCCAGTAACAGCAAATAGCACTATGCATGAGAGCAATGGCAAAAGATATATAAATACTACCATAAATCAATATGGCATTATCGTTTAGCAAAAATCTCTACATCGTCATCAAGACCTGTTTCCATCACAGTCTTAGAGCGAGTTGAAGATATTACTTCATATTCAATTTTAGATTTGTTAGAGATAAACCAACGAGATGGATAAGATTCAATCAAAGCCTCACGTTCACGAATTACATCAAGCATACGAGTTTGAGCAGTGTGTAGGTGTTCGCGTTGGATTTCGATTGCTTGCATTACATCTTTATAAAGTGAAGCATCGATTTCGGGATTAGCCTCTTGAATCCACTTCATAGCCATAGCACCCTCTCCCGAGTAGCGACCAGCAATGATATCGGGGTAAACTTTTTCAAACATTTCACGATATTGTTCAGTAACATTCGCTTTTTGTTTGATTACCTTCCACATTTTATCGTGAACACTTTCAATTTTACCCTTTTGAGCTTCGGCTTCTTTGCGTAGAGCGATTTCCTTATTGTTATAAGAGAAATACATGGCAACAAGAGCCACTACTAACACAGCAATGATAATGATAACTAATAATGTTGGTGTCATAATTTTTTAAGATTTTAATGGTTTATAGGTTAGTAAAAAACAAAACACTCCCCACACTATCGAGGGGAGTGTTTCTCTATTTAAGTATTTGATTATTTACTTTAGGATTATTCCCACTCGATAGTAGCCGAGGGTTTTGGCGACATATCGTAGCACACACGATTCACGCAAGGAACTTCTTTAAGAATGCGGTCGGTAATTTTTTTCAAGATTGCCCAATCGATTTCTTCGATAGTAGCAGTCATTGCGTCAACGGTATTCACGGCACGAATAATTACTGGCCAGTCATAAGAACGTGCATTATTGCGTACACCTACCGATTTGAAATCGGGCACTACAGTAAAGTATTGCCACACTGTTTTGTCAAGACCAGCATTTGCAAATTCTTCACGAAGGATAGCATCTGATTCACGCACTGCTTCAAGACGGTCGCGAGTGATTGCACCAAGGCAACGAACACCAAGACCTGGGCCTGGGAATGGTTGACGATATACCATTTCGTATGGCAAACCAAGTTCAACACCACAAGCACGCACTTCGTCTTTGAAGAGTTGTTTCAATGGCTCAACGAGTTCAAATTGCATATCTTCGGGAAGACCACCCACATTGTGGTGTGATTTTACCATTTTTGCAGTTTTAGTACCACTTTCTACGATATCAGGATAGATAGTTCCTTGACCGAGGAAGTCGATACCTTCGAGTTTGCGAGCTTCTTCTTCAAATACGCGAATAAATTCGCCACCGATGATTTTGCGTTTTTCTTCTGGGTCTTCTACTCCTTCAAGTTTACCAAGGAAGCGTTCAGTAGCATCAACATATACAAGATTAGCACAAAGTTGGTTGCGGAACACCTCAACTACGTTTTCAGACTCACCTTTACGCATCAAACCATGGTTAACATGAACACACACGAGATTGTCACCAATTGCTTTGAGCAACAATGCTGCTACAACCGAACTGTCAACACCGCCTGAAAGAGCGAGCAACACTTTACGGTCGCCTACTTGACGACGCACGAGTTCTACTTGGTCGTTAACAAAGTTTGTCATGTTCCAGTTTGCTTCAGCTTTGCAAACATCAAATACAAATGCTTTAACAGCTTCTTTGATAGCATCAACATCATCATTAAATTGAGCAAGTTTCACTTCACACAATGCCTTGTCGTGACCTGCAGCAATAACAGGAATTCCCAATTCATAAATTTCAGGATTTACGTCAATTGCAACTCCGTCAATTACATTATTGGGACCTCCATTAATAACAATCCCCTTAACATTTGGCAAAGCTTTAAGCTCATCAGCCGTGATGTCATGGGGATAAATTTCGCTGTAAACGCCAAGCGCACGAATTGCGCGAGCTACTACTGTATTTTCGTGACTACCTAAATCAAGGATCACAATCAT
>JAEIGA010004431.1_pt1 | contig 21731 bp, 38 predicted proteins | sample 9270691 | NCBI WGS metagenome assembly JAEIGA01 (sample SAMN17057246, study PRJNA624740) | gut metagenome | biome: biome; isolation source: fecal sample | host: Bos grunniens | place: China: Xizang | collected 2019 | reverse complement strand
TCAGTGCTTCCGTCATCTATCACAATGTATTCAATATTGGAATGTCTTGGCACACTGTCCATAGCACGGACAAGGAGTTTAGGTTGATTGTAGGAACAGGTGAATATCGTCAGTTTATACATCATCCGTCTCCCTCTCTGCGCACCCACAAAAATTACCGTAAACCGTGCTATGTGTGTTCCAATATTTGCAACTGCCATCCCAATCGGTCGAGAATCCTTTTTCAAACTCTCTGAAATACTTGCACTCATAGCATCTGATGACAGGCACTGCATCAACTGTTGGCTGTATGTCAATGATGTTTTTCATCATCAATTCGCTGAAACATATTTCTGTTGGTGGTCTTAAATGACCAACATCAAGAAAATCTAATAAGGCATCCGCATCAATCGGTCTCATTCTTCCCTCTCTTCCTTCTTCATCCTATGCCTGTAATCCTTCCTCATTTTCCTTTTCCAAAATCTCCATGCCTTCCGGTTATTCTCCACCCAGCATGCGAACTTTCGGTCGAATTTGTCTTCAAAGGTCAGTTTCTTGTGGATGTTAGACTTCACGATTCTTCTCCTCAAAATTGACAATATAATCTGTTCTGTATTCGTACGTAGTTCCGAGCGAATTTTCAGAAACTTTTTTATACTGTGGAGATTCTTGTTCAAATTTTATTTGTTCTGGGAACTCATTAGGCGAGAAATGCACCATATGTATTGTTGTGATTGTCATATATTCTCCTTTACATTTTCCGAAGAATTGAAATTAGCAATCCGATAATGATGCCAAGTAATAAGCAAATGGTTCCGAACTCGCTCATTAGTCCTCTTTCCTCTCTGCCCTTGAGCAAAAATCATTATTGTACATTCGTTCACTACTGTAGGCATTAACGAAACTTTCTAATCTGCATCCGTATACCCTATTCGGTGAGCTATACTTGCAATCCTTGCACCGTATCAGTTCCTGTGGTTTTGGTTCTTCATACGGGAAGTCAGGGTGTTCTGTCACTATATATTCTTTCATTTGTCGAACCTCTGTAAGATCATTATCAGAAAGTCACAAAACCCTGCTATTGCAAACAATATGATCGCCATTTTGAAATAGTTCATTCTTCTTTCCTCTCTGTCACCATCATGACCACCTCAAACATATTGCAATTATCGTCATAACCTGTAACGATCAAACCGTATTTATCTACGGCAGACTGTATAGCGTTCAGTACCTCTGCTCTTTCTTCTGCTGTCATTCTTCTTTTCTTTCTGCCCACGAACAGTAATCGTTTTCTTTTGGCTCGTCAGATTCATCGACAATGTTCACAGCACATCCGGCTTTCCCAAACCATTTGCAGTTCTTGCACCTAATGACAGGTTCGGCTGCCACTGTCGGTGCTTCCGCGATCATGTCAAACACGCGGATGTAATCTGCGTATGTATCAAATTCGTCTCTATCGATGCGCAATGCATAAGCGTCTATTGGTCTCATTTTTACCTCCATGGATTTCCGTGCCTCACTATCCAATAATCAAGATGCTCGCACTCTCCGGAGAAATATTTCCCGGCAGGTGTTTCGCAGTCTTCGCACGTCCCACATCGGAACATATCACAACAGTTGTACTTATTTCCATTGGCATCATATTTAAACGTCCAGCTGCAGTGTTCCTTTGAGTAGCACTTGCTTTTGTTGAAATACCTCCAGCATGTCTTTCTCTTCGGAGTCACATCCAGGACAGGACCACTACCGAACAGACTCATCTGTTCCGGCTTCATATGCACGTCCTTTTTTAAACGCACGGTTACACGCGTCATTATGCACACAGAACACACGCAGCGTTTTGTTTGCATAATACTCGTTGCCGATGATCTGATCGCAGACTGTTTTTCCCCAGAACAGCGGACACCCTTCGCAGATCTTCATTCGCTCCGTATCATCAATTATCTTCGCCATCAGTATTTTCTCCTTTCAGCATATCCACATTGTTTAAATTCGTTAAGGAACTGCTCTTCCGTCACTTCGGCGAGATAGTTGTTCCTGGCAATCTCAGCTCTGGCTGTCGCCAGGGAGATGCGGCCTTCTTTATACCTCTGGAATGTATACGCATCATATGGTGCTGCGCTGTGAATGAACGCGATCCTGTCCTTCGGATATCTTTTCTGACGTTCAGCCTGTTCGTCCCAGATATCATCCTTCCTCCGCATTGAATGCCTCCTGTTCCATTATCGTGAACAGCTGTCCAAGCATGAAAGACAGCCTCATCAGCGTCCTGATCCTTCCGATCTGCACAGTCCTCAGCGACGGCAGCAGTGCGCCAAATGTTCCGACAATCGCATCTACTGTCAGCTGATAGTCTTCTTTCGTTTCACGCTTTCTCATTTCCTGCGCACTGCTTTCTTAACTGCCTGCTCGACCCGCTCCGGATTGACCAGAACACAGTCGTTTATCGTCACAAATCTGCTCATTATTTTCTGTCTCCTTGTTCGTGAAATTCCGTAAGGACGGACAACGGGATGCCAAGACCGGCTACTCAAGGCCGGATTGGCTTTCCCTGTCGTCCAGGCGGTTTTAGCGGGTTATGCCGACCTGCCGCCGAAATACTTATATATATAGTCCGGCGGCAGGTTTTGCGACACCTGCCGAAATTCTTTTCGGCACGTTCGGCACCCCCTTTTATTCGACCTTTTTCCATTGTGCTGCCTTGCCGTTTTTGATGGCTCCGAGAGACTCATACCCGGCATTATGCAGCCTGTCCTGAGCGGTCGATCTTTTCAGTTCTTCATACACGGAATATGCTTCTCTGAACTCTGTCAGCGTGAATGTTCCGTCATCCTTCTGTATTCGTTCGACCACGCTTCTGACTCTTTCGTTCCGTTCCTTCAGCGCTTTGTCTTTGACGAGTTTCTTTGCTTTTTCTGCCCTGGTCGCTGACGTTTCGACGACCTCTTCGTCAAGATCCTGATCGATACGATGCAGCGGATACTCCCACCAGAACGAAACCGGCTTATGCCTGGGAAATTCTCGCAGGATGTACTCCATGCGCCACGCTGACCGGCCTGAGTCTTCTCCAGTCTGCACGGAAAGCTCTGTCATCGTCAGGATCGCATCCGGATCTCGAGCGAAGGCACCGGCTCCGGCTGCTCTGTCGATCGCTGACCTGTCTCCGCCGGTTCCTTTTGCAAAGTGATGCGCATATATCACACTGGCACCGGTCTCCCTGGCAATTTTGTCGAACTGTCCGACCATCTGACCGACATCGCTGTTGCTGTTCTCGTCGCCGTCCATGACCTTGTAAAGCGGATCTATGATGATTGCTGCATAGTCATGTTTGGCTTCGTCGATGATGAGCGGTGTCAGCTTCGTGATCGGCATCGAGAAGCCTCTCAAGCCCCATACGGTGATGTTCCCGACATGATTGTCGATGTTCATGCCCAGAGCTTCGTATATGGATCTAAATCGCTGGTAGCATGACGGATCGTCGATCTCCATGTTGATATACAGGACTTTGCCCTGCATACACTTAGATCCGAACCATTTGAATCCCTCCGCAACAGCGAACGCAAGTTCCATCAGTGCGAAGCTTTTGCCCGCCTTCGACGGCGCTGAAATGATCATCTTATGTCCTTGTCTGAGCACGCCCTCAATGAGCTCAGGAGCCACTGGAGGCGGGTCTTTCCAGACAGAGTCCAACTGTACCGGCTTCGGCATATCGGGCTTCTGCGGTGCCTCTTTCGGCGGCTCCTGCGGAGGTTCGTACTCAGGAACGTATATCTGCTTGGCTGTCCACTCACCCCAGTTCGTCATGCTGCCCATCTCCTAACATTTTCTGTTTCAGATCCAGGACAGCGACCTCTGTGATTGTTGCAGCGTCTCTTATTGATTTAAGGTCAGCACCGGACATCTCGGCGAGCATGTTCGACACAGAGATGCCGGACTCGATCTTATCCGCTTTCTCAGCCATGTTACGGACCGCAGGAGACATAAATCCGAGATCACCGGACATATTGTTCAGCGCTCCCCTGATGCCCTGCAGCTCGTCGATTATGGCTTTAAATCCTCTGATCAGGATCTCGTCTGTTGTCATGCTGCACCTTCTTCTTCTTCTTCTTCGAGATCGTGCTTCGTCACTGCGATCGCATATGCCGCCCAGATGTCAGCCCGGAAGCCGTAAAACCAGCCAGGATTCTTTTTAGATCCTTTTCCGTAGTTCGGCACACCTTTGGCAAATCTGTCGATCAATGCCTGCTTGATAGTCGCATCGTTTCCCCTTGCGGAATGGCACAGCATGACGGCCTCCTGCTTCCGGAGGATAAATGTCAGCTGGAAGGCGCGCAGCCTTTCTTTCAGCTGTCCGATCCATACGCATGTGTCGAGAACGGTCGCCCCGACGGGCATCCCGTACGAGGCGATCATTTCGATGGCAAACTCCACATAATCGTCAGGCGACAGTTCCTGCAGATCTTCGACCATCTGGTCATACATCAGTTCGTTTATCATCTTTCCGAAGTGAACAGGTCTGAGATCTTCGTCAACGATGCAGTATGCTGACTGCTCGTTTCCCGGATCTATTCCTACAATGTAGTGCATAGGTCACCTCAGAAAGGCAGATCATCCGGGTTGATTTTGATCTTCGGTTCTTCCTTCAGTTCTGTTTTTTCCGGCTTAAGGAATGACTTCACTGTGTTCTTCGCGGGATATGTACCGTCAGACTCCTGGATTCCGAGATGGCATTTACCGATCTCACCGACCGCATCCTGCATCAGTTCGGTATCGAACTCTTCTTCCGAGTTGACCGGGATCAGGCCGATGCACTTAAGGAAGGCTGCGAACTTCCACTGCATTTTCTCTGTCTCCGGGAAATATTCCCAGACTTTCCTGGAAGGCTTTCCTTCCGGATCTACACGCAGCGTTACCTTCCACTGGTAGCCGCCTTTTTTGGCTGTCTGCATGACAGCGTCTTCAACTTCGAACTCGTAATCGCCTTCCGGCAGTAATTCATAGGTCACGTTATTATCATCCTTTGCACTAAATTTCATTTGTTCGCATCTCCCTTCTTGATTTCTGACGTCAGAGCATCAAAGTGCTCGATCATGCTGCTGGCCTGTGTTCCACTCAGATCCATGTATCCGGAACCCGGTGCCAGTCTTCCTGTTGCCACACACCAGGCTTCAAATCTCAGCTGGCTGATGCCCTGACCGGCAAGCCTGCGAAGCAGCACATCACGAGGATCTTCGACTGTCGTGCTGACAGGCTCCGTCACCGGCGTATCGATCTCCAGCCTGGTCTTTTCCTTCTTAGGCTCGACGCTGCCTTCATAGATGTGCTTCAGAGCCTTGAAATCAAGCGGTATGGTGTCCGGCAGGCCGTATCTGTTCTTTGCGTCATACGTAGGCTTATATGTCGTATAGACGACTTTCTTGGCTTTACCTTTTGCTTTAGCCTTCCCGTTGTCGTCTTCAACGATCATCGCGTCATAATTCGCAAACAACAGGAGATCCGCCCACTCTTTGACGACCGGCGCGACCTTTTTGCTGACCTTCAGTTCCCAGCGGTCATATGGCGGGTCTTCCGGGCTTTCGAATTTCCTCATCATGGCATGAGCGACCAATGTTACATTGACGCCTTTGGCGATCACTCTGTCCAGTCTGTTCAGAAAGTCCTTCTGGAAGCGTTCCTGGAGTGCTGTGTAGCCTTTTCCGTAACCGCCTGCGTATGACTCGATGCTGTCGCATTTCTTCTCAGCCAGGAGCTGATTTGTAAGCAGCATCTCCGCCCGGTCGATCGTATCGATGACCAGTGTCTTGCAAACGTCAGGCTCAGCGACCACTGCGTCGATCATTTCAAGCAGTTCGTTCCATGTCTCCGGGATCGGAAGCCTGGCAACATCCAGCTCATGCGTACCGCCTTCCACATCGATAAACAGCGGATCAGGGAACTGTGCTGCAAACGTGCTTTTACCGATACCGGCAGGACCGTATATACATGCCCGGATCGGCTTTTTCTGCTTTCCTTTCTCAATCTTGAATTTCATTCTCTTCTTCCTCTTCTTCTCCTATGTCGTAATAATCTTCCAGGCTCTCGCTGCCGCAGTACGGGCAGAGCGGAGTCTTGTATGCAATGTATCCGGAATCATCAACATATTCCTTCCGGAAGTGACAGTCTTCGAGATCGAAGATCTCTCCGCAGCGTTCACATCTGAGAAGCTGGTGCATCAGTATCCTCCCCTGTCGTCCGGTAAATGTAACCCTTGTACCGTTCACACTGGGACTTCAGCTTTGCAATGTCCTTCTCATCATCCGCAAATCTGAAATTAGCAGACACCTGCCAGCCATTAAGTGTGCAGATGCGATCATCGTGATCATCCAGGCATCTCTCGACTGCGCGGAGATCGTGCTCAAGCTGAGCGAAGCGGGCGATGATACCGATCACGGCAAGCACCGCGATTACTGCTGCAATTACATAGATCATTTTTCTTCCTCCTTCGGTCCGTAGATCTTTCTGTCCATATCAATGTGTACAGCGGTTACCTTTTCCGCCTTGTCGAAGACGATGTCTTTAAACATTTCAGCCTCTTCGAGCGTTTCGAAGTTGAGGGTCAGATCCGGCGAGTATTCATATACATGCTCGCGGTAAACCATTACTCTATACATTTTCTACCTCCATAATTTCGTCCTGAGTAACAGGATCCAGTTTGTATGATTCCTGGAGTACAGCTCCCAGGAAGCAGCCGGTGATAAACAATGCGGCAAGTGCGCATATCATGATGTTCCTTACGAACTCGATTATCTTTTTCATATTTTCCTCATATGTACTTTCTGTACGAGTTTTTGACGCTTGTTTTTTCGATGTATACGTACTTCATTGTGGTGTCGATTCGTTCATGACCAAGGATGTAAGCGACTTCCTGGATCGGCATACCGTGATTGATCAGGTTTGTTGCCAATGTTCTTCTGAATCTGTGCGGATGTACATTTGCGACACCTGACTTTTCGCTGAGATCATCCAGCATATTCCGCACCCCATGCGGCGTCATGCGTTCGGTACCTTTTCCGACAAACAGAGCATCATATGGATCTGTACGTGCATCGAGGTATTCCTTCAATACCATCGCAGTGACTTCGTCCATATACACGGTGCGCTCCTTATTGCCTTTGCCTAACACCTTGCATTCCATGTTCTGGAAGTCGATGTCTGCCCTGTTCAGCGCGCATACTTCGCTGATCCTTGCGCCAGTTGCGAGCAGAAAGCACACTATTGCTTTATCTCTGATACTGGAGCAATTCGTTTTTAGTTTTTCGATATCCGATGCAGAATACGGCAGCCGTATTTTTTTCTGGCATTTGATCGCTGCGATATTGGCACACGGATTTGATTTGATTAGGTTTTCCTTTGTCAGCCATCCGAAGAAGGATGACATGATCGACCGAAGTCCGTCCAACGATCTGTCTGATAAGCCTCTGTTCTTCTCTTCCATCAGATATGACCGCAGATGATACACGGTGATTCTTTGTACCGGGACACCGATCCCCTTCAGCATCTTTTCCAGGATGTACGAATATCTTTCGACCGTTTTCGCTGAACGACCTTCTGTCTGCTTCGCATCAAGGAAATATTTCAGCAAATCCATTGAATCGGGATCAATGCTGTCAATGTTCAGCATTTCGATGTCATAATTAGTCACTACATCAGTCAGTGCTGTTGTTACCTTGGCTGTGTCCGTTACGGTAAGAAATTCACCTACTCTTTCAGCCACGTCTGATACAAGGCTTTGTTTTGCTTGTACCGACATTTTTTTCAATTCTCCTGTTATAATGAGAATGGTTTCGTAAAACCATCGGCGGTGCGTTTCTCAGGCGCTCACCGCTTTTTTGATGCCCATGACCCGGTACACCGATTTAAGGCGAACCTTGTGAGTAATAACTCTGTTATCGCCAAGGTCAGCGATATCCAGAGCTTCGGCTGCTTTGTACAGCCTTTTGGCTGTTGGCCTTCCGTGTCCGAAGACTCTCATGATCTCCGGAACAGAGATGTACTGGCTGCGCTCAATTTCTTCGATTGTCCTGATTTTCTTCATCTTTCTCCTTTCTGTTCACTCTAAGTAAACGCCTTCCCCAAAAAAATTAGAGCTGAATGTCGCTTACATCGATCCCGGTGTAATCACGAAGTTTGACGAGGTCGTCAGCGTTCAGTTTCAACCGGCCTGATGCAACCTGCTGCAGATGATACACATCAATGCCTGCGTTCCTGGCAAGCTCAGCCACAGACTGGTTCATGTATGCTGCAAGCATCTTAACGGTGTATCTGATTTTCTTTTCTTCGCTCATTGACTCTCCTTTCTGTTTACTCTCGGTGAATAATCACCTCGGAATTAGTATATGTTTACTCTAAGTAAAATGCAACAGTTTTTTGTAAATTTAACTCCAGTTTTGTAATACAATGATTACGGAGAGTGAACAAACATGAAAGACTACAATAGAACGATCGGTTTGGTTTTCCGTAAATACCGCAAAGAAAAAGGATACTCACAGCAGTATGTAGCTGATGCTATGCACGTGTCGAAGGCAACTGTCCATAACTGGGAGTGCGGGAAAAGGCAGATGTTTGCATATCAATTTCTTGACCTCTGCACCGTTCTCGGACTGGATGCCGACGCCATAACGAAGGAGGTAATCGAATATGGCAGCGATCAAGGATAAAAAGCGCGGTACCTGGACCGCTAAGTTTTACCAGAAGGATGTCGTCACCGGTGAGCGAAAGCAAGTGCTCAAACGCGGCTTCAGTACAAAGCGGGAAGCGTTAGCCTGGGAAGCTTCTCAGAAGACCACAGGAGGCTCTACAAGCATCACCTTCAGAGAACTTGATAACTTATACATTCAGTACAAAAATCCACGCAAACAGTCCACGATAGACCAGGAACAGAGCCGGGTTAATAAATATGTGACCTTTGCTGATATGCCGGTTCCCCAGATCTCCAAGCAGGTGCTCCTGGACTGGTATATTGATTTCATCAAGAATGATCTCGCTGTATCAACAAAAAACTACATGATCGGCGTGATCCGCGGCGCGATGAAATTCGGTGCAGACTTTTACAGCCTGCCGAATCACTCTATGGTGCTGAAGAAACTCAAACGGGAGAAGAAAAAGAAAGTGTTCGAGACCTGGACTCCGGAAGAGTTCAACCAGTTCATCCAGTGCGTCGACTCCAAGCCGTACCGGATGATCTATACATTTATGTACTGCACCGGAGTACGCAGAGGCGAGGCTTTAGCGCTCAGGGGAGAAGACATAGATCTGGAAAAAGGCACAGCGCACATATACCATCAGATCAAATACGCACATGAGGGATTTATGCCGCTTAAGACGGACAGTTCTGAACGGACGATAAAACTATCAGACAATCTCATAAAGCTTCTCAGAAGCCTTGAAACAGAGCCGCAGGACTTCTTATTCGGCAAGGATGCACCGATACCGATCACGAACCTTCAGAAGCATTTCACGAAAGGCATAAAAGAGTCAGGTGTGAAGAAGATCAGGCTTCACGATCTGCGTCACTCGTTTGCGACCAATGCCATCAATAACGGCTGCAACATTGTCGCAGTATCGAAATATCTCGGTCACGCGACCATCCAGCAGACGTTGGAGACCTATACGCATCTTCTGGAAAAGACAGATGATCAGCTCGTCGCGACAATGAGCAGCGTTCACTCCGTGATACTACCGTGATACTATTCTTTTAAACTGGTATTCAACGTAATGATGAAAAACGGCTTAAATATGCGGTTTCTAGCACATTAAAAAACAATAAAAACAGTAATAATCAAATCCCTGTTCCTGCGTATAGCGCATAAATATGCGCTTTTTTCATGCCGTGATACTATTTTGATACTATTTTTCGCACAAAAAAACAGGAGCATATAGCTCCTGTCTCACTTTGTATGGTCGATAATGTTGTTCTGCAGGTCTTTTCTGACATCGATCATCTCTGCTCTGTTGTTGCCGTCAATCAAATGATTAACCATTGCATTGAGCGATCTGAGGATCAGCTGGTCTGTTTCCCGCCGTTCCTTATGATCGTCTTCAAGCTTGTTTAGTCGGCGCTCATGATCATCTAGCTGATCGAATGGCTTTCGGAAGGTCCGTATCAGTGCGATGACTGCTGCAATGCCTCCGACCAGCCAGAAGATCTGAGCAAGGGAGAATGTATAGTCCATGACGATCATTCCTTCTTTCCGTTCTGATAACCGAAGTAGAAAGTCATGATCGCGATCAAGACCTGCATAAAGTTCTGCGGGATCTCCTTGCCGCTGATTACCAGGTAACAGAGGCAGAACATCACCATGATTGTAATGATCGATTTGACATCAATAAGCTTAGCCAGCTGTTCGGGAATAGTTTTCACGGCGGTATCCTCACTTTCATCGTCATAAGAACCGACTTCGATAATAGGCTCTGTCGGCTCGTCCGGGGCTGTTTCGTGTGTTTCTGCAGGAGGAATGATAACTGGTTCATCTTCATGTGTTTCGACCTCTGAAGGCTCTGCGACGGCCTTCTCATGATAGAAAGTCCAGCAGTTTGCGATAGATCTGTTTTCTCCTGTTCCGGAGATGAAGTCATAGCCGTACGTTTCGCAGCTTGATCCGCCGGCATCATTGAATACAAGGTCGACCGCTCCGATCGACTTCGCCCAGGCTTTACACTGGTCCGGAGTCAGGTTCCCTTTGCTGATGGCAAACACGAACCTGTCAGCCGTCCTGATCAGCATGGACTGAGAACATGCGTATGTGCGACGCCAGTCTGTTTCCGGGGAAATGTATTCGACATCCTTGCCATTATGCAGCAGCACCATCGCAGGTGACAGTGCACACTGGATCTGGTTTTTCGCGTACCAGAAACCCATGTCAGAGCCGACTTCCGTTGAGCCATCGTTATGCACAGCATAGTAGATGAATTTCCCCTGCCTTGGCACATCCCAGACATTCAGACCGCAGCGGATGCCATATGCCTGTCCGTATGTTGGCGAGTCTGCTTTATTGTCGAAAAAGCCGCCGTTCAGTTTCATGTCATAAACATGATACGGATCATCGATGCGCTGGATCGGCTGCACTCCGTCGGCAGCCATGACGCCCAGCTTGTCTCCGTCCGGGCATCCGATCGCAATGATCTCGATACCGGCATACATGTCTATGCGTTTTTCCCAGGAAGCAATCATACCAGGAGTCCATCCTTTCCACCTGAGCGCTCCGGCCCAGTCATTCTTAATGTGAGCCATGCAGAAGTACAGATTGCCATCCTGCCGCTCACCGAAATATGTTCCCTCGTAGTACATCGCGATATGACTCAGCTCGCAGCTGCTGCCCTTCAGCCAGATGCACCAGTCGCCGGTCTTCACCTGGTCATGGTCTGTAATATAATCAAAATACTGACCGAAACCACACTGATCCCGGTAGATCCAATAACCCTGCGCCCAGTTGTCCGGAGTCGGCGGGATCGGGATTCCTGCCCAGTCTCCAAAGCACCTGAAAGCGTCAACACATTGCACTCCATAGGCATGATCATAGTCGACCGCTTTGCCTATGTACTGCTGCACAAACTGACTCGGTGTCTTCATAGGACCGCCTTTCTTTGCAGATAAAAAGACAGCCCGGCAAGACTGTCCTTTGTGCGGTGCCTGTAATCACCGCAATGCAGAGATAATGCCACCACTGCAATGAAAAGTATAGCATACAAATTTAACGCTTTCTAACACGTTTCTAACGCATTTGCGTGTTAGAAGTTTTTGATTTAACGCAGATTTGCGTTAGATTTTAGCAAGCGGCTCACGGAATCGAACCGTGATTTAATGCCAGTAGTGCAATGAACTTGCTGAGAACCAACAACCGCTAATGTGTTAATTACTTAAAGCAACATTAACGTAAATGTTCCTTTAGTGACTTAAATGTTCCTTTTCCCTTTCGCTACCTGTCCGCAAACAGGAAAGTCTTTCATGGTCAGTCCGCAAACCCCAAGGGGAAAAGGTTCCGTTTAATAACTCCATTCACGGTCTGAACCTGCGCCCACTCTGTCAGCATAAATTTTTCTGTTTTTCGTATCAATGCTGAACACATCAAATGCCTGTTCGGTATCTGTACCAAGTGTCATGGTTTCTCCAAGTGTTGTATCAGACAATGCATAACAGTCCGTTGTGGTTGCAATGACAGGATAGCCGTTAGCCGTTGTGATGCTGTAATCATAATGGCAATGTCCAACAATTAAACATGCCACTGTTGCGGATGCAGATGAATAAACAGCATCAATAGCATCTGTAATATCTGTACCATAAACACTGTCAAGTGCTGGCGCACCGTTTGACGTTCCGATCCAGTACCTGTGTGCAAATACAACAACGGTCCAACCGCTTGCCAGTTCTGTGATTTTATTCTGTAACCATGCTGTCTGTACATTGCCGATTCTTGCCCTGCCGTTGTTTAAGAAAATATATCTGATTTTCTGTATCTCATTATCTACATAGTAGTATAAATTTCTATTACCATCTCCGTTAGTATCTCCATATTTAGGCAATTCTTTAACATCGCCTTCAATGGATTTAAACATATAGGAGTACACTATCGGATAATTTAAATAAGCAGTTGAGCCATATGTGCTTTGGTTGTTGTTCATGTCATGATTGCCAAAAAGTGAATATGGCTTCATATCACCATCTGCAAACGCTTTATAGAACGATCTCCCAACCTGTAATGCTTCTGCCTGTGTGGAGTACAGTGTCAGCACATCACCGCCGAACACGATTTTTTTAGCGTTCGTATTATCTCTGATTTTCTTAATCAGTGCAGGGCTTCTTTTTGCGTTCTCTGACCAGTGTGTATCAGTCACAAACACAAAACTTTCGCCTTGTGCATCTGTCACTTCTTCGTGTGAAAGCACTGTACTAATTGCAGTGTTAATGGCTGTATTCCAATACGGTGGCACGTTCATGCTTTCGCTTTCCAAAGCATAATATGATGCCGTGATTGCACCGCAAGCCGTTTCAAATTTGTTATAACTCTGTACTAAATTGATTGCCGCACCAGTAACGGTGTGTGTTGTTGCTGTTGCAAGTACATAAACAAATATCTGACCGCTCAATGCGCTTGCCAATGCCGCCGCTGTTGTATAGCGTGTATCACGCACATAAATGGTCAATCCGTTGCCACCCATCGCAATGTTGCCATCCTGCACGGATGATGAATTGACAACCGCATAGCATGAACAGATATTCTGTGTAAGTGAAACTACACCTTTAACTGGCAGTGTTGATTTGAAATACTGCCCAATAGAATCAGTTGCGCTTGTCCATGTCAGTGTGCCTAAATCAACACCGTGTTTAGTTACTGTCAGCGATCCGTTAGTAACATCCAATGTGCCGCCGTACACCTTACCATATGATGAAAGGTCAACCGTGTATGTTTTTGTGCTTGCATCTGCTAATGTCTGCGTGATTTCGCACTCTTCATAACCTGTTATAGGTCTTACGTTTGAGGGGGACGGTGTACCGCTTCCGCTCTGTGTTGCATTGATGTTAACGCTAACTCCTAATGCATCATATTGCGCACCGTCAACAATTACTAACGGCTCTCCGCTTTCGGTTTTAATGACCCCACTGGTGTTTACTGAATTGCTGAAAGCATTCTTTAAATCATCAACGTCATTACTCAATGTTGTGTAATCTTCGGGAATGGATGCCGCTACAGAGACCGCTGTGTCCTTTGCGGCAACAGCCAGATCCTTCGCATCTTCCGCATCGTCTGCCGACTGCGCAGCAGCTGCAGCTGCTCTCTGGGCACCGTCGATATAAGCCGGGATATCTGTCTCAGATACATCTGTGTCTTCATCCAGCCCTGCTCTTTCGACGGCCAGGAAGAAGTTCGCGGAGCCGATCCTGTCCACTCCGGACTTCAGTACGATCTCTGTTGAAACCATGCCTTTTACACAGGTCATCTGTGTCTGCATCGGTACGGTGATGACAGAACCGACAATCGTGCCTCCGATTTCCGTCACTTCATAACTAAAACCTTTGTAATCCGGTTTAGTGCCTTCGATATATACGTCATATCCACTTGAGGCAACGTTATAGTTGACCCCGCCATCCTGCAGCGTGATCGCTAGCTCGCGCAGGTTATTGTCCAACTGTGAGACGTACACAGCCGGGATTTTTTTGTAACTAGGGTTTAAATCAATAGTTACTGTTAATGGAGTAATACTCATAATTCGTTACCTCTCTTAGAGCACCGCATAGAGTGCGTAGTAAACATCGTATGATGTTGCTGATGGTGTAAGCGTAATTGTCAGATTCGTGGTGTCATTTGTTATCGTGACCCCAGTGTTTGTTGATGCCGCGAGATTCTGCCTGGAAAAAGTCGTCCCGGTATTGAAGATCTGAATCGTTCTGAATCCCCTAATCGCTCCCGAACTTCTCGTGACTTCGCCGGTCATGAGCAGATACAGATTATGTGTCGAAAGATTAAGAACGACCGTATCGCCATCAGCTCCGTCGAGATAGCCTGCGTCCATCTGTTCCATGGAAGCGGCAGCTGTCGAAAAGGCATCAGATGATTTGCCATATAGTAACCGTTTATCTGTCATGTCAGCACCTCTCCTTGTACAGTATCAAGGTTTTCAGTGATGTACTGTATGCCCTCAAACGTATGGTTCAGAATGTACGAATTGATCGTTGTACCATCCTCAGCCGTGAACGTGATCGCGTCCCCACACTGCAGAAAAGGCAGCCCTCTGATGTTCATGTCGACCGGTGTAAAGTGGATGTCTGCATATGGCAGGAAAAAAGTATCGAGCATATACCTGATGATAGATGACTTAGATTCATAAGTTGTCATCTGTACAAAAGCCGTTCCGTCATATGCGTACCAGTACCCGCTGTAGATGTAATACAGTGAAGGGTCTGTCATGTTGCTCACAGAGTCGACAGTCTTCACTCTCAGTTTGATGTTTTTTAGCAGGCCGTTGTCGGTCATGTCATAAACACTGCCTTCTGTATCCCAGACATACTCTTCTGTATGGTCGCCCTTGCCGTCTGTCCAGCAGTATTTGATACTTCCGATATCTGCGACGCTGTATTCATCCCACCATGCTGATCCGTCCACATCCGCAGCCGTAAGAGCATAAGGACTTGAGTTATCAAGCCGGATCACACTGCTCGACCCGTCTCTGTTTTTCCTGTTGAAGCCTGCGTTCAGCTCTGCATATCCGGTCTCAATGTCTGCTATGGTGTAGGCATTCGTGAATGAATAGAGCTTTTTTCCGGAAGCGAGAGTCGTCTCAAGAGTATGGTTAATAGCCAGATACAGAGGGAATCTCGTGCCGGTTGCATCGTATTTGACAAACGATATCGTCGGGTATGGAACATATGGCCCATATGTATCAACCGGTGTCGAACCACGATATAAAGTGGCGGAAATCGAATAGGGATAATCGAATTTCATCGCCGCCAGGTTTGTATACGGATAGACATACCCCATTGAGTTCATATCTTTATATGCACCCAGCTGGTACGTTTCAATTACCCTTACATATCCCAGACCTTTCAGATCTCGCCTGACCCCTTTGTTGGCATTGGTGTAAGTATTGCAAAGAGTATCGACAAAAGTATCGTAGTCTGAATCATAAGTGTGAGTTACTTTATACAGGCTGTCATAGATGTCCACCCTTTTATGGGTCAAGGAAACCTGCAGAGAATAGTTGTCATTTGTTCCTGGCAATTTGCCGAGGCTAAAGTAGTATGTTCCTGTTACTGTAGTGCCTGTGTCCCGGTTCGCCACTTCTGCGTTGGTGTATGCGATAGATAAAGAATTATGCATTGAATCCAACAGATACAGCACGCTCGGCTCGTAATTGTTTTTAGATTCATACATACAGCTAAGTTTATCCCGTTCCATCTGCGGCATCAGTGCCTCGTTCGTGTTCCGGATCTTGCTGAGCGCCTGCACTTTGCGATGCGTCATGTTTTGATGGTCTCTCGGGCATGAGTCAACTGTAAACACACCATACGGGATCGTTACAGTGTCATTACCAAGCGTAAACGTCATAGAGCACTCGATAGCCATGCCTACGATGTTCTGCACTCCAACAGTCTCAAACTCGATAACAGAAGCCTCCGCACACCCGAAGCGGAAGGTCTGCTCACTGCAGACCGACTCCTGGAAGCTGACGGACTCGAACACAATGTCATCGTTCGTCAGATCTGAGAGTTCTCCGTTCGGAAAGTGCACCCGGAAAGACTTAACGGAGGAGTCTGATTTAACGATGGCCTGCTCAGCGCTTGTTAATGTGATCATCTCTCCTCCACTGTTACTCTGAACTTGTTCATTTCCGGGACTTTGCTGTACTGCGCTGTCATTGCCGGTTCGATCTTGATAAACACATCAGCCGTCTCCAGTGTCAGCGTATTGTTCACATACAGCAGGACCGTGTAGTATCCATCCTGTTTGACTGTCTCCAGAGCTGTCAGAAAAGTCTCGTACTGCGCCCTGTCGATGAACTTCATATCGAACGATCCGGAGATCCTGGAACGATAGACCACACGGTGCTTTATACCGTTGGCATCCTTCCAGGACTCGTAATCATCCTGTTGATTAACTTGATAGGTCGGACTGACTATATACTTCGTGAAGTCTGTAAAGTTTATTCCGAAAAGCATTAGAAGCCACTCCTTCCTGTCGATTTCTGATAGATCTGATTCTGCGACCTGACGAGCTTGAATACTCCCGCTGCATCACCCTGCAGGATGACATTGACCTGCTGACCTGCAGATGCTGCACCGATCAGGCTGTCCAGCCTGCCTGTAATAGGTGAGTAGTCAGCTGGGTCTGCCGCTCCGGCAATCGCTCCAGCCGTTCCGGAGATCGCGTTTTCGACTCTCCAGGTGTTGTCTGCGATGCCCGCAGCCATCTGTTCCATCATGTCCGGCATGAACGTGTGGAAGTCTTTCAGCGGCCCGACATCCGGCTCTGAGAAATGAATGAACGAACTGATCGTCCCTGCTACTCCGGAGATCGCATCTCCGATCCCGCCCATCTTGGATTTGATGCCATCAATCATTCCGTTGATGATATCAGAGCCCCAGCTGATGGCCTTGGAAGGAAGATCCTTAATGTAGTCAATAGCCGCTTCCCATCCTTCGACGATGGCATTTTTGATGTTGCCCATCGTTGTCGTGACGGCCTCCAGCATGTTGTCGAACGCTGTCTTGATGGTCTCCCAGAGCTGAGAGGCTTTTTCTTTGATAGTGTCCCAGTTCTGATACAGAGCCACACCTGCAGCCACTACTGCAGCAATGACTGCGACTACTCCGCCGATCGTGCCGATCAGTGTCAGCGTCCCCACACTTAGGGCAGCCGCCGCTCCGGTTATCATGCTTATCAGCGACAGCACCGGCGAGATGGCTGCTACCAGTCCGAGGATGGTCAGGATCAGAGCCTGTGTAGATCCGTCAAGGTTTCCGAACCATGACAGTACAGAAGAAACTATCCCAACAAGCTTCTCAAGCGCCGGAACGAGTGTGGTCGCCAATGAGGCACCTGCTTCCAGGAACGACTGCGATGCGGTAGCTTTTAAGCGGTCCATCGCGTCATTGAACTGGTTAGCAGATTCGAGTGCATCGGTCGAAAGGATAAGACCTGCGTCTTCTGCCTCTTGACCTAATGTTTTGAGCGCCGCGCCGCCATCGTCGATAATACCGGACAGCGATGCTGCACTCTTCCCGAACAGGTCCATTGCCAGGACATCACGTTCAGTCTCGTTGCTTACTTTTGAGAGTGCCTCCAGTGTGTCATACCAGACTTCCTGCGAGTCTCTCAGGTCGCCGTGCACGTCGTAGATGTTCACTCCGAGCTTCTCGAACGCTTCCGAGCCTTTGCCCATCTGTTTGGTCAGCTTGGCATACGATGCCAGCATGTCATTCGTGCTGACGTCGATCAGGTCCTGCGCGTAGTTCATGCGCTGGATCTCTCTGACGCTTATTCCGTACTGCTTGGAAAGAGTGTTGATGTTATCCGCTGTCCTGGCTGCGTTGACCGCATTGCCGAGCAGACCGGCAGCCGCACCGGCGGCCGCTGCACTCAGTACCTTCGTCTTCTCTGCCGCTCTGCCTGTGGCTTCGGAGACTTCGGACAGCGTGTCCTTGATACTCTTAGCCTTCGGCTGCATTGCCTCCAGCTGTTCGTTCCACTTCTTCTGCTCTGTCTCGCAGGAGATGATCTCGCGTTCGATAGCATCGTACTGCTTGGCATTCTCTTCGGTGCGTTCTCCCAGTTCGGCCTGAGCCTGTTTGAGAGCGTCTACCTTCTCTTTGCTTGTCTCTACCGCTTTGTTCAGAAGCTCCTGTTTCTGACGCAGCAGTTCAGTGTTTGAAGGGTCGAACTTCAGGAGCTTCTCGACGTCCTTCAGCTGTTTTTGCGTTGAACTGATCTCAGAGTTCAACCCGCCCAGTGCCTTCGATATACCAGTTGTATCGGCACCGAGTTCAATGGTGATCCCTCTGATCTTTGCTCCTGCCATGTTACCCTCCTGTATTTATCTCCGCCCGAAGATCGCGTCGATATCCGACTGATCCGCAAGCGGTACCCATTCATAGTTGTCGTTTGCTAACTCTGTCAGCATGTCGAAGATCATCCCGATAGTAAAATCATCAGGATCTGATATTCCGAGCTGTGCCATCCTTAATTCGAAGATGGCTGTATTCATGGCGCGCTCAGTCCGCCTTACTTTTTTTTTGGAACAGACCGTCCTTTTTGCCCAAGTCCCCAGAGACCCATGATCTCCGGCAGCGCCTTGGTGAAATCTTCTTGGTCAAATTCATCCAGCCAGTCGTCAATGCTGGGGATATCCGGATCAGCCTGCATCGCCATTGTATATGCGAGATTTTCAAAGACTCGTTTGTTCATCAGCTTGACCTGAGTATCAACAGCCAGATCACTGATGTTCTCCGCACCGTTATCCTTCAATGCTTTCTGATAATTGGAATAAAAGGACGTCATTTCATCCATGACGTCCTTTCCAAATAACTGCTCATAAAGCCGAGGAGTACGCGCAGATGTTCCAAATGAGACGACCTGGTCGCCTATTGTTATCTGCTTTTTGATCATAGCACCTTACGACAGCGTCGGCTCATATACTGAGCTGAACCACGCTGTTCTTACTGCAGTCGTTGTGTCTTTTGTAGTTGCGGAGAATGTAAGCCCATTTGAGAGCGGACTTGATGTCAGTGTGACAGTGTCCGTCTGAGGCTCTTTTGTTTCTCCGATCGTCTGAGATGAGAAGCTCGGACGTGTAGCCGTGCATCCGTATACCCAGACAAGTCTTTCCTGCTGATCGCCGTCGATCTGGAATCCGAAATCAAATACAGCAGGCTCTGCGCTTGCGAGCTCGTACAGAGTTTTATCTGTTGAGTGCAGAACCTCATTCCAAAGGTCCTTACGCATATCGTCTGTAACATAAGCAAGTTCAAAATCGCCGGAGAAACCCTGATTTGACTGGCTTACATAATAGGCAACATTATCTGCATAGAATTTATTTGATTCGCCCTGCGGAGATAAGGAAAGGCTGACCGCGCCCGGGCAGGTTTTTACCGTACCCGCTCCGCCCGATGTACGGACAGCGTAATGGCAATTTTTAAGACCAAATTTAACTTTGTTTTCAGCCATAAAAGCTCCTTTCAAAGAGTAAACTGATATGTGACCATGTACATCTGCTCATCAGGCAGATATCCTTCGGCCTTGGTGTAGAAAAAAGGGACGCTGTCAAGAATTGTCTCGACCGTCCCTTCTGTTGTTTCGTTTTTCAGATTCGTATACAGCTCAAGCTGAATCTGCGGTGCCGTATAGAAAGCTTTATCGTCTGCCGGAAAATTGTTATTGTCAGCAACAATGTACACCAGATACGGCAGTGTCTGTTCTGTCACAAAATGGTCGAAGGCCACAGGTAGATGTGACGTTTCGAGCAGTGTTTTAAGTTCTGCAAGTGTCATGCTTTTTCTATAGCCTCCTTAACTTTCTTCTCCAGCTCTTGGATTGCTTTCGCTTCAACGGGAGCAATATGCTCAAACTTCCGGGTATTTCCGTAAGTCCTTCCGGTTCCGTTCTTGATGACGTGTCCGTTTTCGAGCAAATGCGTCAGCCGGTAGTGCTCTTTATTGTGTACTTCGGCTATTGTTCTCCCTTTCCGCTTTGTGTTCTGTACTGTCCAGCCTTTAGGGTAATTTTGCCATACGTTAGATTCGGCGACCTGGTTGATCGTCCGGAGTTCTTTTGCTGATTCCTTACCTATATCAAGGACAGCCTTCGATACAGCTTCTCCGACTTCCTCAGTGTAGACCTCAAGTTCTTTCAGCACAGCCTGTGCGAGCTGATTGGTAGAGACCTTAACTGTCATGTCCGACAGCCTCTTCGAGGTAGAGTTCAATTCTGTCGCCGGTGTCATAAGTACGATATACGTGATATCTCTTATCTCCCATTACGACGAACTCTTCGCCTTCATACTCGAATGTCCACATGATGGCCATGACTCCGGCAGAGAGCCCTAACTGGTTTGCGGTGGACCATTCAGTTAATGATACTGATCTGATCCTCGCATACACAGGTCTGAGGCTTTCCGTCCTGACGGGCTGTCCGATCGAATCATACGAGGTTGTAACGCCGATCAGATAGATCAGTCTGTCCTTATCACGCATTATCGACACCCCAGTCCGTCCATCCGGTAGCCATGCTCAGCTGAGCCTTCTGTTCGTCATATGATGCCTTGAGTCTGTCAAATTCCGAGCTGTCGCAGAATCCATTCATTTTGCAATATGTAATAACGGCCTGACGGACGAGCGAGTCACTAATGACTGCATTCACGCCGTTTACACCGGCAATGCCAAGATCACCCAGTGCCGCGTCCATCAGCCCGAGAATCTGATCATCGAAGTCCTTCTCTGACAGCCTCAGCGCCATTTTCACTTTTGGAAGTGCCGTCACTAATTCGTTATCGCTCATTGTCTGCCTCCCTATTGCTTAATCATTTTGTAGTTTTCCCAGAAATTCCTGGTAATGACATGGTGCCCGACATGGCCTAAATAGATTGACGGATCGCAGACAATCTTATATCCGAGTTCTTTCGCCCGGATGCAGAAAGCAAGATCCTCACCTGTGCCGCCGATCGGGTTGAAACATGTGTCATATTTCGCAAGCATATCCATACAGATGGATGTAGGCATCAGCACACAGCCGAAGCCACACCCTCCGACCTCGAACAGTTCATCCGGGATCTCATTAAACTCTGTATAGATAGTGCCCTGCTCCGTCTGCTCCATTTTGTCGTAAATGACAGGAGTAAACGGCGCGACTCGGCGGAAGTAAAGGCCGGTAATAATATCACCGGCCCCACTTTGTAGGTCTTTCAGCATACGGATCAGAATGTCTGACCCGAACACCATATCAGAATCAAGCCATAAGATGTAATCTGCTTCCTGCTGGATCGCAATACCCGCGAGATCGTTCCGGGCTGCGTAGATGAGACTTCCGATCTGGAAGGCCACCACACAGTGGTCGACCTTTTGTAGTGTTGCCAGGCACTGTGCAAATTGCGCAGGGACCTGGTCCATGCATGGTACAGCGATTAACGTCTTCATGGCTATCCTCCCTTAGTGCTTGATCTTTACGAAGCAGTTAGGACCAACGAGTCCGAGCGCAACATACTGACGGCCCATGATCTCGATGATGTCT
>JAEIGA010004430.1_pt1 | contig 21732 bp, 16 predicted proteins | sample 9270691 | NCBI WGS metagenome assembly JAEIGA01 (sample SAMN17057246, study PRJNA624740) | gut metagenome | biome: biome; isolation source: fecal sample | host: Bos grunniens | place: China: Xizang | collected 2019 | reverse complement strand
CCAATAACGCCATTGCTGCCAATACAGGTGTCATTCTCGTGGGTGAGGATGCAGGCAATGCCGTGATGGTTCCTGCGGCAGCAGAGACTGTTGCTACCACCGAAGGTAATCTTCTTGCTCACTCGGCAGGAGCAGCTAAGGACATGACTGATGTAGCAAATGCATACAAGTTTGCCAATGGCAATCAAGGCATGGGATTCTACAAGTTATCAGGAGGAACATTGCCTATGAATGAGGCATATCTGCTGATAGATGATGAAAAGGAAGCTATAGGCATACGCTTCGTAGTGAAGTGCGCTATAGGTGAATACAAGATAGCAACCTTCTATGCCAACGATGCTATGAATATCCCTTCAGGAGTGAAGGCTTATGTTGCCACCACCGCTCCAGTGATGGAAGGCGAAAATGGTATAATTACCATGACCGAGATAACGGATGGTATCATCCCTGCAAAAACAGGTGCCGTGCTCCGTGGCGAACCGGGTGATTATACTTTTGAACCAGCAACAGAGGCTGGTGACACTGAGGTAACAGGTAACCTCTTGCATGGTTATGCTGGTACCGCAGAGTTTGAATCGGTGGCTCTTCCCACCGATGGCTCTGTGAATTATGTTCTGACCGTGATGGACGGAAAGGCTGGTTTCTATCGCAAGAATGCAAGTTTCAAGGTTTATAACAATAAGGCTTACTTGAATGTTCCTGGTGCAGCAGATGCCCGTGCCCTATACTTCGAGTTCGACAACGGTACCACAGGTATAGTGGAAACGGAAAACGAAAAACGGAAAACGGAAATCTACGACCTCACAGGCCGTCGTGTTCAGAAGGTGCAGAAGGGACTGTACATCGTGAACGGCAAAAAGGTGTGGAAGTAAAGATGCTAATACATAATAAGCAACGAATTAAAAATAATGTATATATGAATAAAAAAATATATGTTGCACCATGCAACAAGGTAATTGATTTAGAAACTACAGAGATGTTGGCATCGTCCAATGAAAACTCCTTTGATGTAAGTGATGACGTTACTCAGGATGACGCAGTAATGAGTAATACTGACAGAGGAAAGGGTGCCGGAAACATCTGGGAGCAGGGATGGTAGTTCTTGTTTGATACCTTTGGTATAATTAAGAGGGGAACTGTGTCGTAATGGTTAATTACGGGACAGTTCCCTTTATTGTGTGTGCTGCTCGTCAAACCCAAAGCAAGTCTGTCAGAAAAATATTTGGAACAATATTGCAGGAAATGAAATGTTATTGATATAAGTAATGGTAAAAAAATAACTTCCTAAAGTTTTTGTTATACAATATTTTTATGTAAGTACTTTATGGGATTGTCTTTTTGTCGCCTTTGTCTTTAATCATCAGTCACATAGCCCGCTATGCTCCTTCTTCATAAAAACAAAATCAATCAAAAATACAATTAAAACTATCCGAACTTATTTTTTTATCATTACTAAAAGCCGTATATTTGTTTCCCGATTATGGCAGGTGAGACATTCAAATTCAAGAAATTCGAGGTAAGGCACAGCAGAAGTTCTATGCGTGTTGGCACTGATGCGGTGCTGCTTGGCGCATGGGCAGATGTGGAAATTTGCCATAACCGGCAAAAACCACGCATATTGGACGTGGGGTGCGGTTGTGGCCTTATTGCGCTGATGGCGGCACAAAGATGTCCCTCTGCACAGGTGTCGGGAATTGACATCGATGTTCCCAGTGTGGAGGAGGCAAGGGAAAACGCCATTGCAAGTCCCTTTGCTGACAGGGTAGAGTTTCGCGTGGACGACATCAGACGGTTTGCTGTGGAGCAGTCGGAAAGATTCGATTTTGTCCTCTGCAATCCACCGTATTATACAGAGGATACCTTGCCCCCAGATGCACGCCGGAGCATGGCTCGGAATTCGGCACACCTTTCCTTTGCGGAACTGGTACAGTCTGTCTGCAGAGTGATGTCTGATGAAGCAAGGTTTGCCGTGGTGCTGCCAATGCAGGTGCGTGACATGTTTGTTGGCGAAGCCTTGCAGGGTGGGTTGCACATTTGCCGGGAATGCCATGTGAAGACAACCTCCCAAAAAACTCCCAAGAGAGTATTGCTGGAATTTATAAACAGGGCAGATTCTATCTTGGAAAAAACGGCAATCGTCTTGCAGGACAAGACAGGCAGTCGCAGCAAAGAATATGCCTCTTTATGTGAAGACTTTTATCTGTAGGCTGTATTGCTGGCATCTGATAATGCCGCTCTTGAGGCAAGTGATACGGGAAAAGTGTTGGATTGTAATAAAATTTCAATATATTTTTCGGTTTTGCGGCAAAAAACCGAAAAAATGCAAAAATGATTTCCCTCGCGAGGTAGAAAAATTTCCCTCGCGAGGTAGCAAAAAAAACTACGTGAGGGAAATTTTGCAAACATTCCTTTTTTATGTAAAGATTTTGTTATATGTAATTTTTCTGGAAACATTGTCTCTCCTCTTGCATTTCTGATATCGTTTTTTTGTCCTGAATGACATCCGGCAGTACCCTGCAGTCCTGATGGCTTCTTCCTCTTTCTTTTGCAGGATAAAATAAAATTAGGTATTTGTTTTGTAAATCGCCCGCTTAATAGTACCTTTGAACCATAAAATTACAAAACTACACGGATGATACCAGAACACATTCACAAAGCCCTGAGAGAGAAATACAATCCCGAAGGTTCTCTCTTGCGTCGTCAGCAGATGAGAATGCTGGATATATTGCGCGAAATTGACCGTATCTGCAAAAAGCACGGATTGAACTATTGGCTCAGTAGCGGTACTCTGCTGGGCGCTGTCAGGCATGGTGGCTTTATTCCATGGGATGATGACCTTGATATAGAGATGATGCGCGAGGACTATGAACTGTTGATGAAGGTGCTGCCCCACGAGTTGCCTGACACAATGGCCTTGCAGACGCACGAGACAGATCCTGCGTATTTCTTCTTTTATGCCAAGGTAAGGGACAGGAGGTCTGTGATGTCAGAGGGAAACGGTTACGATAGACTGTGGAAGGAAAAGGGAATATATATTGATATTTTCCCCATAGAAAAGCAGGCCATACCATTGCATGTGCTTACGGAGAAGACTGTTGGCCACGTATACAAGATTTGGCGGACATGTACCGACGATGCCAAGGGCATAAAAAGCGTGATGCGCCTGTTTCATTTTAATCGTTTGTATGTCTTTCCCGTAGTAAGGCTTTTGTGCAGCCTGTTTCCTACAAGGACATACACTTATGGCATGGGTATCCCATACCACACTCCCAGGTACAAGGATGATATTTTTCCTTTGAAAACCATGCTCTTCGAGGGAGAGGAGTTCCCTGTGCCATGCAGGGCGGAGAATGTGATGAGGATTATGTATGGCGACTATATGAAATTACCTCCAGAGGATAGCATTGCTACGCATTGCGAAAGGCTTTCCTTTAACGATTAGAGGTTTTGGCGGGAAATGTCCATGTCTTTGGACCACTGAATGTGTGCACCGTGATGCTGATGGTGTCGGTGACCTGATATCCTGGTATCGTGGAAAGAGGGATGGAGCAGTAGTGTTTCTGCGAATAGGACAAGGGATCCTGTCTCTGGCTGTGATGAATGGAGAGGTGACGATGCCCATAGGTTCTGCCCTCCTCGCCGGCAGACTGTTCTGACTCCACGGTGTACCCCCAGTAGTGATCTCCGCCCTGTGTCCTGTAGGCAAGGTGCAGGTTTATGTACCTTTCGTTCCTCCATACGCTTTCGGCATTTATCGGAGAATGGCAGGCTTGTGCTGTACTGTCAGCCAGGACAGTTGCACTTTCCAGGGTGTATATGTATGCTCGTGGAGTGGAGGAAAGGGTGTCTGCCTCGTATCCGGCCACAGCCCTATAGGTGGTGTTGGGATTGTGCTTGGGGATGTTGGTGTTGGCAATGACGAAGCATGTCCCGTTGTCTATGGTCATTCTGGAAAACGTACCCTGGGCATCAGTGTGTATGTCCGAAAATTCTGTAATGAGGTTCGGGTAGGACTCTTGTTCGTCAGAGCATGCTGCAAGCAAGGATACCGCGATGAGCGTAATTGCCCAGCGCGGTATTCCAATATTCTTCCTGTTTCGGTTGTGGATGTTCATTTCTTCTTTGCTTGCAGCTTGTTTGCCACGGGATTGGCATACATTGTCAGGATGCGCTCACGCAAGAAGGGAATGTCGGGGTTCGAAAGCTTTATTTTGGCTATCTGGCCATTGATGTACTTTTCAAAAACCTCCTTGTCGTGTTTGCTGTACCTGTTGTTGAAGAGTTGTCCTTCGTTAAGCTCGTCGTAGGCAATGAAGTTGCCTGGGTAAAGCATATAGTTGCTATGTATGGCAGTGTCCAGACGCTCGGCAATCTCCTTGAAGATTTCGGTCTTGGGCATGTCCTTGAGCTCATCTATCCATTGGTTTACGGGAGTTCCTGTACGGTAGTGCACATGTCCCTTGTAACCAAAGATTCCTATTTTCATGTTGTCCAGGTCGTCCTGCTTGCTCTTTTTCCACGACGGGTTGTCGCGCTTCAGCTGGAACTCCTGCGCTTTGAGGTAATCGCATGGGTCGTACTCGTAGCTGATGGTCAGGGGCACGATGTTCAGTTCTTTAAGCTTTTCCACAATGGTGCCTTCGCCACCATAGGCAAGCATTTTGAGCACCGAGTCCTGAGTGTGGTCACTGCTGTCTTTGGCGCGTCCTTCGCGTTGTGCTATCCAGATGTTCTCCTTTTTCTCGGTGATGGCATAATGCATGTACCGGCTCATGAGTATACTGCTCTCCAACATTTCCTTGGCCTTAAGGCTGCGGCGCACGGTGAAGGCCTTGTTCATGCGTACAAGAATCTTTATCCATGGGTAGATGAGCAGGTTGTCGCCAATGGCTATCTCGCAGGTGGTAGGGAATCCTGCCTCGTAAAGCATGAGGTCCAGTATGGCACTGTCCAGCACAATGTCCCTGTGGTTGGAGATAAAGAGCTGGTTGCCTTGGTTTGAGATGGTGTCGTGATTGAAGGTGTAGCCACAGGCATGTTTTTTCAGCACATGGCGCACTATGTGCTTCATGAAACGCAGCTGGAAGTCAAGGGGAGTCTTTACGCCGACGAACATCAGACGGAACAATCCGTTGCGCATGCCCTTTGGCAACCAAGGAATAAATCCCTGCATCATCTTGTTGAAATGGCGGTCATTGAGCAATTGGTTCAGTGCCTCCTTCATTTCGCCCGCTTCGTAGGGGCGTATCTCGTCAAATTCGTGTATGTCCATGGAAAAGAGTGTGTATTGGTATAAATAAAAGGTGTGATTGTTTACCGGCCTTCGATTATCTCTGTCATAACGTCCTTTATGTCAAGTCCAGCGGCGCGTATCTGCTGAGGGATGAAACTGGTGGCCGTCATGCCAGGCGTGGTGTTTATCTCCAGAAGGTTTATCTTTTCGCCTTCGGTGATGATATAGTCGATGCGGATGATTCCATAGCATCCAAGGATGTCGTATATGGTGGAGGTGAGTGTCTGCACGCGTTGGGTCAGGCGGTCGGATATGCGTGCTGGTGTGATTTCCTCCACTTGTCCGTTGTATTTGGCATCGTAGTCAAAGAACTCGTTGGCGGTTACCACCTCGGTGATGGGGAGAACGTGACTGGAGGTGCGGGTCTTGTAGCATCCGCAGGTAATCTCGGTGCCGCCCATGAAGGCCTCCACCATTACGTCCTCGCCCTCCTTCAGTGCCAGTTCTATGGCAGGGCGCAGCGCATCAGGAGTCTTCACCTTGGTAGTGCCAAAGGAACTGCCTCCGCGTGCAGGCTTTACGAAGCATGGCAGTCCGATACGGTCAAGGATTTCCTTGTCGCTAACCTCGTTCTCCTGGCCAATGCGTACTACGAGGCTGTCTGCCACGCTTACACCCAGGGATCGCATGTAGTTGTTAAGGACGAACTTGTCGAAGGTCAGGGCCTCCACCAGAACGCCGCTTGTGGAGTATGGCATGCCAATGAGGTCAAAGTATCCCTGCAGGACACCGTTCTCGCCAGGTGCGCCATGTATGGTGATGTAGCAGAAGTCGGGGCGTATAGTTTCGCCCTTCTCGTTTTGGAAGGTGAAGTCATTGCGGTCAACCTTGCTGCGGCTTCCGTTGGGCAGGATGGCTTCCCAAAGGCCAGACATGAGTTCTACCTTGTATACTATGTACTTGTCCTTGTCTATGAATGACTCTATGCCGGTGGCACTGCGCATGCTCACGTCATGTTCGGAACTGTCACCGCCACAGATTATTGCTATTGTTTTCATTTATGTATGTTTTCTTTTGTTCTCTTTGTTGTATGTCGGAGTTCTCGGAGTATTCTGAGTAATCTGAAACCCCGCTCACCGCTCACCCGCTCACCGCTCATCCGTTAAAAAACTCCGCTCCCCGCTCCCCGTTTTCTTCCTCCATTTCTCTATCAGGGCCAGCATGTCTGGGGAAATCTCGCTTTGGAAATCCATTTCCTCGCCAGTTACGGGATGTTGGAATCCTAATGTCTTGGCATGCAGGGCTTGGCGGGGACATAGTTCCATGCAATTGCGTATGAAAGCCTTGTATGAGGAGGTTTGCTCTCCTCGCAGGATTTGGTCTCCGCCATACCTCTCGTCGGCAAAGAGCGGGTGTCCTGTGTGCTTCATGTGTGCACGGATCTGGTGTGTGCGGCCAGTTTCCAGACGGCATTCCACCAGAGTTACCGGACCAAAGCGTTCAAGCACTCGCCAGTGGGTGACAGCGTGCTTGCCTATGTCGCTGTCTTCTGGGAACACGGCCATGCGCAAACGGTCTTTTGGGTCGCGACCGATGTTGCCTGTGATGGTGCCCTCGTCCTGTACGAAAGGTCCCCATACCAGTGCGTTGTACAGGCGGCGGGTGGTATGGTAGAAGAACTGCTTGCAAAGCGAGGTCTTGGCCTCGGGGGTCTTTGCCACTACCAGCAGGCCGCTTGTGTCCTTGTCTATGCGATGCACCAGTCCCACTTCAGGGTCGTTGGGGTCGTAGCGGGGATCGTCCTTCAGATGCCATGCAAGTGCATTTACCAATGTGCCGCTGAAGTTGCCACACCCGGGATGTACTACCATGCCAGCTGGCTTGTTGATTAGCAGTATCTGGTCGTCTTCATAAACGATGTCCAGGGGAATGTCCTCGGGAATGATTTCCCAATCACGCTTGGGGCGGTCGAACATCAGTGTGATGACATCACCGGCCTTCACCTTGTAGTTGCTCTTTACGGGTTTGCCGTTTGCTTGGATATATCCGGCTTCGGCTGCCTTTTGTATCCGGTTGCGGCTGGTGTCTCGAAGGTGGTCCATCAGAAACTTGTCCACACGTACGGGATTTTGTCCACTGTCTGCCACCACGCGGCGATGTTCGTAAAGTTCAGTATGAGAACCCTCGGGCAAAACATCGTCAGCTCCCTCGCTGCCCATCTGCTCAAGGTCGTCAAGCTCGTCGAAAAACAGTTCCTCTGCTACCATTCCGTTTCAGGTTCAAATTCGTATTCGACTTCTTCGCCTTCTGCTGCATTGAGACTGTCCTCGATCCATTTTTCGTCCTCGGTGAGGTCGTTGCCCACCATTAGGACTATAGGTGCTTCGGCAGGCACTTTCTCTCCAGCTTTAACCATGCGTCCTCGGCACTTCACGCCCACAATCCAGTCCTTGTCGCCCTTGACATATTCCTTGGGACCTATCTTGAAACCCATGGTGCGAAGTCTTATCTCTGCCTCGTATACGTCGCAATTGTCTGCGATGTCGGGCATGGTTAGGGTGGGCCCGCTGCCGGCATTTATGGTTAGGTATACCTTTCTGCCGCTCTTTACCTCGGTGCCAGCCTGAGGCGTCTGCAGCAGTACGTTGCCGACAGCAAGGTTCCTGTTGTATCCCGAGTCGGAGACGATCGCTGTCAGTTCGTATTGCTCCAGCATCAGTTTGGCGTTGGAATGGTGTATCCCTGTCACATCGGGTACCTGGATGATTTCACCGTGGTGTGTATATGCCTTTGTGGCATACCATGCGCCAACTGTTGCCAGTATTACGAAAAGGAGCATGCCAAGGAGGTTGAACAGAACCACACGGTTGAATATCTTTTTCAATATGTTCATTTTGGAGTTAGGTTTGTTGTTTCATACGCAAAAATACTAATAAGTGCCGTATTATCCAAAATAAACGTATAAAAAAGAAGAAGAAGTAAGGAAAATCCTTACTTCTTCTCTTATGTCAAAGCAAAATTTGCTTACTTGCCATGCTTCTCGTCAGAAACGGTCAGCTTCTTGCGGCCCTTGGCGCGACGGCTTGCCAATACACGACGACCATTGGCAGTGGTCATTCTCTGACGGAAACCGTGCTTGTTTGCGCGGCGACGGTTAGAGGGTTGGAATGTTCTTTTCATAGCTATGTTTTATTATATATGTTTCACACAAGGGGTTTCGGGGTGCAAAATAACATACTTTTTTGTAAACGACCAAACCTTTCTGCTCTATATAGTTGTTGTTTTAGTAAAAAGTTGTACCATTGCACGTGAAATAACACATGATATAACCATAATAATTAAACGATAAATATATGATTAACTCACAAGACATTAAGAAGGGTACTTGCATCCGCATGGATGGCAAGCTGTATTTCTGTATCGACTTCCTGCACCGCAAGCCCGGTAAGGGTAATACCATCATGAGCGTGACTTTGAAGGACGTTGTTAATGGTGGTGTATTGGAGCGCCGCTTCAACATCGGTGAGAAACTGGAGGATGTACGAGTAGAGCGTCGCCCCTATCAGTACTTGTATGCTGAGGGTGAAGACTACGTGTTCATGAACAACGAGACCTATGAGCAGGTGAACATCTCTGCAGATCAGATTACTGGTGTCAAGTATATGAAGGAAGGCCAGAATGTGGAGGTTGTTACCGACGCAAGCACAGAGACAATTCTCTATGCCGAGTTGCCCGCAAAGGTACATCTGGCTATCGAGTGGACAGAACCCGGCCTTAAGGGTGACACCGCTACCAACACACTGAAGCCCGCAAAGCTGGAGACCGGTGCAGACATCCGTGTTCCCCTGTTCATCAACGAAGGCGAGATTGTCGAGGTAGATACCCGCGATGGCAGTTATCTGGGTCGCGTAAAGGCATAAAAACACAAACCAACCTTAATCTAAATAAAGGGCGGGAGAGAATTGATAAACACACAATGAAATACTCCCTCATCATTCCCGTCTACAATCGTCCCGACGAGGTAGACGAGTTGCTTGCCAGCCTGGAGGTGCAGACACTGAAGGATTTCGAGGTGGTGGTAGTCGAAGATGGCTCCACAATACCTTGCCTGAATGTCGTCAACGAGCACGCCTCCAGGCTGGCATTGCGTTATTTTCAAAAGGAAAACAGCGGTCCCGGTCAGTCTCGCAACTATGGTGCCGAACGTTCGCAAGGCGAATATCTCATAGTGCTGGACAGCGATTGCGTGCTGCCCCCAGGTTATCTGCAGGCTGTGGATGACGAACTTACACGCAAGCCATGCGATGCCTTTGGAGGTCCCGATCGTGCGCACGAGAGCTTTACTCCCGTGCAGAAGGCCATTAACTACTCCATGACATCCTTCTTTACCACTGGGGGCATACGTGGAGGAAAGAAGAAACTGGACAAGTTCTATCCTCGTTCCTTCAATATGGGCATACGTGCCGAACTTTACCAGCGCCTGGGCGGCTTCTCTGCCATGCGTTTTGGCGAGGATATAGACTTTAGCATACGCATCTTCAAGAGTGGCGCTTCCTGTCGCCTGTTTCCAGAGGCATGGGTATGGCACAAGCGTCGTACCGACATGAAAAAATTCTTCAAGCAGGTGCACAACAGTGGCATTGCGCGCATCAACTTGATGAAGCGCCATCCTGGCAGCATGAAGCTTGTGCACCTCTTGCCGGCATTGTTTACCGCGGGTGTGGCATGCCTGGCATTGCTGTTCCTGGCAGGTCTGGTGCTTGCAGCAACCAATCTGTATGCCATGTGCAGGGTGTCTGCTGCTGGAACTGACAATGGTATGCTTCAGGCAGGTGCGTTCCTCGGTTTTGTCGCCATGGTGTGCTCCATCATGCCGGTGGTGCTTTACTCCATACTGATATTCTGTGATTCGCTGATGAAGAACAGGTCTTGCAAGGTAGCATGGCTGAGCATAGGTGCGTCTTTCATCCAGTTGATGGGCTACGGCACAGGTTTCATCCGTGCATGGTGGCTGCGTTGTGTATGTGGACGCAATGAAGAACTGCAGGCCTTCAAGGATAATTTCTATCAGTAGAAACATCTTGGCACAGCAAGGAATAGGGTGACATGAAAATTAAGGACTGGTCAAACGACGAAAGACCGCGTGAGCGTGTAATGGCCCTGGGTCCCGAGGCAGTGAGTAATGCCGAGCTTCTGGCCATACTCATTGGCAGTGGTACGCCTGAGGTTACCAGTGTGGACCTTATGCGTATGATCCTGAGTGAACATGGTGACAGCCTGCGTGCCCTCGGCACACTGTCTCGCCAGGAACTGGAAAAGTACAGCGGTATTGGTCCGGCCAAGGCCGTGACCATACAGGCTGCAATGGAACTGGGCAAGCGCCTGCTCCTTGAAACGAAGGGTCCAAAGGCAAAGTTTGGGTCTTCCTCAGATGCCTATGATTTCTTTCGTGCCAAGATAGGCGACATTCCACATGAGGAGTGTCATGTGCTCTTGCTGGATGTAAAGAACCAGTTCGTGGGTCATCATGTTGTAGGCAGAGGCGGTATATCGGAATCCACGGTGGACATCCGTCTGGTTCTTCGCCATGCTCTCATAGCTGGAGCCCCTAATCTCATCCTTGCTCACAATCACCCCAGCGGCAATCCTGCTCCAAGCCGCCAGGATGACGACCTGACTATGCGTCTGCAAAAATCCTGCCAAACCATGGCGCTCCGTCTTCTTGACCATATTATATTGGGGGACGACACTTACTATTCCTATGCCGATGAGGGAAGGGTGAGCGGTGAACGGTGAGCGGTGAGCGGTGAGCGGTGAAGGGTGAGCGGTGAGCGGGTGAGCGGATGAGCGGTGAGCGGTGAGCGGGAAATTTAATACTCAGAGGATTCCGGGTATTCCAAGGACTCCGACCATCGGCCAGCAAGATGCCAGCCTAAAATAAAACAGTACAAAACATAATGGATAACAATAATATACAAGAAACCTTGTCCGTCGAAGAAAGAGCAGTTGAATTGCTGAAGACCGTCTTCGATCCAGAAATCCCAGTCAATGTGTATGACCTTGGCCTTATTTACCGTATAGAGGTCAAGGAAGGCAATACAGTGCTGGAAGTTGATATGACACTGACAGCTCCTAATTGCCCTGCCGCTGACTTTATAGTTGAGGATGTGCGTCAGAAACTGGAGTGTATCGGCGGTTTGCAGCGTGTAGACGTAAACCTCGTGTTCGAACCCGAGTGGACAAAGGACATGATGACCGAGGAGGCAAAAATGGAATTGGGTTTTCTGTAGGTCTTGCATTATAATTATAGACGGCCCATGGAAATGAAAAAGATATATTTTCTCAGTGATACCCATTTGGGAGGGCGTGCTTTTGATGACAATCGCAAGCGCGAGATAGCATTGTGCAGGTTCTTTGATTCAATCAAGGACAATGCATCGGAAATATATCTTTTGGGCGACATATTTGATTTCTGGTTTGAGTACCGCAATGTTGTACCCAAGGGATTCTCGCGTTTTTTAGGAAAGCTCTCAGAACTTACAGATTCTGGCATAAGGGTGCACTTTTTTGTCGGTAACCACGATATGTGGGCATTCGGCTATTTGGAAGAGGAATGCGGCGTTGTCTTGCATAAGGAACCTTGCCGGATAGCTCTTCCGTCTGCTTGCGGCAAGGAGATTTTTGCATACGTCGGGCACGGCGACGGGTTGGGTGACCCAAGTGTAGGTTTTCGCTTTATCCGTGCAATATTCCAATCGCGTGTGTGCCAATGGGTGTTTCGAAACCTCTTCCCTGCTGATTGGGGAATGGAACTTGGCTTGCGTTGGGCAAAGTCAAGCCGCCTGAAACACCAGCGCAGTTTGTTTGCAGAGAATGGTGATCATCTGTTTGTTTCCAACGAAGGAGTTGTTAGCAACAGCCATGGTGACGTTCTGTCTGCTAATATTGATTTGGAGGAACCCTATCAGGGTGAGTCGAATGAACCTTTGGTAATCTTCTCCAAAGATTATTTGAGAGAGCATCCCATGACGGATTTCCTTATCTTTGGTCATCGCCATATTGAGCTTGACCTGATGCTGTCTCGTAATGCCAGGCTTTTTGTTCTGGGGGAGTGGATTAGAAAAAGCACTTATGTTGTATGGGATGGCGAGACAATGTATATGGATAACTATTCCATGCCATAAACACAATTCGGGACTATATATAATATAAGGTGTAGTATATAAAGGAATGAGTGCATGAGATATATTGCAACAATACTTTTGCTATTGAAGACCGTAACTTTCTTGTGGTGCGGTATCGTTTTATGGAGACGACGCAGCGAGACGGGCGACTGCTCTCGTAACATACAGGCTGTGCTATGTTGGATTGGGGCAATTTTTGCTTTTATGTTTATTTTTCGTACTTGGCAAAAGACAACTGCGGCTGATGGAGCGTTTCTGGAACCAGAGCACATTTTTGTGCCTGTTATCATTCAGATGACCTATTTCCTATATCCTTTGGAGGTGATGCGGCCTACTGTCAGTCGTGCCAAAATATACACCATGCTTTTTGCGCCTTTGCTTGTGTTGGTGTTTATAGGTATGTGCTCAGGCATCGAATATACTCCTATTTTAAATTATGCTGACCTGTGGGAACACCTTGGTGAGTTCAATGTACAATTTCGTCTCCTCACCCTCATCGTCATGTTGTTCTATAGTTTTTCGCTCTTTCTGGTTCCTTATGATTGGCATCACAGTTCCGCCGACCGCAAGTTTATTCTCACTTATTCTTCCGGCTTCTGCATAATAGGCCTTGTGCACTGTCTAACACAGATGACTCATATGTACTGGCTGGTGCCCATACATGATCTGCTGTGGATGCTCTTCTTTATATTTGTAACAAACTACGAGCTCTACGAGCGTCTTCTGCCGTCTTCTTCTATTGACATTAATACTCATGACAACGATGTAGTTTCAGAAGATGATAATCTGTGGGAACACATTGCACTACTGCTCGAGAGCAATGGCAAGTGGCGTTGTCCGGAACTTAGTCTTACTTCGCTTTCGGAGCAGCTTGAGTCCAACCGCACATATGTTGGCGAAGCGTTCAAACGCAACACCGGACGCACCTTCGTGGACTACATCACACATCGTCGCATTAACTATGTCGTGGAGAGTATGAAGCGCAATCCCGAAGCAAATATTAATGAGTTATTCAACTATGTCGGCTACCGACAAAGGTCCACAGCATGGAGAAACTTTCAAAAAATTACAGGTTTCACCCCAACAGAGTTTATTAAAGGATTAAAATAGATGAATCGCCCGTTTCTTCGATGAAATGGGCGATTTTCTTGTCTTTTTGCAAATCTTTACATTGATTTTATAATTTTTGTAAAAATGCAACGTCTGTGTTGTAAAACGACAACGCAGATAATTTTATTATCTATGCCTTAAAGCGTAATTTTGTGAGCACATATAGCCAAAACTGTATCTATTCACAAAATTATTTACTAACAACACTGATAACTTTTTTTTGTAATCTCGCGCACGTACCTTTGTATGTCCTCTTGTAGGTCTTGTAGGTCGATTTGTAGACCCATTTGTGACAATAAGAACAAACACTTCGGAAGATAGAAAAACTGAAACAATACATACAACAAACACGGAGACGAAAAGGTTCGCGAAGATTCTATAGAACAATTTTATGTTTAACTAAATAGTGATTTTTTTATGAAAAAGTTTTTTACAAAAAGCTTGCTGCTGATTCTGCTGGCATTCGGCGGAATCCATGCATCGTATGCCCAAATGGAATACGGTTATTTTAAAATAACCAGTGCAGAACTGACACTTGACAAACCCTTCATAACATGGAAGATGCATAAAACAGGCGGCCAAGCAACGGACCCAGTAGTTAGGTACAGTTACTTATATGTTGGCTCTGCCTCAGATGCAAATTTCAACACCTATAACGGTAACCCATCATACTATTACAACCATCCACTGGACCAAGGTACCCAAATACTCTACGCTGATAAATGGGATTATGATGGACCTGAAACCATCACACGATCTAACGAGAGCTATGGTGTTGGAGAAACAACAAGAGAACAAGATGGAATTAAATATAATCAATATGTGAATTTCTACCCTGGTGTTAATATGGGTCCCGCTAAGATGAACAGATTCTTTGTTCGCTGGACTGGCTGGTTTAATGTTACCGGCAACTCAACAAAAACATACTGGATAGGAGTAAATCCAAAAACAGGTGCCTTAAGCGCAGGCGATACCTCCCAAGGTTCCGTATGGAAAGGTTCTGGTGTACAGGCATCGGGTAACGGTGTTATCGAATACAAGGCAATCACATATAACATCCCAGCAACTGCCGCTGCGACATTCACACGCAAGGCTGGAGGCAAGATTGAAGCCAGCATAAGCGGTAATGACCACGGCAGCTGGAACGAGTACTATGGTTTCGGCAAAGGAACCGGTACCGACTCCTATGGTTACTACAGCGACAACAGCTATGGTACAGCGACGCTGTCAGGAGGTAAAGCCACTCATACACTTAGTGGAACATTTGACGAGACAGTAACATACACAATCTACTATCACCAGTTCTACAAGCGTTCAGCAACTGTAGGAGGCAAGACTGCAAGCCAGCACTTCCAGGCAGGCAGAAAGAGCGCTGTTGTAAAGGGTTACATGTACCCAAGCAGCCCACAGGTGACACAGAACAAGTGGAACAAGACAGTCAAGCTCGACTGGACAATAAACAACAACGACAGCAACCACAACACCGATGGCGGCTGGCATATATACCGCCAGAAGAAGGGCGAGACAGGCTACACACGCCTGACCTCAACGGCATTGCAGAAGGGCATCAGCACATATACCGATTCAAGCATTGAGACTGGTTGCGAATATACCTATTGGATTACATTTGTACCAACTGCTTACGGCAATGTCACTGCTCCTATCAGTTCCAAACTCAGCTGCAGCACAAGCATCAAGCACGACAACACCTTCGCATTCTCGAAGGTGAATGCCGAGCTTCCCGAGGATGTCAACAAAGCAGGTATCGACATTACATGGGTTCCTGAAAAAACAGGAGACGGTGTTGTGTTCTTTGTGCAGCGTTGGGGCATTGACCCTGACACAAAGCAGGAGGGATGGCTTGACATGCACGAAAAGGCGCTGACCGAGGCAAGCTTCAATGACAACCAGGTGGTGTTTGGTGAAGATTACAAATACCGTATCAAGACCACTGTCTGGGGGACAGATTTCTACTCCGAAGAGAAGACAATCTGCTACATGAGAATGACCACTGTCAAGGAGGTGACAGCAACGAAAGGCACATACACCAATATGGTGAAGCTTAACTGGGATGTGAACCTGCTAAGTGAAGGCAACACCCGTTATGTGGTGAGCCGTAAGCTGCTTGGCGACGCGCAGGCTGTCTTTACCAAGATCTATGAGATAGTGGGCAGCGAATCGTCATTCTACTACGAGGACATCTCGGCACTTCCGGGCCAGTATTACGACTACAAGGTAACTGCATACGGCTACCTGAAGGCAAAGAATGAAAATGAAAAAGACCGCTGGGTCGAAGGAAACTCAAGGGAGAACGACGGTTTCGTACAGACACGCGGTATCCTCACCGGGCGCATCAAATATGGCACAGGAGCTGCTGTACAGGGTGCAAAGGTTTACATTGAGAAGAGTGACAACGACAACACCTCGAAGCAGTTCTACTCTATGTACCTCAATGGCAACAATGCCCAGGGTATACAATGGAACATCATCCCCGAGGTTATCGAGAACTACTTCACAGGCAATGAACGCCCATGGACAATACAGTTCTATGCAAACCCCGACCCAGGCATGAGTGGTGTACAGCAGATAGTTGACGCTAACGGATATGCCGGTGTGGGAGTACAGCCTGCAACTGGAGGCTATGAGCTCATGGTAAAGAGCGCAACAGGTACAAGCGCTGCTACATACAGTGCAACAGGCATTGTTATCCCTGCTGGCAAGTATTCACATATTGTGTTCAGCTATGACGGAGCAAGCACATACACACTGCGCGCCATCAGACTTGCCGATGAGAATGACAAAGGCATTGACTTTGTTGAGGGCCAGTTGCTCAAGACATTCACAGGCAAGGCAAACGTAAGGTTTGATGACGCGAACAGGGCAGGCGCCATCACATTCGGCAAGAGCGGTTTCAAGGGTTATATCGACGAGGCACGTGTATGGACAAAGGTGCTCACCGACAAGGAGGTGTACGACTACCACAACCGTACACTTACATGTACCGAGAAGAACCTACTCGCCTACTGGCCAATTGATGAGGGTATCAACGGACTGTACCACGTATATGACTACAGCAAGACCAACGGTGTAGCAAACGGCAGCCATGCCGACCTGCTGGGTGGTGCTGTCATTTCGGAGGCTGTGCCTACAGCCGAGCAGCTCTCGCTCTTTGGCATTACCGACGAGAACGGTAACTATGTAATACGTGGTGTGCCTTTCAGCGGCGACGGTACTACATACGTTGTGCGCCCTGTACTGGGCATCCATAAGTTCAGCCCAAGCTACCACACACGCTATGTAAGCAGCAACTCGCTTGCACATGACGACATCACTTTCGAGGATGTCAGCAGTTTCCCTGTAAGCGGTGTCGTTTATTATGAGAACACCACCTATCCCGTACAGGGATGTAACCTTGCCGTTGACGGAAATGTCTGCTCAAAGGAAGGAAAGCTTATTGAGACCGATGAGAATGGCCGCTTCGAGATAAGCGTGCCCATTGGTGACCACTACATCACAATTGAGAAGAACGGCCACGAATTTGTTGGTGAGGGCCGCTACCCCACCGGTATCGGTACCATGTACACCTTCGAGGCTCCTATCTCGAACCTCACTTTCTACGACAAAACTCTGGTGAACCTCGCAGGACGTGTTGTAGGCGGTGATATTGAAGGTAACAAGCCTGTAGGCTTTGGACAGAGTATCAACAACATCGGTGTTACAGAGCTTGTGCTCACCCCAACCAACGACACATATTCACTCAATGTGGTGAAGGTTGAGAGCGGCACTTCGTTCCGTTACGACAACAACTCAGAACAGTTGGCTGCAGAATCGGCAACCGACCTGATCAAGAGCAGCTCTTGGCGTGGCGCAAACGACCAGGCTGGCAAGATCTTCATACATACCGATGCCAAGACCGGTGAATTCTCGGCAATGGTTCCGCCACTTACCTACAATGTCTCGGCACCGGTTATTGTAAAGAATGGCAAGACAGTGGGCGATGCAGGCCTCATTGATGTGAGCAACCCTAACACAAACCTGAAAGATACCATTACTGCCGAAGACGGTACAGCAATGGAGTTCGAGTACAACACAAAGTACCTTGCTACATACCACTCCGACCCTGTATTTACAGTTGTACAGGACGGCTTCGAGAATGGAGCATTCGGTACTGCAGAACTTGACATCACCGACCAGAGAGGCGAGTTCAAGGTCAACATTGTAAACAAGCAGGGCGCTCCTGTATATAACTATGGATATCCTGTATTTGTACAGGACAACCCATATACCTTCAACCTGAAGGGCTATGAGCAGTACACCAACTACGACAACGATACCGAGGTGACAACAACAGTGCCATTGAAGGATTGCATTGTTACAATCCAGAATGCATTGTCTGACGGACAGGCAGTATTGGTTGAGGTAGAGGAAGACAGCGAGGTTACCCCAGGTGCAGTTGTTGAGCTTGAGGCGAACCAGATACAGCTGGATGATAATGGTGAGGCAACCTACACATGGAAGGCCGGCTTCCCCAACATCACAGCTCCATACTCACGTACCATCTCAATGACATACGAGATTGGCGGCAAGGTGAACAGCTGGATTGTCGATGGCAAGGAGTTCATCGAAGGTGTCATCATCGGTTCAATTCCAACAGGAAGCAACTTCGTGACATCGGGCCCCGACAAGCTTCTTATGGTGCTTCGCGACCCTCCAGGCAGCGGTTCAAGCGCAGAATGGTCAAGCGGTACTGTAATTACAAAAGAGAAGACCATTGGACACCAGTGGTCATCGGAGACCTCTATCAAGAACAAGTTCAACTTTGGTTGCTCTGTTAAGATCTATACTGGCTTTGGCGTTTCTGTAGCAACAGAGACAACGGCAAAGGATGAGATTTCAGGAGGTGCAAAGGTTGTTACTGAAGGTGAGAATGCAACTACTATATCTCACTCAATGACTGTTACCGAGGCAATATCTACATCGGATGACCCAAGCATGGTGGGTTCTATGGCCGACGTGTTCGTGGGCTACTCAAGTAACCTGCTGTTCGGTAAGGCACGCGAAGTGAACTTCAGGCGTGACCTGGACGACAATATCGCTCTGGGATTGGAGGATATCATCGCTGTAGGCAGCGAGTTCAGCACAAAGTTCCAGTATACAGCATACTACATTGAGAACTATCTGATACCTAACCTCATTGAGGTGCGTAACAGCTATCTCATTACAGTATCCGAAGAGGAATATGACAGCTACGTGAACGATACTGACGACCTTATATATATTACAAAGCTGAGCAAGGATGACCCACGATTCGGTTCAAACAACAGCGATAAGGAGGTTTGGGGCAAGGATGCCGCTAAGTCCGATGCTACAGAGGGACCAAGCTACAAGATTGTGCGTCCTAAGCGTCTTACAGACAATGTCCCGGAAAAGCTTTCGCTCTTTGAGCTCCTGACCAAGAAAGAAGAGGTTGACCAGGACATGGTGCATTGGGCGAACATGCAGATCTCGAACTGGACAAGACATCTTGCCGAGAACGAGAAGGAGAAGATCAAATCTTGGGAAGACCGCAATGGAAAGGTTGAGATATATGAGGGAGGCGAGTATAAATCCTATGCACGACTGCTCAACAACTACTCGCTTGATGGCGGTACAAGCCTTACATGGACTTACGAGACAGAAGACACAAGAAGCGAGTCACACGAGCATGAGACTGGTGCTATCGCACTCCTTGGCAACTCTCTTGGATGGGAACTTAACAAATTCGGTTTCGAGACTTCTGTTGAGACCGAGACCGGTGGTAAGCGCCACAAGAACACCAGCACAGGAGAGACTGAGACTGCTTCGTTCAGCTTCACACTTGCAGAGAGCGGCGATGACGCCTTGAGCATTGACGTATACAGAAGTGACTCTTACAGTCCTATGTTCCGTACACGCGGTGGACAGACAAGTGCTCCATACGAGGATGAGGAGTACACAAAGTACTACGAGCCAGGCCAGCACAAGCTGCACGAGAAGACAATGCAGATTGAGGTTCCCGACATTGAGGTTGAGGTTGCCACTGTAAGCAACATCGCATCGGGAAGCGCTGCAAGCTACACCCTGCTGCTCACCAACAAGTCGGAGATTGACTGCGACCTCTACTACAAGCTGCTCATGATGGACGAGACCAACCCTGGCGGTGCACAGCTGAGCATTGATGGTGTAGCACTCTCGGACAACCGCGTAATCAAGGTGCCTGCAGGTGAAGTTGTAAGAAAGACCTTGCTCCTGAAGCAGAGTAACCTTGGCGTGCTTGACTACGAGAACATTGGTATCGTACTTGCTTCACAGGAGCAGGGTGACCCGACAGGAACATTCCCACAGATTGCCGATACAGTTTATATCTCGGCACACTACGTTCCTTCTTCTTCACCTGTCAAGATGGAGCTGAACCGCACATTGCTGAATACATCAAGCGGTGCAAACCTTGACATTACATTCAACAGTTTCGACCGCAACTACTACAACCTGAAGGCATTCCGCATTCAGTACATGAAGCAGGGCGATACTGACTGGACATTGCTAAAGGAGTATCTTGTGAATGTAGAGGAAGGTCAGCAGTTGTCATCTCTTCAGATGGCATTGCCAGAAACTGCAAATGTGACTTATTCACTTGATATGAGTTCGTTTGTTGATGGTAAGTATACCTTCCGTGTGCTCTCTGCAAGTACATACGGCACAGGCGAATCTACCTTGGTAACCGACGCTATTGAGGTGACCAAGGATATGGCACGCCCCATGGCGTTTGGCACTCCCAAGCCCACAACAGGCTTCCTGGGTATGGGCGATAATATCGAGTTGACATTCAACGAGGATATTAATAATGGACGTTTGACCTCTACTGGCAATTTCATCGTGACTGCAGCACTCAACGGTCAGCAGGTGGCTCACGATATAGCTCTCAAGGCTACTGGCAGCGAAGGTGCTGTAGCAAAGACTGAGGCTAACATCAACCTCATCGGTAAGAGCTTTGCTGTAGACATGTGGGTAAGAATCAGTGGTGAAGGCACCATCTTCAGTCATGGTAACGGACAGACTAAGTTGACCCTTGGCGTGAAGCAGGTGGATGGTAACTACTACTTCAGCGTAAACGGTGTGGTATGTGATACGGAGCATGCACTCCCTGCCGACAAGTGGATTTACTTGGCATTCAGCCTCGATCAGGAGGGTGAGGCCTCTCACTTCTCGGCACTCTATGCCAATGATGCCGAGACCATTTATCTTGCCGATGAATTGCCTATTGAAAAATATGAAGGCAACGGTGTGGTAGCTTTGGGTAATGGATTCACAGGCGCCATCCATGAGGTGACACTCTGGGATGAGGCTATTGATGTGACCAACCTCCAGGCTCAGATGTATGAGACCAAGATGCCGACAACGGAGCATCTCATCGGTTACTGGAAGTTCAATGAGGGTCTTGGCACACAGGCGAAGGATGTAGCCCGTAACCGCCACATGACCTTGGCGTCTACAAGCTGGTACTTGAACAACCAGAACAAGGCACTTGACCTTACAAATGATGCTTTGTTCGGTGAAAACGATGCAGTGGCTATCTACTTGGCAGAGTGCGCAGCACGCAATGGCGATGACTTTGCTGTAGAGATGTGGTTCTGCGCTGACCAGGAGCAGGCTAACGCAACGGCCTACCTGTTCGATACTGACGCGTTCAGCATAGTTCTCGAGAGTGGCAAGATGAAGCTCTATGCTGATGACAAGGTACTCTTGTCAATGGGTACTAAGGCTTACAACGACGGCATGTGGCACCACTTGGCTATCAATGTACTGCGCAATGGTAACACCATCGTATACATTGATGGTGAGTCGGTAGGTCAGATGGCATCGACCAATGTGCCTGCTTTGCAGACTGGATACATGTATCTTGGTGCACACCGCGTAGAGTCGAATGATATGACAACTGTCTACGACTTGACGAACAAGTTGAACGGTCAGATTGACGAAATCCGTGTTTGGAACGCTACCTTGAATGCTAAAGTATTGCGCGACCGTATGAACATCCGCCTCATGGGTAATGAGCCTGGTCTCGTGGCTTACTATCCGTTCGAGAAGGAATCGCTCGATGCTAACATGCAAGTGGTAACTGAAGGCTCAGCGATGGATATGGTGACCAACCGTCATCAGGCTACAGGCTATAAGAACAGCTATCAT
>JAEIGA010004429.1_pt1 | contig 21732 bp, 24 predicted proteins | sample 9270691 | NCBI WGS metagenome assembly JAEIGA01 (sample SAMN17057246, study PRJNA624740) | gut metagenome | biome: biome; isolation source: fecal sample | host: Bos grunniens | place: China: Xizang | collected 2019 | reverse complement strand
GCAGAATTTAACTCAGTAACGTCTTCTGTCAGCTGCTTATTTGTCTTTGCAAATGGTACCCAGGTATCATCCGTGATCGATGCAGCTCTGAGCATAGGCCAGAATGTAAGATTGTTGACAGTCTGTCCAGATACGATAAGAAAATATGCTGTTATTCTGTCATAAACAGCATTTGATGGAACGGTGAACAGTTTTTCTTTTTCTGTGGCTTGATACCATACATGTCCTGTAAATGTGTTGCCATTATAAAGAGCAACTTCAATTCCTCTTATACTATTATTTTCTGTCGCAAAAGGATTGCTTATAATATATGATTTTCCTTTTTCCAGTGGATTATACGCATCTGTCGTTTGTATATAATAGAATCTGACATCAGCTGTGGCTGTTCCATTTACTGTTATTGAACCGTCCCCATTATTTGTGACCGTAACACCGCTCACTGTTTTTGTGACTTCAGAATATGGAAATTTGACCAGATTTTTTGAACCATAAATGTTCTGCATATCTGCAAACTGGTCAACTATAACAGAACCCGGAACTTTCTTTGCAGTCGCATTTCCGGACTTGTCTACGGCAAAATAATCATCACTGTTTAGCTTATCCTGAGCTGTGAGCTCATATATTCTTTTTTCAGACATGACTTATCCTCCTAAAGATTATTTTATATGTCAGTCAGTTTTTATTAAAATCACGGATTCGTGATGCCGATCACTGACTTCTGGGCCTTGATATCCACAACATTTGACACCCCTGAATAAGCGAGTGCAAAGTGTACTGTTATCGTGCAAGTGCCTCCTGAGACTGTGACCTGGTAATCTGTATCTTTTTCTGCAAGAAGTCCGTTGATGTAAACGCGGATGATATCGGTATTCTCATATGTGTATCCTGTCATGTCGAGCTCAATATCATATGATGGAGCTGCCTGAGTGATCTCCTCGGTCTTCTCATACTCAACGACGTAAGTATTGACCCGGAGTTCTTCTGTAAGAGTCTCCATGAAAGCATCAAGCTCAGTTTTTATATGTGTATAGTACTGCTCATATGCTGACTGCCACTGCAGGAAGAGTGTCGAAGTATCGACCTGCTGCAAGAGTCCTGTCACCCATCCGCAGACTGTGCTGTCTGCTCTTGTATCTGTTATCTGAGCATAAGTTATCGCTGTTACCTGCTTGTTAACCTGGATAGTCGCAAGGCTCATCTCATACTTTGAAGCATTTCTTGTAAGTGCCGGAGCTGTCGGATTCGTTGAATTGGTTCCCTTCAGGACCTTGATGCCCATTTCCCTGTTCGTATAATCAACATAAAATATGACTCTGTCGATTCTGTTAAGGAGTGCATCTGCTGCATCCAGCATGAGCGTCATGTCAGCCGTGTTTATGAGCTTATGTCCGTCAATCCATCCGGATCCGGCTTTTACAACGATATTCATCCCGGATGATGCTGTGACCTGAAGCTGATTGGAAGGCTCACGGAAGACACCGTTTGAAACGATTTTTTCAAGATATTTTGAGAAATCCCCGGATGTATACGTCCTGTCGTAGACTCCTCCAGATTCTACAGCATCGAAAAATAATCCTATTATTGACATGTTCCCCTCCTATCAAGTTCCGAATGTCGGTATCAGTGAATAAGTTCCATCTTCGCCTATACTCTCAATGGCTTCGATTATCCTCGAATTTATTCTCTTCCCCCATCGGACATTCTCTATCGTAACAATATCTCCGATATTTACATTCCTGCCCAGCTCCACGTTGTCGAAACTGACTTCTCCTGTGAATGCTGTCGTGTATTCTGTTACCTCTTCAAGACCAAGGCCTTCGAGCTGCTTCTCATATGTTTCCTGCGTGATGATATTTTCATTCGTAACGGCTGTTGAAGCATCCAGGAAGCTCTCAAAACGGTTTAGGCCTGTCTGGGAATCCTTCGCGCTCCATACCATTGTTCTGTTTATTCCTTCGCCTTCACCGCCCACGAGCACATCCGTGACATATCCGGTTCTGTCTTCATCCAGTTCGCTGTTTAAAAGATTGTCATACGTTTCCGAGAAAACAATATAAGGATTTACGCTCTGGGCATAAGATCTGTCTGTGCCATCGTAAAGATTAAAAGCAAAATTGTTATTTTCATCCAGGATACAGTCCATCCCTATTGAATAGGTCTCGCATAAGCTGCTCACGGTTTCCAGGAGATTTTCCCCGGTATACTGTGCATCCATCTCAGAAGTCGAAGCTGATTCGTTGGCAAAGGTAAAATTCGATATCTTCCTGTCTGTATTTGCAGGATTCATCACATTTTCATCGATAAGAAGCCCTATGCAGTCAGACACAAGTCCGTTCACCTGCGTCTGGTTCGATATGACTCTTCTTCCGATTATCGATGAAACCATCCGACCGGAAACGATTACCATCTCCTGGGCTTCTTCCGTTCTTTTGAACTGTATCTTCTCGATTATGCCGGAATGATCGTCTTCTCTTCGAAGGACATAATTTCCTACCTGCAGGATGTCGGCATACTTGATATCAATGCACAGTTCGAAATCTCCGGGCTTGTAGAATCTTGTGGTCCATATGAATGAGATATAATCATCCAGCTCAGCGATGCGCTCATAATTTTTATTCATTATTATTGGAACCATCTGCTGCCTGCTCATTTATACACCCTCATACTGGTCATAATGCTTTATCGTAATATCAAGATTCGTTGTGCTGCCTTCAGCAACTTCGTAAACGAAAACTGTTCCGCCCGGAGTCAACTGAAGCCATGTGCTGTCCTTTGATAAATAATTGAATATATTTGTCTCAACGGCATTCCTTAAGAGCGTTATCGTCTTGTTGCCCTGTCCTGTCGTTATGGTGATAAGATCTCCCATCTCCATCTCGATATCGATTCCCATGAATTCATTTGTCTGGTAGTTAAAGATCTTAGGACCTGAGACTGTATTCTTTGCATAGAGCTCAAATGTGAGCCCTGTTTCAACTGAGCCTTCATTCTCAACTTCCACGCTGACCTGCGGATCTATCCTTCCGAAGACAATGTCTCCCTCCGTCGGAAAATGGAACATAGGGATGAGAGTGTGAAGCTCGTTGATTATCTCCTGGGCTCCTTTGAAATAAGGTGCCGGACATAATATGTTCACAGTTGCAATGTTTTTCATCGCAAAATACGAAAAATCGAGACTTTCGACGTATCCTTCTATCCAGATATCAAGCTGTTCAGATTTAAAATATAATTTTATTTTCTGCTTGCTCTGGATGACCTTGTAAACATTCAGACGGTTCTCTTCTGCAGGAGCTTCTATCGCAAAAGCGAGATTTATATTCCTCATCTGGAGCTTTGAACTGTTAAAGAAGCCACCGTCAAGAAGAGCTGCCTGGTTCGTGTTTATGGTTGCATCCGGAGGATTCAGCCCTGAAAATTCTGTTATAGTGTAGGGATATCCAGCTCCAAAGTGGAGCTGATTTCCTATTTCATTTTCTAAGATTATCTCAAACATTACTTAATCCCACCTTTGCATTAAACAGGAGATTATTTGTTTCTCTGTAAAGAGTGAGCCTGTCAATGGCCTTCGGTGAATTATTCGTCTGGTTGAAGTTTATGATCTGAGTGTTTGTTCCAGAGAAGCTTCCCCTGCTGCCATTTGAAGTGTTCTGTGCTGCATAAATCGAGCCTTTTGCTGATGAAAGTGTGTCTGTAAAATCAAGGCTCGTTGAAACGGTGTCTGTTATCTCTTTAGCTGCATCCTTTACAACGTTCACCATTTTGAGGATACCGTCCGCAAATCCTTCCCCGGTATACTCTCCGAGCTTCATCATCACTTTTGACGGACTTGCGATTCCCAGCTGCTGCTTGAATGTGTCTATCATTCCGGATATAAATGTCCTTATGCTGGATTCCATATAATCGGTATTCGTAGTAAGTCCTGACAGGAATCCCTTGAGTGAATCCCATCCAAGTGCTTCCAGTTCCTTCGGAAGGCTCTTGAATGCTTCCTGTATTGCCTTGCTGTAATTTGATGCCACCTTGTCGAAATCAGACTTGTAAACACTCTTTCCAAGGCTCTCGGAGACTTTCAGCTTCTCATCATATGCATCCGAGTATGCCTGAAGCTCCTGATCGGTCATTGCAAGGAGTCTGTCGATGAAAGCTTCTCCCTCTTTCATGTCATAGGATGCTATCTGATCGAAGAGATCTCCGGATACCTTCTTCTTGATCTTCGAGAGCTTGTCAGCATACTGTTTTATCGCTTCTGTCTGAGCCTGAATGTCGTTCATCCTCATGACATTTGCCCCGGATACCGAGAACAGGTCTCCGGCACTCTTAAGCTTGTCGATAAGATTGTTCTGTTTTCCCAGAAGAGCATCATACTGTTCCTGATAATCATCAGTGATCTTGCTCATGGTCTTATCGATGAGCTTCTGTGCAGCATTAGCATATTCGTTCATCGCAGATGTGAATTCGCTCATCATGGATGAAGATGACTGTTGATAAGCTTCCTTCATCTTCTGCTGTTCTTCTATTGCCTGGGCATAAGTATTTTCAAGGTTCTGTGTCTGTGTAGTAAGAGAAGCTTTTTCAGCAGCTATTGCCTTCTTAAGGGCTTCCTGTTCCTTTTTAAGCTGCTTTTCATAATCTTTTAGCGCATCCTTCTGCTTCTTGGTCCTCTTCTTTTCAGCTGTCGCTTCAATGACAGCCATTTTTGCAAGGATCTCATTCTGCTTCGCCTTGCTCTGATTCTCAATCTGCTTGATCTTCTGCTCAGATATCTTAGCAGCCTGATCTGCTGCATTTGCCTGTGCCGATTCAAGCTGTGAGATTGTATTGTCAAAATCAGCAAGCATCTGCTGGTTGTTATACTGTACCCATCCAGAGATATATTCCATCTGTTTGCTCATGGATTTCGAAAAAGCATTACTTGCATTTTCCGTAACAGATGAAAAATCAAAATTCTCAAGGCGAAGAAGCTCTTTAAGGACAACGTCCACCATGCCCTTCGTCTTATTTATCAGAGAAGTCTCAAGGCTTGCTATACCATTTATGAAGCCCTGAGTGAAATTCCTTCCGGATTCATAAGTAAGCTTTGAAGGGCTTCCTTCCTTCTGGGCTGCTCTTAAGGCTTTCACGGAATCGATTCCGACCTGGGCTGCTGCCTTTGTGGCTGCCTTTGTTCCTGCCTTTATTCCGTTCCGGAATCCTTCAGCAAAATATTCACCGCTCTTTGTTGTAATCTTTGAAGGGCTGCCTTCCTGCTGTCCTTTTTGAAGTCCTGAAATGGCACTCTTTGCAAGCTCAGCGCCTCTGTCGAAGATTTTCTTTATCCAGTTTCCGATTCCGTTGAAATATCCTTCACCGAACTTGTTGCCGGATTCCTCAGCCTGAGAAGCTGCGCTGTCAGTTCCTTCTACGACTCCGCCTCCAAGCTTTTCACCTGTAGAAACGGCTTCATCGTGTTTTTTATCTATTGCTTCAAGGAAAGTTCCGGAAACCTTATTGGACGATGTTTCCATCACTTGGACGTTATTATTTGAACCCTCAGCAAGCTTATCGACCATGAATCTTCCGCTTGCATTGTAATTATCTGAAAGTCCCTGGATAGTCTTGTTATAGGTTCCGGCTTCTGTCTCAGCTGCCTTCTTGAACTCGCTCTCTTTTTTGTTTATGCCGTCAACAGTTTCCTTTGCGATTCCTTCGCCCTTTGTATTGGCTTCGCTCTTTTTTCCGTCAAGGATATGGAGATAGTCACCTGTATGGTTTTCGGCGATAGTTCCCCAGTCTCCCAGGGAATTATCCAGCATGTCTGCAGAACCGCTTCCAAGCTGACGGACAACATCATAAGCACTGTCAAGAGCTTCACTTGCTGAACCCTTGAACTTATTTACACCATCGCCTCCGGCCTGCTCATTTTTAGCTACCCACTTATCGAGCTCAGCTCCGGCAAGCTCATTTATCCTCTTATAATCATCTACTAATGCTTCAGATGCAGCATCTTCTTCATAAGCCTGTCTGATTTCTTCAAGACCCTGCTTCGTATTGATGACCTGCTTTTCGAGTTCTTCCTTGGACGTAGTTGTATAATTTTGAAGACCATACTGCACTGACAGAAGCGCATCATTTGTTTTCTGGGCATTCCCTTCAACAGCTCCGGCCATGGCAGTTTCATAATTCTCGATAAGATTCTGGGAATTTGACCAGGTTGTCGATGCCTCTTTTACGCTCTGAGTAAGGGCATCGTAAGATTCCTGCGCTGCATCGAGATCCTTTTTTGCCTGGACTGCCTTGTAACTTTCAAAGAACGTAGGTGTTCCAATACTGTTCTCAATATCAGCTCTTGCCTGGTTATATTTTTCCTGAGCTTCTGTGAGCTTATCCTGAGCAGCCTTCTGTTCCTCTTTGGCAGCTTTTAATGTCTTCCAGTTCTCAACCTCATCCTTAAGAGCCTGATTATAGTCATCTTCGAAAGCAGCAAGCTTTGCCTCAGATTTTTTCTTCGCAATGAGCTCATCAATGGATCCTCCGAGCTTACCATTGAGATCGATGTTTTCCTTGAGCTTTTCAACAGTTATTCCAAGACCTTCAGCGAGATTATTAAGAAGCGTGTCGGCAAGCTCTTCACAGCCTTCCTTGACGTTTCCGTTCTCATCTATAAGGTCGTTGTAATTATTCTTCATGCCGATGAGCTTCTGGATATTGGTATCGATTCCTTCAGCTTCATCCATCCTTGCATCATTGGCTGCCTTTATGGCATCGGCATTTTCTTCGATGGATTCCATGAGCGACTTCTGCTTATTGGTAAGTCCATAAGTTGCCTGGGCGCTCTCATCCATCTTTTTATTTAGCGCCGTAAATCCTGCAGCAAGCGCTGCAACTCCGGCAACTACAGCCATGACAGGAAGAGCACTCATTGAAATTCCAATAGCTGTCATCACTCCTGAAAATGCCGTTGATGCGGATGAAGCACTCTTAATAATATTTATAAATTTAGAAATAGCGACAACTGTAGTATTTATCTTATTTGCAACGAAAACAGTCGCAAAAAGTGCTCCGATCGTCTTGAGTGTATGGATGATAATACTTGAGTTGTCGATAATGTACTTAAAAAACTGAGCAGCCTTGTTTGCAAATGTTCCGACCGCATCCCCGGCTTTGTTCCAGTCAACTTTATCCAGGGCTTCATCTACGGTATCAATTCCGTCCTTCATGGAATCTGATGCTCTCTTGAAGAGCTTGATCATGATTCCTTCTATCTTAGACTTAAGAAGCGTGAGCTTTCCACCCACATTGTCATTCATGGTATTAGCCATCTGCTCAGCTGCACCATTCGATTCATTTACAGCAGTCGTGAGCTTCTGGAAATCCGTCTCCGTAGCATTTACAACGGCAAGAAGTCCGCTCATTGCTTCCGCGCCTGCGATATGCTTTGCGACGGAAGTCTGCTCTGTCTGGGACAGGTTCTTGAATACGGACCTTAGTTCTGTCATTACCTGGGTAAGGCTCTTCATGTTGCCCTCGGAATCCGTAAGGGATATTCCGAAACGCTCCATCTCGTTTGCGCATTCCTTAGGAGGTGCTGAAAGTCTTGTGAGGATGGATCTTAGAGCTGTTCCTGCCTTATCAGCCTTGATTCCGGCATTAGCCATGAGGCCGATAGCAACAGCTGTGTCTTCCATGTTGTAGCCAAGGGCTCCAACGATGGGCGCAGCATACTGGAACGTCTTGCCCATCATTTCGACGTTTGTGTTTGCGTTAGCGGATGCTGCTGCCATTACATCGGCAAGTCTTCCGGCATCCTGTGCGCCGTATCCCATAGCAGTGAGCGCATCAGTTACGATATCGGAAGCCGTTGCAAGGTCAGATCCTGAAGCTGCAGCGAGGTTCATAATTCCCTCGATGCCATTTAGCATGTCTTCGGTCTTCCATCCGGCCATTGCCATGTAATTGAAAGCTTCAGCACTCTCAGAAGCCGAGAATTTTGTCTTTTCTCCCATCTCCTGGGCTTTATCGGTGAGCTGCTGGAGCTCTTCCGCGTTTGCCCCGGAAACCGCGCCGACCTTCGACATGCCGGATTCAAAGTCCATGCCCACCTGAATGGCTTCCTTTGCAAAATCCTTGAGTCCTGAAACGGCTGCTCTTATGCCATCAGCGACAAGATTTGCAAGAGCTCCCTTCATTACAGTGAAGCCCTGTGCTGCTTCTTCTGCTGCATCAGTGGTCTCTTCGAGAGTGTTTGGAAGTTCCTGAAGCTCTTTTTCATAATCGCCTATTTCTTTTTCAGTTTTTGCGATGGATGCTGCAAGATTGTTATAAGCAATTTTTGCCCTGTCTGCCTGAGCTGAGCCTTCTCCGTATGCAACGGAAGTTTTTATCATTTCCTCTTCCATCAGGATGAGCTTACGCTTCTGAAGGTCGAGGACAGAATTCAGCTGTTTTAATTTGGCAGTAAGTCCCTCTTCTGACTTAGTCCAGTCATCCATTCCGGCTGTTGCAGCCTTGAACTCAGAATTTACGATCTTGACCTGTCTCTGAGCCTTCTGCATTTCAGCCTTAAGCTGTGATATATCCGCTCTAAATCTGACGGTTGTATCTGTACTAGGCATATCTTTTCCTCTTAAAACCAGTCATCTCCGGCTTTTCTTCTTATGATCCGGTTCGGATCGCTTTCCTTTTTGGTCCTTATCTGGAGCTTCCTTGTGTCGATAAAAAGATCTACGACACTGAAAAAGGACCTGTTTTCGATTTCAAAAGGAGATAATGCAGGAAATTCTTTTGAAATCGAGTATTCTATCGTGAATAAAAGGTCCGAAAGCGGTACCTCATCGGCACCGCAATCTAGTTTTTTGATTCAGCAGGGATTCCCAGAATCTTCGCAAAAGATGCCTTCGTTATTCCGATAAGCACACGGAGAAGCTCTTCGACTGAGACATTGTCCCAGTCATCGTCTTCCATATCCGGGAAAAAGAGATCGAGCGTCTCGGTTATCTGGTCCCATGCTCCATATACTGTACTTAGGAGCGTTCCTGTATCTTCAATATTGTCAATGTTAAGAAGTGCCATAAGTTTTCTTACAGGTCCGAATTTAAGGTCTGCATCTGCAGCCTGGCAGGTCTTAACGATATTTCCTTTTTTGTCATAAACATGGATTTCAAATTTGCTGTCTTTTGCTGTCATGATTGATTCTCCTTTAAAAAATCCCGGCGCTTAAGCAAGCGCCTGCGCCGGGATAATAAGTACAGATACTATTTTTGTTTTTATTCTCAGGCTGTGACTGTAACAGCACATGTATCTGAGAATGTTCCACAGGTTGCTGTGATTGTTGCGCTTCCTGCTGCAACACCAGTAACAAGACCGTTTTCATCGACAGTTGCTGTGCCTTCTGCTGAAGATGTCCAGGTAACTGTTCCGACTGCTCCTGCAGGATACAATGTTGCTGTAAGCTGGATCGTATCGTTCTCAGCAACAGAAGCTGATGAAGGAGCAACACCGATTCCTGTAACTTCAGGATTACCGCTGATAGTGTCAGGAGTCTGAACGCTTCCAAAGAATGTAGCTTCTGATACATGGTTGATTGAAGTATCAACTGTGATAGCCTTTGCAGCCTTATTCTCGATTGCTGTGAACTTATGGATAGTTGATACACCTGTGTAAGTGATCTCCTGTCCATTTGCATCTGTTCCATCGTTCTCTGTGCTGTTGGTCTGGCCGGGCATGTTGAATGTACCTTTAAGTCTCCAAACGTACATCTCAACACCGTCTGTTGTCTTGGTCTTGTAACCAAGAGCCCAGTATCCAGGTGTTCTCTCATGCTCAACGAAGAGTCCCTTCGCTGCGTCATATGTCTGGCCTGTGATCTTTGCAAGGACATCAAGCGGAATCGCTGATGTGTTGACTGTGATAGTATCAGCGCCTGTTGAACTGATTACTACAGCAGCAACATTGTCATAATAATGTGCTTCGTTTGTTGATTCTGTTTCCCTTCCGATCTCGGAAACACCTGCAAGCTCGATGACTGTGCCGGTTGTGAAATTCTCAGTTGTATCTTCTGTTACCGGAGCAGCGACGAGACCTGAAACACCACGATATTCGTAGATTTTAGGCATTTTTCTACCTCCCTCTTTTTTTAAACTTCAAGATGCAGCGTTTGGATTCCTCTTCCGGTATGTGCCGGAGAGTCACTGTAAACGTCGTATCCTTTTGATGGAACTATCCATTTATTTTCTTTAAGCAGGGCTCTTGCCTCTGCAATCTTAAGATACGGAAGCTCAGGATCCTCGGAATAAAAATTCACATCGAATGCCCAGTCCGAGCCATAATTTTCATTGTCATAATGGCTGTGGTCAGGGCTTGCGGTATTCCAGAACGTGAAAAAACTTTCAGGATATGCTTCCCCTTCTGAGAAGCTTCCCTGTCTGAATACCGGATATCCAAATGTCTCTAATAATTCGATGAGCTTGTCTTCCATTACTTGAATCCTTTGAGCCTGTCATTTATATCTTCCTGGAGAGCTGTCATGATATCCTTAGTCAGATCTCTTTCATATTTCTTCTGGGAAAAGATCTTTTCGAGCTCATAATCCGGCTTCATTTTCGGAGTCCCGGTGATAAGAAAACCACCGGCTCCGGGCTTTGATTTATCAAAACCAAGACCGATCTCGCCAAGACTTCCGCTCCATTCGACTTTGGGACTTGTCACGATAGTCTTTTCTGTGTCTCCCCTGGAGAATTCACCTTTTGCAGGAAGATACGCCTTTTTGACAGCTTCCTTTGTATCCCTTGCAACTTTCTGTCCTGATTCTTCCATTACATCCGTGAAGACTTCCTTAAGATCCGCGCCTAGGGAATCAAGCTCGGCTGCAAAGTCCTCAAACACTGAAAAATCAATGTAGAGACCTTTTTTTCTTGCAAAAGCTCCCCCTCGATTGCCCTTGTTTCCCCTGGAATTGTTTCCGCGTCTTGCCATTATTCATCACCGCCATATCTCCGGCATCTGATCTGAAGATATTGATGCTGCTTATTGATGTCTTCCGGCTTTCCGGTTATCTCATAGGTTTCTTCTTCTTCACACAGATATATCCGGCAATTTGCCTTGAACTTAGGATCGAACCAGGTGTCTATCGTGGCCGTGTCTATCACGGAATAGATATTGTTCTCTGTGCTCTCAGTCCCTCCAAAGGTCCTGAAACTTCCGAAAAACACATCCGTAACATCTTCCGGCTTCGGATAAACGTATTTTCTTGTCCCCTTCACCATGGTGATGGTAGGCACGAGGAGCTTCATCGCCGTGTTGAAGGGCGCTGCAGGCTTATACCTGCGCCTACCTCGTGCCATATCAGAGACCTACCTTTTCGATGGTCACTGCTCCGGTTGCAAGAGTTGCCTTGTAAAGGTTTGCATGGTCGTTTATGACTTCGTCGCCTGTTGCAGTCACAGCTGCGCCTGCAATCAGGAATCCTTCATAGTCGTATGTAGGAACGAAGTAAACAACTGCTGCATCTGTTGTGCCTGCGAAGTCGAAACTCTTAACAGGTTCAGATGCGATAAGGTCGTTTGCAGGATTCTCTTCGATCTTGAACTCACCTTCAGGATTCTCAGAGTCAACTGCTGTGATTGTCTCGCCTGCAGCCTTAAGGATAAGGGCATAGAGACTTAAGAGATCGATAGCTGTTACAGGAACGACTCTATCCTTGTTAATCATCTTTGTTTCCTCCTATTTTTTATAAGAGAGCTGTGCAGCACGTTGCATGAAGTATTCTGAAAGCTTTCCATCACCGGCACCATATTGCCAAAGATCCGCTACTCCCCTTGAGACGATGCCCGGTGTGATCTTAGAAGAGACCACACCTCCATCATTAAGGAAAGCGATAACTTCATCGATATATTCACCGACCGTCGCGTCCTGGTAAGTTCCTGTGATATTTAATGCTGTTTTTACGTCTTCAAGCATCGCTGCTGCTACTGGACTCATTCTTGTACCTCTTATCAGGCAACTGTCCACTTGCCATCTGCTACAACAAGGGACTTGCCATCGTCTGCATCTGTTACTTCCGGAAGAAGATTTGCTGTGATATTTGTCACAACATCTGCAAGTGCGAGGATTATCTCAGGATTGAGAGATAAGTTCTCAACATCTGCAGGATCTCCACCCATGGCAACGTATAATGCCTTTAAAGCTTCAACATTTCCCATAAGTCACCTCCATTAACCCTTGAGGATCTTATAGAATCCGGTAGGATTGAGAACCTTACCATCAACAACAGTAAGAGCCTTATCAATCCATTCGTTTGTCTCCTCATCGAAGTATCTGCGCATTGTGAAGCCAAAGTTCTCATTGAGTGCATACTCGAAAGGCTGCCAGAAGAGACCGATTACATCACCTGCGGAAGCAGTATCAAAATCTGTGATGATATCAGGCTCAACAAGCGCGATCTCACGGCCGAAGAATCTGCCGTTAGGATCTCTGGAATCGCCATCGTTCACAACGAGGCCAGTAGCCTGTCTGAAGATAGGATTATTGTTGGAATCAGCCATTGTTTCAAGGTATGCATCAACAGTTGATGCTGCGAAAACGAATTCACCTTCACGATATCCAAGAGGAAGCTTACTGAAGAACTTCTTTCTCCAGGTTGTCCAGTTGGAGATATCAGCTGCTGTGAGTGTGATTGTGTTCACAACTCTGGGATCAGCAAGGACTCCGAGAGGTGATCCATTACCGGAACCGAGCATGATAGCCTTATCCATTGCTTCAAGATAAGCAATAGCAATGATTTTGGTGAGCTCTGCCTCGAAAGCTGACAGAGTAAGGATTGAGCTCAGGAAAGTCTGAGCAACTCTGATCTCAGCTGTGTTGTAATTGAAGATGATGGGCTCAAGCGGATCTGTCTTCTGACGAGGAGATACTGTGCTTTCATTGATCCACTTAAACTGAGCCTTAAGAGCTCCTACGCTGATCTGCACTCCGCCGGGCACTGACATTTTCCTAACTCTGGAATAGAGGTTGCCGTAGCGCTTGCGAACTGTGTTGATGACTTCGTTCATCACAGTCATAGGAATCGCTGCACCTGTGTCGCTTGTTGAAATGGCCTCGCCGTTTCTCATTTCTGTGGGCATAGGTGTGCCATTCTGAACGAAATTCATGAAGGCTTTACGATATTCCATGGTTGAAGTAGGATCTTCATCTCTTTTGGTATCCGGAGCTGTCTTCTGCTTGTAGCTTGCAACTACATCTCCGTTAACCTTTACAGCGTTTGCAGGAATCTGAGTTCTTGTCTCAGTTTCGTTGTGCTCAGCTGCTCTCATGTCTTCATCGATGGCAGCGATCTCTTCGTTGCACTCGTCGATGTCGGCATTTATCTCTTCCATCTGTGCGTTGATGCTTCTAACTTCATCAGCGTCCTGGGAAGCCTGTGCGCGCTTAGCAAGGTCAGCGATCTTTGCCTGGAGTCTTGCAAGGCGCTTCTGTAAGAACTGCTTACGTTTCATTGTTCTTTCCTCCTTTGGCACTAAGTAAAATGCTTCTTGTTTTGAGCCTTAACAGCTCAAGTTCAGTCTCCACCGAACTTTTATTATTTGATTCGCTCCTTTTGGCAATCTCCATCGCCTCTTTTGCGCTCTCCAGCGCTTTCTTCGCATTGTCCAACGCTTCCTGTGAGCGAGCATCAATCGTTGTAGCTTCGTAAGCCGGGAACGTGACAGCAGAAACCTCTACCACGGTTCCGATCTTGCGGATATGTCTTGTCGGATGATCTGTATCCATCTCGGACCATTCCTCATCATCGACTGAGAACATGAAGCTCATCCCGGTAATGTCTCCGCGTTTTACAGCACTGTAAAGGCTTGAAGCTTCTGCATTATTCTCAACATCGAGACTTACACGGATAAGCAGTCCGTCGGCATCAACCATGAGCTGCATGGTTGAATTCGGAGTGTTCCTTCTGGATCTTGCAAGCGGAATCTTTGAAAGGTCGTGATTGACCAGGAACCTCACATCGGTAAGGTCTGCATTATCAAGAGCTCCGCGCTCAATGATCTCATCGAAATATCCTCCGATATTTGTCCGGCTGTTATATACAATTGGCCTTCCGGTAATGATGTAACCGGAATCAAGTTCTTCTGCGCGGATATCAAAAAGAAATGACCTGCGCTCAAGTTCCTTCTTTGCCATCTCATCCTCCAGTTTCTAAAAAAATAAGAGCCCATAACTTTTTAAAGGTTATAGGCTCTTAGGCTCTGTTTTCTTATGTTTTGGCTCGATCACCACGTCGATGATCTTACCGCAATATGATGCTTTACATTTCATTTTTATCCCTTTGCAGCTCGCTGTCTCTTCATCGTAAGAGAAGAGCTTCTTGCCACAATAAGGACATAGGTACCACTTCAATCTTATTTTACCCCCTGATAAGATTTTCTAAAAATCGCAAGACTTATTCAAAAGCCAGGTAACTCTTTTCAGCAAGAAGAGCTTCAAGGCCTTCCGCGATATCTGTGGGAAGTGGTGTCTGCTTTGCTTTGATGATGAAGTTGACAGATGTATTTGTTGGCCTTGCTGTATATCTTGCACCATCCACTGTTGCACTCTGAACTTGTGCCCCTGCAGAAACATTGTTATACATAGTGTTATAAACACTTGTATCGATATTTCTGACATTGGTGTTTGGTGACATCCAATTGGTAGTTGAATTTTCTACATTGTAATTATGCATATGAACAGTTGCATCCTGATGCGTTCCAACACTTCCTCCGCTGCCTTGTCCGCTATGGCTGTTAGTTCCGGCGCCTCTTAAAAATTCGCCTCTAAAATCCGGCACATTGAAAGTCGTGCTTCCGTCACCTGTTCCGAAGCTCTCTCCGATTACTGCAAAAAGATCTGCATAGTCTGTTCTTGATACTTCCTGGCCCTGGCATAATAGCCATCCATCCGGAGCTGTGGTTCCTCCGTATGCATTTATGGTGCCCACAGGGCAGTCTGCCCAGAGTGTACCGCCTGCAATCAGCTTTAATAATTTATTTTGCTTGTCATACTGCTTTACGCTCATAGCTTCCTCCCCTGTTATCTGTAATACACATCAATAACGGTTGTTTGTACTACATTATTTTTTCTAACAAAGCCATACATTGTAAAATCCGCATAAATCCATAATGGAACATCTACCATAGAAGTTGTACTTTCTGCCCATCCATCACTTCTATACAAAACATTTCCTAGTGTTGGAAATTCTTCTTTGATAAGATTCATTGTGGCATATACGATTCCGTCAGTTTTTACATTTATACGTAACTCATTAAAATTTGAAGGTAATTCTGTTCGTGATGACTGACTTGATGATAATGAAATATCTTTTCCAAAAGTTATCCATTTAAAAGAATTTGCTACCGCATTACTTGTAACAGGGTGCATATCTCCCTTTGTTACTGCATCGACAACTGCAAAAACATCGCTTGAATCATTGTCAAAGAACATATACTCATATTCTGCTTTTTCAGCATCTGTGAGCTGCTCCCATGCCTCAGTGCTTCCGCCCCATATTTTTTTATAGTGGCTCAGATCTACTTCTGCCCTGGATATGTTTTTCCATTCGATCGTATAGTAAGTAGTACCAGCTACAACCGTTGAATCTGTTGTTAGTTCGTACTCACCGCTCACTGAATTGAAAACATACCATCCTTCACTCTGAGGATTCTCAGTTCCTACTGGAGCGACCTGTAATGCCTGACACTGATACATGCCTCCCTTTACCAGGGAAGCTGTGTCAGCTCCGATGTATAATCTTGTTTTTTCAAGAAGTTCCGGAGAAGCTGCTGGCATTGTATCTGATACTGTCAGCTTTTTCTCTTCGATGGCCTGCATGAGTGCCTGCGCATCAGAGTTGGATACAAAATTTTTACTCATTTTTGATTCCTCTCATTATCCAAGAAGAGCGATAAGTGCATCAATCTGCTGCTGAGTAAGGCTCTCCGGCTCAGCTTCCTTGATAAGAGATACAACGTCCTTCTCATCAACTTCTGTGGGATCCCAGGGATCATTTGCAGCATGATCTGCCTTAAACTGATAGATCTTATTATCTGTATATCTGACTACATCTCCGATTACATAAGCCTGGTCATCCTCAAATTTAGTTGCACAGATGATATCAAGGATTGCGTCGATATCAACGAACTGTCCAAGGCAATCGAGCTTATAAAGCTCATTGTACTCATAATAAGTCTTAAGCGGATCAACTGTTGTATCTTCTGTTGGAACATACTCACCGCTAACGAGCTCATACCATCCCTCAGAAGAAGGTTCCTCTGAACCTGCAGGAGTAACAGCATCATATGTGCTAAGATCAGCAACGCCAACATTCTCTCCTGCGCTGTACTTCTTACCAGCGCCTTCAATGAATCTTGCATCTGTCTCAAAATCATCATTTATGTTCCATAAGAAGCCCTTCTCTGTAGCTGAAGGAGTTGCAGGAAGCTGTGCAAAAGGAATACTTCCCTTAAAGTGATAGCATCCAAGCTTCTCGATCTTTTCTGCGATAGCAGTCATTAACGTAATCGCATCAGCGTAGCTTACGAAATTACTCATTTTTCATTCCTCCTTAATTTAAGAGCGCTAAAAGCGCATCAAGCTGTTCCTGTGTAAGTGCCTCGATAGTATCGTTAAGATCTACCCAGGCAAGAGTTCCGGATACATCCATGCACTTATAGAAGTGACCGCATTTTCTGTTCGTAGTATCGGCTCCTACATACTGGATAACCCTGTTCTCCCATATAGCTGCAGCTGTCGGCAGAACATCATATTGTGGGCCGTGGATTTCTTTAGTTGACTCATTGTATGTGATTCCACCTGCAAGATATGCAATCGCTGTGATTGCAAGGTTAACAAGTCCTTTTCGATATTCTGTCTCTACTGCACCCTTTACACCGGTGACATCTCCTCCCCCGGGTCCTCCGTTTTCAAGGATCTCTTTCAGCAGGCTCTCGATACGGCTCTGAGGTTCTTCAACTTCATAAGTTGCGCCGAGCATATTCATGAGGAGTACTTCATTCCTGCTCTGAGGCGCGCCAAGATCTGTATAAGGCATCTTGTTTCCTCCTATTCTTCAGTAACAGTTTTATTCTCATCAACCACATCAACATTTATTTTTCCGAGCTGATACAGCGATGCATCGTCAGCATTTACCCAGTTAAGAGACATATATCTCTTTCCTTCGAGCTCCGGCATGGGACGAAGTCCAAGAGCCGTTCTCTTTTCGTTTTCAAAAAGTGCTCCTGTCGGGCTCAATATCTCGATCATATGGATAGTCTGCTCCATGGACAGAAAAACAAGGTCCTTTGGATAGAATTCTATCTTGTTCCCAAAGGCCTTCTGTCTCTGGGTAAGAAGTCCCTTTGTAAATGCCTGGGACATTGATACGATCTTTGGCTCAAGGCACTGCTGATACCATGCCTCATATTGCTGCTTCGTATAATCCCCGGAAAGTATGGCAAGCGGAACTCTCCAGAATCTTAAGATCTTTTCATCAATAAATTTAAGAGTATCCGCGTCGATTATCTCAGCTTTTCTCTCAAGAGGAATAAACTCCGCTTTAATATCCAGAGGAAGGAATCCATTCTCTGAATTTGCAAGCTTCTGCTCAAGTTCCTTGAGAGCTGCTTCTGTGCTTCCGTCGTCAAGCAAAGTGTTGTATTTTACGACTCCGTTGACGGCATATGATGCATTCATTGCCTTTGCGATGTCCTTAAGAAGGTCCTCGTTCATCTGCAGAGTCTTTATGATTGCATCATTATCCGGCTGTCCGAGCTCATTTCCGCCCATGTATTCATTAAAGGCATATTTGAGCTTCAAGTGGATTATGTTCTGGTAGTCAATTGTTGATGTGTATCCGGTCGCAAAAGTAAACTTCACGAAAAGCTTCCCGGAAGCATCCTCAATGAAATCTACCTGTGTGGGCTTCAAAGGCCATAAGCTTTCAAGATATCTCTTTTCTTCCCCTGAGTCAGGATCCGTCCATACATAATAAACAGGAAGTATAAAGGCATTTTCATTAAGAAGCCACATATACATGGTCTTCTCAATGAATTCGCTCGTTGTCATCAGAGGATTAGGATTTTCAAGTACGCTCTGGATGTTACCCTTTACAGGAACAGGATCGTTATAGTCCGCAATGGTCCTTATGTGTGTAGGACGCAGCTTCTTCATTTCGTCAACGATGCATGAGAGAACTTCCTGGACGATATCATTTGCATAGATATTACGATTGATATACTGACCATATACAGGAAGCCATCCGTTCATGGTTGGCGCAAATTTCCACTTTTTAGGACCTCTTCTGAATAGCTTTTCCCAAAACGACATTATAATTTTCCTCCGCCGACCAGCTTAATAAGGTCGGACTTGTACCTTCGATACATTTCATATAGTGAAGCCAGCGTCACAGCTCCATCAATTTTGTTTTCATCGTTAGTCTTAATGATAAGTGCCTGCCTCATGTCATTGACCTTGAGACATGCATTTTTCAGGCACCACTTATCAACAGGATTCTCATTATAATTGATAAGCCTTGCCTTGAAATCGGCTTCTACCAGGTTGATGGCATTTGAAAGTGTCTGAGCGTTCTGAAGAATCATCTCGACATCTCCGAACTGCTTTGACCATCCATATTCTTCCATTCGCTTCAGAAAGTCCTTTGCGAATCTCTGGTCGTAACCGCATTTGTAAAGCTTAATCCCATACTTTTTCTTTAAGAGATAGAACCAGTCAGCAACGACGGTAAGGTCTATCTCATTTCCTTCACAGACTTCGATATATCCAGCATCAGCCCATTCCTTATACTTTGCCTCAGCATTATGGTCATCGTATTCAGGAAGAAGCTTCCGCTGCGGAATAAAATATCTTGTTAATATAAATTTAGTCTTGTTGTCAGATTTTAAGCAAATAGCCTTTGCACAGCAAAGGTCTCCTGTCTCAGCAAGATCGACGTGCCCAAGGCAGAAGCTTCCCCGGAACTGTTCAATATCAAATTTTGCCGGGTAATCATAATCTTCGACATTTAGCCAGCTCTCGACTCCGTTCTGGTTCATGTTGAAGTCTTTTGACAGTACGAAGATTCTGTCCGCCTTGCTTCTTTTCGCAAGATCTACCTGCTCGTTAAGATAATCAAATTTCTTAATTATCCCTATCGTAGGATTGGACTTCTGCCAACTCTTCGGATTGTTGAAGATCTCCTGCTCAGAATCCTGTGTATACAGCCAGGGAAGATATCTCTGGCCTGCAAGGGAATCATCCTCGCCTTTTATGATTGCCCTGGCTTTTTTAAGCTCGTCAGACAAATATCCGTCCTGGACGAAGCCTTCGGTCGTAATTATGACAAACTTCGGATTTTCCTTAAGTGACTGTGACTGCTCGATAGACTTTGCAATAACGTTGTTCTTCATCTCATGGGCTTCGTCAAGGATTGCCCAGTCAATGTTTCGTCCTTCCTTGTTTCTGGTCCTGTCGGAAAGTTTAAAAATTTTCGTGTTAGTTGTCTTGTTCCGGATAAAGGACTGGTTTCTTTTGGTATCAAGGTCCTTCGGATCATAGAGCTGTCTCATGGTATCGATGGCATCATATACGATCGAAGCCTGTGCATCATCATTTGAGCTGCACACGATATCAGAGCCCTCATTTCCGACAATGAATTCCGCATTTCCCATTGCACTGCAGGTCTCGGACTTTGTATTTTTCCTGGCTATAAGGAGAAGAAGCTTCTTAAATCTGTCGATGACCTTGCCTGCTTCCTTGTAGTCCCTCATCATTTTGAAACTGTAAAAAGTTTCGATAAAAGCCTTCTGCCAGAGCATGAGGACCATAGGCATTCCGTAATAAGGTGATTTTGTAAGCCGGACGCAGTGTTCCATGAAATCCATCCGGAGATTCGCATCATCCGTGTTGTAATAATATTCATCATTGAACTTAAGATCTTCTTCCAGGTTATCCAACTCCATCCGGAGTTCCTGTCCGATGATTATATTTCCGCAGTCTATCTCTTCGATATACTTAAGTAGATTACTGTTGTCCGGTGTCCATATCGTTTTTTCCTGAATCAGCATATAGTTCTCTCTCAGCTCGCTCTTCCAAAATCTTCCGATATCCGGAAAGTTCATCCCGGACCTTTTGCTCTATCTCAGCAAGCAGCATCAATGCCATAATGTAGAATGCAAATAATAGAAAACTCATCATAATAATTCTTCCCTGCTCTTTATCCATTTGCGCAGCGGACTTTCCTCTTCACTCTCTCCAAGGTCTCCGGTGATCCGAAGAAGGAGCCTGAGTGAATTATTGTACTGCTGCAGGATTTCTTTGTACTGTTTTGATGCCGGAGTGAGCTTCTGCTGGAGCTCGTTATCCGGATTGACCTTTATGAAGGGAAGCTTCCTGAGTTTTTGCATCTGCTCTTCCAGGAAGAGGATCTCATCGATAAGGTTGGAAGCCTTTATCTCATTGTCTGTCCCTTCACGGTATACAATTTTTTCAAGATCTTCGCGTCTTCCCATCGTTTTCCATGAGCCTCATATCCATATGCTTCCAGCCGTTATATTCACGGCACCTGTCCTTATCAAAATCATCAAATCTCTGTCTCATCCGGTAACATGGCACATATCCATTATGGCCTTCGGCGCATACACAGAAATATTTGCAATCTTCTTCGATTTTTTTAAGATGCTCATCTTTTTGGCTCATCCCCATGCTAAAACGTTACCTCCACCAGTCTCAGATTTTCTGACAAGTGCATAGTTATTTGCTGACTGTTTCTGCAGCATGATATTCCCGGACAGGTCTGATATCTTCGTGATCGAGATCGTGGTCCCGGAGATGACCTGGGTATAAGTTCCGGATCCGACCCACTCGGATGATGGAATCTCGACGTTGTTAATAAAAATCGTGTTGCTGCCATCGTTTATATTCGACAGGAGCTGCTGCCCTGTTCCGTTATGCAATAAGACGTTTTTCATTCTGTCCAATATCCTTTTTTGCTTACCAAAACATTTATATTCAGAGATCCGGCTGTAGTAATATTTCCAGATGAATGATTATGTACATTTATATTCGCAATTCCATTTTCACTTATCTTTACTCCCACGATGGATATAGGTTCATTATGTGAGTAACTAAATCCTACTATTCCATAAATATTATATTTACTTGCATCTAAAGCTTGAAAAGTTTTAGTATCGGTTGCTTCTGCCCTTACCGTGAATGAAGGGACAGATACACTTTTTACAGCTAAAGTCTGACGAAGAGCTTCAGACATGCTGACTTTTCCTTTATCGGTATCCTCAGTAAAAAGATCATATCTCTTTACCTCATAATAATAATTCATGTAACCAGACTCACTTTCATGTCTGATCTCCTGGATATAAAAATTTCCAGCTTCGCCGGCATAACCGTTATGGATATTTATCTTGCAGTAGTTTGATGTTGTATACTGGAAAATCTCGTTTGAAATCCAATTATCTGATATCGGATTATTATTAACATAGATTCTATTCTGATATCTTAAATATCCAGAAGTAGCAAAATCATTTTCTATCTGCAGAGCTAATTGTTCTGTCCCAGGCATACTAAAATAATGAAGCATATAAACCTCCTTTTTTAACTTATAATTTGCGATTTTATGTTTTTCTTTGAATTTTTTTGAAATATTAAAGTCTTTTTTGAAATTTTTTCGCATTTTTTGAAATCAAAAATCTCATTTTTCGACTTTCTGCGAGAAAAAAG